>Ga0209979_1003738_pt1 | contig 13235 bp, 10 predicted proteins | sample AnhtaG_FD_183114 | JGI IMG/M metagenome (GOLD analysis project Ga0209979, IMG submission 183114) | Deep subsurface microbial communities from Anholt, Denmark to uncover new lineages of life (NeLLi) - Anholt_01485 metaG (SPAdes) (version 2) | ecosystem: Environmental > Aquatic > Marine > Oceanic...
AAATCGAACTTCCTCCTGGGGATAGCCGCCTTGGTGGTGTTGGCCATCGGGTATAAGTTCTTCGTCCGCTACCCTTCGGGGAGGCTTTTGGTTGACAGGCTTAAACTGAGGCTGCCTCTTCTGGGCAGTCTCATCCGCAAAACCGCCATCTCTCGCTTCAGTCGTACTCTGGGAACCCTGATCTCCAGTGGGGTCCCGATTCTGGAGGCCTTAGAGATCACCGCCAAAACTGCCGGCAACCTGGTTTTGCACCAAGCCATCCAGAAGGCCGCCATCTCCATCGCCGGGGGGGAGACCATCACCACCCCCCTGAAGGAGACGGGGATATTCCCCCCGATGGTCACCCAGATGATCTCGGTGGGGGAGAAAACCGGCGGCCTGGATGAGATGCTCGCCAAAGTCGCGGATTTCTATGACGAGGAGGTAGACGCCGCCGTCGCCGCCATAACCTCCATAATCGAGCCGGTGATCATCGTGATTCTCGGGATGGTCATGGGAGGCATCCTGATCGCCATGTATCTGCCGATGTTCGACATCATCGGAGCAATAAGTTAGATGAGAGAGAGACTGCGGGCACTGAATCCCTTATCCGAGGATCTCAATTCCCTGATCCTGTCCCGCTTTTTCGTCTTCCTTCTTTTGACCGGAACCTGTCTCTTATTTCTGTGGCACGACACCTTCGTTCACTATCTTTTAGTGGCTTACAGCATTAGCGTCGCCATCTTCGTCTTGGGTGTCTCTCTGGGGAGAAATCTTCTGCAGCGCTCCTCGATCAAGCTGCTTTTGCTCTTCCACGTCATATTCGAGCTGGGAATAGAAGCTGCTATCGTCAATCACTCCGGAGGCATCGACAGTCCCTTCTCCTTATTCTTCGTGCTCTCGATTGCTTCCGCGGGGCTAATTTGTCAATTGAAGGGCTCCATGCTGGCGGCAGCCACCGGAAGTGTCTTCTACCTCTTCGTGGTCCTGGGGAGCTCCTTCGAAAGGGCTATAGCTTTTCCCACCCTTTCGAATCTGGCCCGATTCTACGGCAGCTCCTCTGCCGATTTCTCCACCCTGGCGCTGAACATCTTCATCTTTCTCATAATAGCTTTCAACGTCGGATATATGGCGGAGAAGTTGCATCGCAAAACCCGGGAGCTATCGCTGACCTCCGACGAGCTCAGGCACACCAAGCTGGAGACGGAGGAGATAATCGAACAGATGCACTCCGGTTTGGTCAGCATCGATGCACAGGGGAGGATCGTTCATTTCAACAGATCCGCGGAGGCGATCCTGGGGGTGGGGAGGCAACAGGCCAAGGAACGCCACTACAGCGAAGTTCTCACCGGCGGCTTACTGAGTCTGGGGGAGTTAGTGGCTGATTCCTTGGAGAGGCAGCTATGTCAGGAGCGAACTGAGATCAGAATCGCCAGGGAAGGTAAAAGGGAGATCCCCCTGGGGCTGTCAATAACTCCCTTTTTGGATGAGGGGAAAGTCTTCGGTGGTCTGGTGGTTCAGTTTACCGATCTCACTCGGGTCAAGATGCTAGAGGAGAGGGTGAGGCTTGGCGACCGCCTGGCGGCGGTGGGGCAGCTTTCGGCGAGCATCGCCCACGAAATCAGAAACCCTCTGGCGGCCATCAGTGGATCGGTGCAGGTTCTAAGCTCGGAGCTGGACCTCAGCGGACAAAATCAGAGGTTGATGGAGTTAGTCCTCAAGGAGTCCACGCGCCTGAATCAGGTGCTTTCGGGCATCCTGCGCTACTCCGGAATTCAGGTGGCCACGCAGGAGGAGGTAAAGCTCTTTCCCCTCCTGGAGGAAGTCTTCGCCATCGCACGAGAACACCCCTCCTATCGACCCAACATCACCTGCAGAATCGAGTTCGAAGACCCAGAGCTGAGGATCTTGGGCGAGGAGAACCAGGTGAAACAGCTCTTTCTGAATTTGGTTTTGAACTCCCAGCAGGCCTTCGGTCCTGAAGGGGGCGAGATCAAGATCACCGAGGGGATGGTGGACACCGGCTTCAAATATCTACCCTCCGGCCCCTTTGAGGACAGACTAAAGAAGATGGACAGCTCTCAGGAGAGGGATCTCATCGAGGCCAACAACCTCTGCGCGGTTAACGTCATCGACAGCGGGGAGGGCATTCCCGAGGAGATCTTGAATAGGCTCTTTCAGCCCTTCTACACGACGAAATCGGAGGGAACCGGTTTGGGGTTGGCGGTGGTGCAGAGGCTGGCCGAGAGCTTGCAAGCCCACCTCTCACTTTACAGCGCCAGAGAGGGGACGATCTTCACGGTCTATCTCAAGAACTGTGGGAGACAAACAGAACCGCCCCCCAAACCGGAAAGAAGGCTTGCCAGGGAGACAATTCCAGGCTAACAGGAGACCGAAGCTGCTAACGGGAGGTCTTCGTCTTTCAAGCCGCCTTCTCCTCGCTACTTGCTGCTCAAGTTTAACCACTCACCGTTGCTACGGAAGATAAATTTCGACCAGGGCAGACAAAATCCTTGACTAAGGGGGGAGTAAAGCTTATTAATAGAATAAATGGGCCCATAGCTCAGTCGGTTAGAGCAACTGACTCATAATCAGTGGGTCGTAGGTTCGAGTCCTACTGGGCCCACAGAGGTTTTAGATTTGTCGACCGTAGGGCAATTAGCTCAGCTGGTTAGAGCGTTCGGTTCACATCCGAGAGGTCACTGGTTCAAATCCAGTATTGCCCACCATTGAGAATTGCGCAACTATTTCGCCTCTGTGGAGGCAAGAAAAATCCAGGAATCTCTGCCGGTAGGGTTGGCTTGCAGGTTGGCCGCCTCTGCCGGCGAAAATCGAAATCGTCCGCCTCAGAGACGGTTCAACTGTCGATTCCGTCTGCTGCCGGTATCGTCGAAGACTTTAAGACGCACCCATCATCTGGGTGCATTTTCATTTTCGCTGAAGTTTCCCCGCCAACGATTTTTCAACGTAGATTGGAGAGATAGATGCAGAGAGATTTGAAACTCCTCTTAGAACTTCAGGAGATCGATGAGCAGCTTGCGGAGTTGGAAAGTTCCAAGGTCTATCTGCCGGATATGATCGACAACTTAGAGAGAGAAGTCTCCGGATGTAAGCAGGAGGTGGAGGATCTCGAGCAGGGCCTGGTTTCCCTGGAGAGGGAAAGGAAGCGTTTGGAGCTGGAAATCGACGTCAATCAGGAGGAGCTCGCAAGAAGCAGAAAGAGGATGCGCGAGATAAAGACCAACAAGGAATACGACGCCCTAACCGCGCAGATAAGCCACGTCAAGGAGAAGATCTCTGAGAACGAAGAGGCGTTGATTCAGGTCTTGGAGCAGCTGGAGGTCACCGGCGAGCAACTAAAGGAGGTCCAGGAGAAGTGTGGGGGGATGGAGAAATCGCACCTCTCCCAGCTGGTGGGGCTGCGAAAGGAGTTGGACTCCATCGAGGACAAGATCAAATCCCGACAGACCCAGAGGCAGAATGTCGCCTCCCACGTCTCCAGAAGGGTGATGTCGGTCTACGAGCGGGTGCGGAGGGGAAAGAGGGGGGCGGCGGTGGTTATGATCAAGAAGCGTTCCTGCGGAGGCTGCTTCAAACAGGTGCCTCCCCAGAGAATTCAGGAGATGAAAAAGGGGGACCGTATCTATGCCTGCGATAACTGCGGGCGGATCTTAGTCTGGTCAGAGGAGGAACAATAGATGTCCCCGACAATTGAAAAGGAGGCCTTGACCTTCGACGATGTCCTCCTGGTTCCCTCCTATTCCGAGGTTTTACCAAGAGAGACAGAGATCAAAACCAGACTGACCCCCAAGATCGGCTTGAACCTCCCCATCATCTCGGCCGCCATGGATACCGTCACGGAGTCGGAGCTGGCAATCGCGATTGCCCGGGAGGGTGGCCTGGGAGTGATCCATCGCAATCTGCCTCTGGATGCTCAAGCGCTGGAGGTGGAGAAGGTGAAGCGCTCGGAATCGGGGATGATCGTGGACCCCATCACCCTGCCGCCGGAGCAGAAGATCTCCAAAGCCCTAGAGTATATGAAAAGGTTCTCGATCTCCGGCATCCCCATCACCTCCCGGGGGAAGTTGGTGGGGATTCTCACCAACCGTGACCTTCGCTTCGTGGAGAACTTGGATCAGCGGATTGCCCAGATCATGACCAAGGACAAGCTCATCACCGCCTCCGAGGGCATAACTCTGGAGGAGGCCAAGGGGCTTTTGCACCGCCATCGGATCGAGAAGCTCCTGGTGGTGGACGCAGAGATGAATCTCAAAGGGATGATCACCGTCAAAGACATAATGAAAAAGATTCAATATCCGGATGCCGCCAAGGATAGTAGGGGGAGGCTGTTGGTGGGAGCCGCGGTAGGGGTGGGTGAGGATTACATCGACCGAGCCTCTGCTCTGGTCAAGGCTGGGGTTGACCTTTTGGTCGTGGACGTATCTCACGGGCATTCCCAGGGGGTGCTGCAAGCGACCACGAAGCTGAAGGAGAAATTCCCCAACACCGAGCTGATATCGGGCAACGTTGCCACCCCCCGGGGCGCCCGGGCTCTCATCGAGGCCGGAGCCGACAGCGTCAAGGTGGGAGTGGGACCGGGCTCAATCTGTACCACTCGAGTCATCGCCGGGGTGGGGGTGCCGCAGTTGACCGCGATCATGGACTGTGCTTCCGTATGTGCTGAACATGACAGGCCTCTCATCGCCGACGGAGGCATCAGATATTCCGGAGATATCACCAAGGCCTTGGCTGCCGGCGCCGAGGTGGTTATGATCGGGGGACTTTTCGCCGGCACCCAGGAATCCCCCGGAGAGACGGTTCTCTTCGAGGGGAGGACCTTCAAGGTGTACCGAGGTATGGGCTCGGTGGAGGCTCTGAAGGTCGGATCCGGGGACCGCTACCATCAAGAGACCAGGGAACCCGACAAACTGGTCCCGGAGGGGGTGGAGGGGCGAGTCCCCTACAGAGGACCCCTGTCGGAGTCGATATTTCAATTGATCGGGGGGCTCAGATCCGGAATGGGGATCTGTGGGGCCAAGAACCTCGCCGAACTGAGAAGGGAGGCCAAGTTCCTGCGGATAACCGGTGCGGGCTGGCGAGAGAGCCATCCCCACGGTGTCACCATCACCAAAGAGGCCCCCAACTATCGGATGAACCGTTGAGTTTCTGTTGGGATAACTTTCAGGAGGACATCAAATTAGGAAAACTATCCCTTGACAGTGGGGCTCCTTTTGGGTATTATTAAAAGAGGAGATGCAGCAGGCCAAGCGATCGCCTCCCGTCAGCTCTGACGGGGGGAGGAAAGTCCGGGCTTTCCAGGGCAGGGTGCCTGATAACTTCAGGGCGGAGTGATCCGACGGAGAGTGCCACAGAAAACATACAGCCCGTGGAGGTTGCAATACTCCCACGAGCGAAGGTGAAAAGGTGGTGTAAGAGACCACCGCTCCGGAGGTGACTTCGGAGGCACGGCAAACCCCACCCGAAAGCAAGGCCAAATAGAGGAGAAGAGGTAGCCCGCCTCGCTTTTTACTCCTGGGTAGGCCGCTTGAGCCCGAAGGTGACTCCGGGCCCAGATAGATGGTCGCCAGACACAGAACCCGGCTTACGGCCTGCTGCGTTTCCGATTCTATTCTGTTATGGTGAAATCGGGCAAAGGTTACTTCAGAGAAGGTGGGCTCTCTTGGGTGCAGGCTCCGGAGCCGGAGCCTCATGCAGTCCAGCTTTTAGCCAAGAACTTCCAGATTCCGGAGGTGGTGGCAAAAATCCTGGTCAACCGGGGTCTGGTCGATCTTCAGGAAGTGGATGTTTTTCTCAATCCGGATCTGTCCCATCTCTCCGACCCTTACATCTTCAGAGACATGTCCAAGGCGGTCGATCGCATCGTCGAAGCCCTGAAGAATCAAGAGAAGATCATGATCTACGGCGACTACGATGTCGACGGCATCACCGCCACCTCTCTTGTTTTTCTGGTCTTAAATAAGTTGGGAGCGGAGGTCAGCTACTATCTCCCCAACCGGCTGACGGAGGGTTACGGTTTCTCCAGGGAGGGGATTGAGGAGGCGAAAAGCCGCGGGGTGAGGCTTTTGATCTCCGTGGATTGCGGAATCACCGCCCGGGAGGAGGTCGATTACGCCAAGCAGTTGGGGATCGACTGCATCATTACCGACCACCACGAGCCTGCGGACACCCTTCCGGAGGCCTTAGCGATACTCAATCCCAAAGTTGAAGGGTCCGTCTCCGCAGAGGGGAGCTCCAACGTTCCGGGAGGCGAGCTGGCCGGGGTGGGGATCGCCTTCAAGCTCTCTCAGGCACTTCACCAGAGGCTGGGGCAGGACGGCTCCGAGCTGGAGGAGCATTTGGACCTGGTGGCCCTGGGGACGGTGGCAGACATCGTTCCCCTCACCGGTGAGAATCGGGTTGTGACCAAGTTCGGGATGAATCAACTAGCCAGAACCTCCAAGCCGGGACTCAAAGCCCTCATATTTATCTCCGGGCTTTTAGGACGCCCCATCGGCACCGGGCAGATCGTATTCATGTTAGCCCCGAGGATAAACGCCGTCGGGAGGTTAGGAAACGCCGAAAAGGCGATCAGACTTCTGACCACCAAAAACGAAGAGCAGGCCTCCGCCATCGCCAGAGTCCTGAATCAGGAGAACCGGCGACGCAAGAGCATCGATGAGCAAACCTTAGAGGAGGCCTTAGAGCAGATCGAGGAGTGCGTTGATTTAGAGTGTGATAAGGCCATCGTCTTAGCGGCTTCCGGCTGGCATCAGGGAGTGATCGGAATCGTGGCCTCCCGCATCGTGGAGAGATATCACCGCCCGACGGTGTTGATCGCGGTGGAGGGGAAGGAGGGCAAGGGCTCTGCCCGGAGCATCCCCGGCTTCCATCTATACGATGCCCTGAAGGAGTGCGAGGGGGATCTGATCCGTTACGGAGGCCACAAATACGCCGCCGGGCTGTCCATCGCTGCCGACAAGATTAACGACTTTCGGGAGAGGTTAAAGAGGGTCTCCGAGAAGGCGTTGAGCTCTGAGGACCTCCTCCCCAAGCTTCAGATCGACGTGGAGGCGGATCTATTTCAGATAGATGAAAAGGTTGTCGACAGCCTGGAGAGATTTGCCCCCTTTGGTCCTCAGAACATGCGCCCGGTTTTCCTGTCCCGGGGACTGGAGGTGGTGGGACAACCGTATATCGTCGGCAAAAACCACCTCAAGTTCAAGGTGAGAAAGGATGGGGAGATCTTCGATTGCATCGGCTTCGGCCTGGGCGACTATCTCCGCTGGATGAACATGTCCGCCAAAGGTGGGTCTGGCTGGGGTAGAGGGCCGGCCTATATCGACATGGCTTACGTGGTCGAAAGGAACTACTGGAACGATACACTCAGACTGCAACTGAGGACAAAGGATATAAAGATCCTCTGAACTTCCAATGAGGAGACGAGGAGATTTAAGCCTCTCCTGGGCTTCTCCATAATGCAGCGCAAAGATGTCTTTGCTCGACAGATTCTTTCAGAAGGACGGGGTGGCGCTATCGAAAGTGATCTCCTACATCGAGAATCAAGAGCCGGGTTATCAGAAGCTTTTGGGCCGACTCTATCCCCACGCCGGCAAAGCTTACAAAATCGGAATCACCGGACCTCCGGGAGCCGGCAAGAGCACCATCGCCGACAAGATATCCTCAGAGCTGGCCGCCGGGGAGAAGGAACTGGGCATCATTGCGGTGGACCCCACCAGCCCCTTCACCGGGGGGGCCCTTTTGGGGGACCGCATCAGGATGCAGGACATATCGCTTCTTCCCAACGTCTTCATCAGAAGCATGGCCACCCGGGGTTCCACCGGAGGTTTGGCTCAAACCACCAGCGAGGTCACCTTAGTTTTGGACGCCTTCGGGAAGGAGTATATTCTGATTGAGACCGTGGGGGTGGGGCAGGCGGAGTTGGACGTCGCCGACCTCTGCGACACCACCGTGGTCGTATTGGTTCCCGAATTCGGGGATTCCGTTCAGGTGATGAAGGCGGGATTGATGGAGATCGGGGACATTTTCGTGGTGAACAAATCCGACCGCCTGGGAGCGGGGAGATTGCTTTCCGAGTTGGAGATGGTTTTAGAGATCAGGGGGCACCAGGACGGCTGGGAAATACCGGTGGTGGCGACCGAGGCCATAAACAACGTCGGCACGGAGGCCCTTTTAGAGAAGATCATCCAACATCAAAGCTACATCAACTCCCATCCCGTCTACGAGAAGCACCGGAAGAACCAAATTCGCACCGAGCTCTCCAGAATCGTCAGCCGGCAGTTTCAGGAGTTGATGTTCACTCGATTGCTGCCCTCTCCGAGGCTGGAATCTTTGATCGAGGAGATTTATAGAGGGGAAAAGGACCCCTACTCTTCGGGCAGGGAGGTTTTCTCAAAAATCGAGGTGAGGGACAACTAACGTTTTCAGACGTTAGTATTTGATAGAGGTATTCCGCAATGAAAAGGAACCCGAAATCGAGCTTGTCGGTAGAAGGTAAACCTCTCGCCGCCGCTGAGGGGGAGCTCGGCTCTGAGATCATAGAAGAGAAGAACCGCAACTTCAAGCAGGCTCATCGCCAGTGGGAGGAGTCGTTTAAGGGAACCGGCAGGAAGGAAAAGCGCAAGTTCACCACCGTCTCCATGGAGGAGGTCAAACCTCTATACACTCCTTTGGACTCCGGCGAGGTGGAAAAGATCGGACCTAAATATGTAGATAAGCTGGGCTTTCCAGGGCAATATCCTTATACCCGCGGGGTACATCCGACCATGTATCGGGGGAGAATCTGGACCATGCGCCAGTTTTCGGGATTCGCCACCCCCAGGGAGACCAACCAGAGATATCACTACCTCTTGAAGCAGGGCCAGACCGGGCTCTCGGTGGCCTTCGACCTTCCCACCCTGATGGGTTACGATTCCGACCACCCTCGGAGTAAAGGGGAGGTCGGCAAGTGCGGGGTTGCAGTCGATTCTCTGAAGGACATGGAGATAATCTTCGACGACATTTCCCTCGACAAAATCTCCACCTCCATGACTATCAATGCCCCTTCTTCGATCCTTTTGGCGATGTATGTGGTGGTGGGAGAAAAGCAGGGGGTGGCCTCTGAAAAGCTGACCGGAACTCTGCAGAACGACATCCTCAAGGAGTATATCGCCCAGAAGGAGTGGATCTATCCCCCGGAACCTTCGATGCGATTAATCACCGACATAATGGAGTTCTGTGCCGAGCATGTCCCCAAGTGGAACACCATCTCCATCTCCGGTTATCACATCCGGGAGGCGGGGGCGACCGCGGCTCAGGAGTTGGCCTTCACCTTGGCCGATGGTTTCGCATACGTGGAGGCGGGGATTAAGGCCGGGATGGAGGTCGATACCTTTGCGCCTCGATTGTCGCATTTCTTCAACGCCCACCTGGATCTTTTCGAGGAGATCGCCAAATACCGAGCCGCTCGGAGAATCTGGGCCCGACACATGCGAGAGAGGTATAAGGCCAAAAAGGAGACCTCCTGGCTTTTGAGGTTCCACACCCAGACTGCCGGCTGTTCCCTGACCGCCCAGCAGCCCGAAAACAACATCGTTCGCACCGCATTCGAAGCCTTGGCGGGGGTTTTGGGAGGGACTCAATCGCTGCACACCAACAGCATGGACGAAACCTTGGCTCTCCCCTCCGAGAAGGCGGTGACCATCGCCCTTCGCTCGCAGCAGATAATCTCCCATGAGATCGGAGCCGCCAACACCATCGACCCTCTGGCAGGTTCATACTACCTCGAAGCCCTCACCGACCGATTGGAAGAGCAGGCGGAGAGATATTTCGAGGAGATTGATAAGCGAGGTGGAGTGTTAAGATGCATCGAGCAGGGTTACTTCCAGCGGGAGATCGCCGACAGCGCTTATCGCTATCAGAGGGAGATCGAGAAGAAGGAGCGGATCATCGTTGGGGTCAACGATTACGTGATCGAAGGGGAGGAAGTAGAAATCCCGCTCCTGGAGATTGACGAACGGGTCGAGGGGGAGCAGTGTCAAGCGGTCAAGGAGGTTCGCCAGAGTAGAGATAACGACAAGGTCAAACGCACCCTGGCGGAGCTAAAGAAAGCCGCCCAGGAAAATGATAACCACATCCCCGCTTTGTTGGAGTGTGTCCGCTCCTATGCCACTGAGGGGGAAATCGTGGAGGTGCTAAAGTCGGTCTTCGGCGAATATACCGAACCACCCATCTTTTGAAGTGGACGTAGTCCAGGTTGTCTCAACCTGGAGAGTTTATAGCAGACAGGAGGTAGTAGATAGTAGGCAGTAGGCAGGGGAAAAACCGTAGGGGGCGGAATTCATCCGCCCCGATAGATCAAAAAGAAGAGACGTAGCCCAGGTTGTCTCAACCTGGAGACCTCTGACGATATGAAAACCTATATTGAGCAAGTAAAGAGAAAAATCCTTCCGGTTCTGCAGCGCTACGATGTGGTGAGGGCAGCAATATTTGGTTCTCTCGCTAGAGGTGAAACTAAGCAAGGTAGCGACATAGATATATTGGTGGAGTTTGCAGGCGAAAAGAGCTTATTAGATCTTGCAGGATTTAAAATCGAGCTGGAGGAATTACTGGGAGTGAGGGTTGACGTGCTCACGTATGGTTCCTTGCATCCTCTTCTCAGAGACAAAGTTCTGAGTGAGCAGAAGGTGATTCTGTGAGGAAGGAGCCGAGAATAGTGGATAGTAGATAGTGGGTAGTAGGTACGGGAAAAACCGTAGGGGGCGGAATTTATCCGCCTCAATAGATGAAAAAGAAGAGGCGTAGCCCAGGTTGTCTCAACCTGGGGCAAAGATCCCAATAGACATTGATATGAAAAGAAAGGTTATCATATTTCTTATAATGTTGGCTCTGGCGATCTGTTATTGTCAGAATCCCACCTCTACCGAGGAAAAGAGAAACGGTAAGGTAATGATGCGGAACAGCTCCGGGGTTGTGATAGTAATCTCCAGCTACACCCTTCAGAGAGGTAATGACAGTGCCCGGCAAGTCTTGAATAGAACCCTCTTCCCTGGATCTGATTATACCTTCAAGAGTCTGTTGGCTCCTACCCAGACTTTCCTCTTCAAAGGTGGCGATGTCATATCGGTTAGCTATCGCTCCAAGGAGGATGATTCAGATGACCCCGAAAGCCCTCTTTTCGAGGGCGTCACTGACGCCACCGTTAACGGCAATATCGGTATTGTGGTGAAAAGTGGAGGTCATATATCGGTAGGACCGCAATGATTGGTGATTGGTTAGTAGTTAGTGGTGAGTTGTGATCGTTGTTTCCCATTGTTGTTGCGGTCAGTGAAGGAGATATTCCAGATGTTGTAAAATGAGAGGTGGCACAGCAAGAGCGACAGATTCGGAGGGTCACTATCAAATACTCTGATGTAAACATTTAGCTACGAAGTTACCCAGCAAATAAAGTTCAACGGAGAGATAGATGCAGAAGAAATTCCGTATACTTTTAGCCAAACCGGGGTTGGATGGGCACGACCGTGGCATAAAAGTTGTCGCCTCCGCCCTGCGGGATGCTGGCATGGAGGTCATCTACACCGGTCTGAGGCAGACCCCAGAGATGATAGTGGCAGCCTCCATCCAGGAGGATGTCGACGCCATCGGGTTGAGCATCCTCTCCGGGGCGCACATGACGCTTTTCCCGGCAGTTCTGGACCTTTTGAAGCGAAAGGGAGCCGGCCGCATTCTCGTTTTCGGAGGCGGCATTATCCCGGAGAAGGACATAGAAGAGCTTGAAGCTATGGGGGTTGGCAAGCTCTACACCCCCGGAACCTCCACCAGGGAGATTATCGACTACCTCAAGAAGACCTTACCGGGACGGCGCAAAGAAGAGAAGGTATTTTAGGTGGCTCCTTCCCTTTGGGTCTGTCAAATTACTTCCTAGTAGATAGGGCAAATTCATAGCGGATTGTTGTTATTATATATAGACACCTCACAACATACAAATTCAAATAATTGTCTAAGTTCTTATTACGGGGGACGTATCCAAAAATTCTTAATTGAATGTTTGAAGGTTGCTAATGACTAAAAAGAGACATCACTACATTCCACAGTTCTATTTGAAAGGTTTCGTCGACCCGAATACTTCAAAGGAACAAACTCCCTATTTATGGGTCGGCGATATAGGAGAAAAGAGGATTTTTAGAAAAGCACCGACCAATGTAGCCAGATTACATGGTTATTATACTATTACCCGGCCTACGGAAGTTGAGAACCAGGATTTTGAAGATTATTTGGCAACCAAAGAAGCAAAAGCCGCTCCTGTATTGGAAAGACTAATTACTGCTTCTGACTCGCTCAGCGACTCTGAACGTAGGCTGTTCTCTGAATTTGTGACCGTACAAAAATACAGAGTCCCGTGTTTTCGGGAAAAAGTACATGAGCTTCTCGAGGATGTCGCACGCACTACCATGAGAATGATGGCTAGCGACCCAAAGAGGTGGCAAAGAAAAATTACCGAGCTTGAGAAGGAAACCGGTGTAAAGGTTGGCGCAGAAACTGAGTCCTTACGACAGTTTACATTAAGTAATGGTTACGACATAAAAGCATCGCCAAACATGAGTTTGGGGATAATGTTGAAGCTTATTAATACCATAGCCCCGATTATTAATGAGATGCGCTGGGCTGTTTTTTCAACACCGATAGGGCAAAACTTGTTAACATCAGACTGTCCTGTATCTCTTTATGACCCCACGACTAGGCCGCTGTTGATGGGTGTTGGGTTAGGTATGGAAAAAGTAGAATTGATATTACCCTTAACTAGGCATGCATTCCTTTTCGCAACTTGGAATGGCCCAACTGGTCATGGTGTAGCGACATCCAAAAACATTGACCAAGTCAACTACCGAACTACGGAGTCGGCAAGGCGATATTTATTTGGACCCGATGAGGGGTTAGTGAAACAGTTCTTGGAATTTAGAAAATGAAAGAGTTGTTTCCGTTTGGTGTTTTTCAAGTCTTCTGAGAGTAAATTTAATGGGATGGACTTAGAATCAACAGCTGGGCCTACTAAAGCAAAATAAAAGCTTGTCCACTCCATCGGCACAGATAGTCAAGGTTTTTCGGAAAATCACTCTTGCCATTCTTAGCTCCGCTGAGTATTTTGTGGAAGTTCAAGCTGGAGATTCCCTTTGGCTTCATCGGTTAAGTACCGGTGAGTTGCGACAGGATTTCTCTGATCGAAAACAGTCTCAAATTAAGATCTATACGGAGGAGAGATG
>Ga0209979_1003739_pt1 | contig 13232 bp, 9 predicted proteins | sample AnhtaG_FD_183114 | JGI IMG/M metagenome (GOLD analysis project Ga0209979, IMG submission 183114) | Deep subsurface microbial communities from Anholt, Denmark to uncover new lineages of life (NeLLi) - Anholt_01485 metaG (SPAdes) (version 2) | ecosystem: Environmental > Aquatic > Marine > Oceanic >...
GAGAAAGACGAAAAAAATGTCACGGCCTTTGCCAATTTAGGTCGGGTTCAGTATTCATTGCAGAGGTGGGTTGAAGCCGAAACTGCATTCAAGACGGCCATTTCTCTTGACAACAAAAATCCTGATCTTTACAAAGAGCTGGGAAAAGTTTATTACCAAAAACGCGATTTCCCGAAGGTGGTTGAAACTATTGCGAAATGCCACGAACTGAACGGCGGGGATTACAACACCTACTACATGCTCGGCAAGGGTTACCAGAATCAGGAAAAGACTAAAGAGGCTATTGGTACCTTCAAGAAATCGCTTGAACTGCAGGACAGCTACAAGGCACACTCCGCGCTCGGCGGGATTTACCTGGGACAGGAAAAGTTCATCTCAGCGGCGAGTGAGTATAAGGCAGCTTTGAAAGCCAATCCCAAGGGACACCGTGCGGCATATAACTACGCCATTGCGATTCAATCGCAAAATCCCGAGGATTACAACGCTAATATCAAAGCATGGCAGGACTATGTCACGCTGGCCAAGAATAACCCAAGAGCTAAAAGACAGGTGGCGGAAGCTCAAGAGGTTATCAAAAATCTCAAAGAAGCCAAAGAGAAGGCGGAGCTCCAGTAACTATTAATACCGGCAACGATGAAGCCCTGACTGACGTCAGGGCTTTTGTTTTGCGGTTATATACTGGGTGTGTTGAAAAACATAGAAGGCGTCATAGCGAGGAGCGAAGCGACGTGGCTATCTCGTTGGCATTCAACAGATGAGATTGCTTCGCTGTCGCTCGCAATGACGAGAACGGGACTTTTTCAACAGACCCATACTTAACAAACCCAATAGGAAAACATTGTTCCAATGAGTAGGCGGATGGCCCACCGCTTGCGGTGGGTTTACAGGGATGTAACCTTCAATTATCCCTTTCCTTTTCAGGTCAGCAGCGTATATTTTCCGGCATGGTCGAGCCGGCACTGGACAAGATAGAGCGAGGAGAATTCTTCCTTATAGCCGGACCCTGTGTGATCGAATCGGATGACGTTTGCTTTGAAGTGGCCGAACGAGTTTCGGCTCTCGCCGAGAGGCACGGCGTGCCGTACATCTTCAAATCATCCTACAAAAAAGCGAATCGTCTCTCAGCCGGTTCGTACAGCGGCCCGGGACTGGAGGAGGGGCTGAGAACACTGGCGAAGGTGAAGGAGAGGTTTCACCTCCCCATCTTGACCGACGTCCATGAGACGGGCGAGATTGAGGCCGTCTCGCAGATAGCGGATATCATACAAATTCCAGCCTTTCTTTGTCGCCAGACCGACCTGGTAGTCAAGGCTGCGGAAACGGGCAGGTGGATCAATATCAAGAAAGGTCAGTTCCTGGCGCCGGATGATATGGCCAAAATTGCCGCCAAAGCCAACTCAGACAAAGTGATGCTTACCGAGCGGGGGACGACTTTCGGCTACCGTAATCTGGTCATCGACTTCCGCTCATTGTTAATAATGAAGGAAACTGGTTTCAAGATTGTGTTCGATGCCACGCACTCGTTGCAGCTTCCGGGCGGCGGAGGCGCGGTCTCGACCGGCCAGCCGCAATATGCAATTCCGATGGCGAAAGCAGCCGCGGCGGTGGGAATCGATGGCCTGTTCGTGGAGACGCACCCGAATCCAGCGCAGGCTCTCTCCGATGCCGGCGCCATGCTTCCGCTCGATAAGATGGAAGAGCTTGTTGAGTCAGTGTTGAGAATCAGAGAGACCGCAAGTTAGTTCAAGTAGGGCAGAACCCAAAGCGGTTCTGCCTAGTGAGGTCATAAATTGGCAGAACCACAAGGGGTTCTGCCCTACTGATCATTGACTATGCCGAAGCTTTCACGCGAAGAGTTTGTCAAACGGTTGAAAACAATTAAGCTGCTGGCGCTTGACGTCGACGGCGTGTTGACCGACGACAGCATCTACTTTGGCCCTGACGGATTTGAGTTGAAGCGATTTAACATCTCCGACGGCTTGTTCATAGTTCTGGCTATGCGCGCCGGGTTGGAACTGGCGGTCGTTTCCGGCAGGTACTCTTCGGCTACCGATACCAGGATGAAAGACTTAGGCGTCAGGCACGTCTTGCAGGATATGAAAGACAAAACAAAACAGATCGAGCCTCTCCTTGCCAGGCTAAGCCTGGATTATTCAGATGTCGGCTTTGTGGGAAATGAAATACTGGACATCAAGCTGGCGAAAAAAGTCGCCCTGCCGATTGCAGTAGCCGATGCAGCCCCGGAACTGATCGAGGTAGCGTCATACGTGACGCAGGAAAAGGGCGGCCGAGGAGCGGTTAGAGAAGTGCTCGAATGCTACTTTGAAGCAATCGGCAAAGACCCGAAGAGTCTCATGGTATGACGGATCTCAAAGAGTACGCCAGGCAGGTGATTCAGATTGAAGCCGAAGCCGTAGCGGCGATGGCCGACCGGCTGGATGAAAACTTCGATAGGGCAGTATCCGCCATACTCGAATGTCAGGGGCGAGTGATTGTCGCCGGGATGGGGAAATCGGGTCTGATCGGCAAGAAGATCGCGGCCACTTTTAATTCGACCGGCATCGCTTCATTCTTTTTGCATCCTGCGGAGGCGATGCACGGGGATTTAGGCTTGATGCGCTCAGAGGATATTCTTCTGTTGGTCTCCAAGTCCGGCCAGCTTGGTGAGATGGACCTGTTGGTATCGACAGCCCGGCGGCTCGGGGTGGCCATTCTTGTGTTATGCGGCACCCCCGATTCCGACCTGGGTCGGCGGGCGGACATTGTCCTTGACTGCTCCGTCGACAAGGAAGCCTGCCCCAACAACCTTGTACCCACCTCTTCATCAACGGCGGCGCTGGTTATGGGGGACGCGCTGGCGCTGGCGTTGCTGAAGGCGCGGAACTTTTCGCCATCGGACTTCGCGGCTCTGCACCCCGGCGGTTTTTTGGGTAAGCGCCTGCTCAAGCGGGTCTCAGAGCTGCATCATGTCGGCGATGAGATGCCACTGGTAAATCACCAGGCCAGTATGAAAGAGATGATCCTCCAGATGACGAGCAAAAGGCTCGGCTGCGTTCTTATGAAAGATGCTCGCGGATGTACAGGCGGTATTTTCACCGATGGCGACCTTCGCCGCTTAGCCGAAAAGCATGATGACTTCTACAGGTTTACCGCCGAAGAGGTTATGATTGCCAATCCGAAGACAATCTCCTGCGAGGCTGTTTTAGATGCCGCCCTGGCCCTCATGGAGAAGCATTCGATTACCCAGCTTCCCACCGTTGACGAAAACGGCCTGTTGGTTGGCATCATCCACCTTCACGATATTCTTAAATCGAAACTTGTTTGAGATGGGACTCCCCAGATATAGAAGTAGATCAAAAGCCCCGCACTTTAGTGTGGGCGGCAGATGTCCACATCTGCCCCGATGCCGGAGTTGTCGAAACCACAGGGGAGGCCGTCTTAAAAGTAGGTTATGAAGATGCTACGGATGCGAAAACGAATTGGGATTTAGCTATAGTGATGTCCGTCATTCCTGCGAAAGCAGGAATCCAGAAGGAGTAACTCTATGTGTCCATTGGGACTACGATGGTAGGACAGACACGCCTCGACCACTGGATTCCCGCTTGGGCGGGAATGACACGAACGAGCGCTTTCCCTATTGTCGAAACCACAGGGGTTTCGACCTACAATCTCTGACATGACATTGCCCAAGAAGCTCAAAAGAGGTGCCGTATATCTTCTGACCCGTTCGGCCTTTTTTCTGTTTAACGTAATTCCCAGAAGACTCGCTGTCTTCTTGGGAGCATGTCTCGGCTTGGCGGCCTGGGCTGTTCTCCCTAGGGACCGACATAAGATCGTTAGGCACCTCTCGATGGCGTTCGGCGCGAACATTACGTCGCACCAGAAACAGAATGTCGGTCGCAGCTTTTTTATCAACAGCGGGAAAAACCTGGCGGACATGTGCCGGTTCCAAAAGTATTACGCCACTGAAATCAAGCCGCTGGTATCAATCGAAGGGCTTGACGAATTCGATGCGGCCTATAAAAGAGGCCGGGGCCTGCTCGGAATCACCGGACATATCGGCAATTTTGAACTTTTACCGGTCTACTTTGCCAATCTCGGCTACAGGATTGGCGTCATCGGTCGCGAGATGTATGATGCTCGTCTGAACAGCATCCTTGTCGGTAACAGGGAAGACATGGGCATTACCAATTTCCCGACGACCGAATCGCCCCGCAATATCCTGTGCTGGCTCAAAACGGGCGGCGTGCTGGGAGTGTTGATCGACACCGACTCCATCAGAGTGAGAGGGGCATTTATGCCCTTTTTCGGTCGTCCGGCCAATACACCCATTGGACAGTCATTGCTCGGACTGAGAACCGGGGCCGCTTTTCTGCCGGTAGCATGTCTGAGAACCGGCGACAATCGTTACCACATTGTCGTCAAACCGGAGGTGCGCATCCGGCTCAGCGGCAACGCCGAGGAGGACGCCTATCGGATGACCCTCGGATGTTCAAAAGCGTTAGAGGAGATCATTAGAGAGAATAAATCCCAGTGGATCTGGCTTCACAATCGCTGGCACACCCGGCCTGAGAATACCGCTTGACATTTTTCGGAAAGCTTCGACCTTTCTCAGCCGATATACGTAATAAGAGTGAGATGAGCAGACAAGTCTGGACTATAATTCTACTTGGCATTGTTGGCCTCACTGGTTGCGGCAAAGAGCAGACTGCCTCAACGGACCAGGCTGCGCCGGCTGACAGTACCTTGCGGCCCGACTCCGAGGTCAGCGGAGCGCGGATTTATCTTTACGATCGAGGCCGGGTGACCACAGAGATCGTGGCCGAGAAAGTTGTGAAGTTTGAATCCCTTGATTCCACCATGGCCTACGCGCTCGATATTGATATCTACGACTCCACCGGCGCGGCGACTGCTAATATTGTAGGGGATTCCGGTATCATCCGGGAGGGCACGGGTAATCTGTCCATTTACGGCAACGTAGTGGTGATCACCACCGACAGTTTCAAGCTCGAAACGGAGTATCTTTACTGGGATTCCGAGGTTGACAGCATCAAGACCGATGTCTTCGTGCGACTCACCAAGGGTGAGGACGTCATCACCGGCTGGGGTCTGCAGGCCGATCAGCGCCTGCACTCAACCAAGATTCTCAGCCGGGTCTCGGGCACGATCACTAACCCCAAGAACTTGTCCGAGCCTTAGGCACAGGTTCTGCTTTCTTTTCTCAGCCCGCACGACTCATACTAATGTTGTGTCCCAGAAATATATGCGCATAGTCCTGTGCCCGGAGGTCTTCAGACCCGGCGGGAAAGCTATTATCACGCGGGGCGATCTGAAGATCACCCCGCCACAAAACACGCAGGTTATTTTGCAAGTTATTTATGGGACGATACATTATCTGGGCCTAGTATCCTACTACTCCGCCTCCCGTTCCGCCTTGGCCTGCTCGATAATCTTCTGGGCGATTTCGTGAGGGACTTCTTCGTAATGCGAGAAATCCAGCGAGTAGACACCCTGCCCCTGGGTCATTGATCGCAGGTCAACCGAGTACTGGTAAAGCTCAGCCTGGGGCACGGCGGCCCGGATTCGTTGATTTTTGCCCTCCGGGTCCATACCGGCAATCTTACCCCTTCGGGAGGAAAGGTCGCCCATGACATCGCCGGTAAAATCATCCGGAACCAGGACCTCGACGTCACAGATCGGCTCCAGCAGAACGGGTTTGGCCTCCATGAAACCTTCCTTGAAGGCCATCAAACCGGCAATTTTGAAAGCCATGTCGGAGGAATCGACCTCATGAAACGAGCCATAGTACAAGGCAACTTTCACGTCCACTACGGGCGCTCTGGCCAAACCGCCATGCTGCATTTGCTCAACTATGCCCTTTTGGACGGCTGGAATGTACTTACTCGGGATTACCCCTCCCTTAATCGAATTGATGAACTCGAAGCCGGACCCACGTGCATTGGGCTCGATCCTGATGTATACCTCGCCATACTGGCCTCGTCCGCCGGACTGTTTTTTATGCTTATACTGCTTCTCCGCCTTGCCCCGCACCGTTTCCCGATAGGGAATCTTCGGCTTCACCAGGTCGACATCGACCCCGAAACGCTTTTTCAGCTTCTCGGTAATAACCTCTATGTGCGTTGAGCCCTGGGCATAGAGAACCATCTGCTTGAGCGCCGGGTCGGCCACGATGCGAAACGTCGGATCTTCCTCGTGTAGTTTCTGGAGCCCGCTGGCGACTTTTTCTTCATCCCCTTTGGACTTGGCTTTTATCGCCATATCCATGACAGGGTTGGGAAACTCGGTCGGAGGAATCGTCAGGGAAAAGCCGGCCGCTCCCAGCGTGTTGCCGGTGTGAGTATCCTTAAGCTTCACCAGGGCACCGATATCACCGGCCGGCACCGATGAGACCTCGCTGCGGTTCTTGCCATGGAAGGTGTAAACCTGCGTGACCCGCTCGCCGGCGCCGGTCTGCCGGTTCCGTAACTCCATCCCGGGTTTTACCGTCCCCGAAAAGGCCTTGAAAAATGACACTTCCCCCAGGTGCCCTTCAGACGCCGTCTTAAACACATAGGTCAACGACTTCCCTCCGGCATCGCACTCGACCTCCACGCCATCCTCGCCGCCGTCCTTATGAGCCTTGACCAGAGGCATCTGATTAGGGGCTGGAAGGTATTTAACGGCAAAATCAAGCAGCGCCCTGACGCCCATGTTCTTCGCTGCCGAGCCAAACAACACGGGGTAGACCTTCCCGCTGGCAATACCCTTGCGCAGCCCGTTGAGAATATCCCCCTCGCTCAGCGTGCCCTCTTCTAAGAACTTCTCCGTGAGTTCGTCGTCAGCCTCAGCGGCAACTTCGATGAGCTTTTCACGTTCGGATTGGGCGGCATCCTTCAAATCAGCGGGAATTCCAGCCTCAGTTCTGTTGCCGTCATTGTCGTAGGTGTAGGCCTTCATCTGAAGGAGGTCAACCAGACCCTTGAAACTACCGGCTTCTCCAATCGGCATCTGCACCAACACCGCCTCCCTGCCGAAGGCATTCGTTATTGACTCCAGAGCGTGCTGCCATTTGACATTTTCCAGTTCCATTTTGTTGACGAAAAAGAAGCGCGCGATGTCGCGGTTCGACATTGCCTTCCAGTGGAGTTGGGTCCCAATTTCTACACCCGCCCCGGCATTGATCACGATACCGACACTATCAGCTACCTTCAGACTGCTGAGGAGTTCGCCGGGGAAGTCGGAATGCCCCGGAGAGTCCAGCAGATTGATCTTGGCATTTTGCCACTGGCAGGCCAGCAGCTTCGAGGATATCGATGTCTTTCTGGCAATTTCCCCCTCGGTATAGTCAAGCAGGGAAGACCCGTCGTCTACCCGTCCGATACGGTTGTTTTGTCCCGTGCAGTAGGCAATGGCGTCGGCAAGACTTGTTTTGCCACACCCACGCTGTCCGGCCAAACAGATATTTCGAATTCTTTCGGTAGTAAATTCCTTCACCAACTGTCCTCCAAACTCTCAAACATTAAAGGTACCAAAGTCGATCCGGTAAAGATTTTCCTAGATTCTCAAATCAAAATATAGTACAAAAACCCCCTGCCGTTGTCAATCCGTTTGAACCGCGAAAAACATAAGAAAAGCAGCTTTTACCGATGTACATATGATATGATTAAGAAGCTTGTCAACAGGCCTCTGGCGAACACTCATAACTAATCCCTTGAGAAGGCCTACCCTCCAAATTCACACTTCATTCTACGGACAACAGTGAGGGTGCTTGCCCTATTCCCTTACAAGTATTCCATATGGCAGGAAATTTGAGATACTCACCGAACTTTCTTTGTGCTGAATTGAGGGAAGAGACCGGATTGTAAGCGCGAAGCGCCAAAGCAGACTTGTCTGCGGGGGATTTGGGATACATATCGAACGTTGATCGTTCTACTGTGAACCATAGTTCACCATGGGAGCCCAGAAACACATTTATCTGGTAGGGCTGCACGCGCGTATTGGCCTATCTCGTTTGAGACCAACGGAAAGCAGGCAAGTTCTTGACTCTGTGGGGGAATATAGCTAAACTGGTATGGTTATTGAATGCTGAGAAAACATCGAGAGGGGGTACTTGATCTATCGTAGGACAGAATGCATAATTATCGTTATCTGTGTTCTTTTTCGCTGTAATCAGGGAGCATTTCATGACAGCGCGCGAGGACGTATGCCAACCATAAGTGTATATTATACTTATGGTTGCGACTTGGTATAAAGTCCTCATAATCTCAAGCCCAGAGGTACTGCCCCGCCTAATTAATTCTCTGATGCCCAATGGCTTCATGTGGGGGGCTTTTGTTATAGGTAGGCTCGTAATGGACAGCAGGGCCGCAGAGCAGCAAGTTACTTTATGCTCTGAAAATAGATGAACACACCGGCCAGGATGACGAAAACAACAAAAATCACCGTCAGAAGGAACTTACTTAAGGAACTACCGGCCTGAGGCTTCTGTTGCCGCTGCGAGCGCTCGGCCTTGAAGGCGGTGACCTTCGTAAGCCATTCGTCTTCGGCCGCCATAAGCTCCTGGGATTCCTCGGGCAGGGTAAAGACCTCTACCTCAGGGATCTGGGGGCTGTCGACCTGCTTTATTTCGATAACAACCACCGTCACGTTGTCCGCCCCACCCCGGTCATTGGCCAGTTGGACCAGATCGTCAACAATGCGCTTGACGTCACTACGGGCCTTGTCGACAACGGCGAATATGTCTTCGTCATCGGCAAAACCGGACAGACCGTCGGAGCATAGTATATAGATATCGCCCGGCTTCACCTTTATCAGTCGGTAGTCGATCTCCACGTTCTCGCGTACCCCTAAGGCGCGGGTAATAACGTTCTTGCCGACGACCGAAAGGGCTTCTTCCTCGGACAGTTGGTGATTCTGCTGCATTTCAGACACCCAGGAGTGGTCTTTTGTCAGAGGCTGAAGTTTCTTTGCGTTAAGTCGGTAGGCGCGGCTGTCGCCGACGTGGGCCACCGACATCACATCACCCTCGAACGCCACCGCCACGATAGTGGTGCCCATTCCGGCCAGGGCTGGATCTGTCGCGGCTTTGGTATAGATCTCCCGGTTGGCCAAACGGATTGATTTCAGCAACAACTCTCCGCTGGGAAGAAGGGTTCGATCCAGAGACAGGCGCGAGTCGTTCAGCAGGTCATTGCGGAAATGGTCAAACAGGGTGCGAATTGTCTCGGAGGCTGTCATGGAGGCGATTTCACCAGCCTGATGTCCGCCCATACCGTCACAGACGGCATAAACAGCGTTTTTTTCGTCCAGATGCAGGTAGTCTTCATTGCCGAGCCGGACCAGTCCCTGGTCAGTTTTGCCCACAACTTTATGAATCAGCGGCACTTCATAATCCTTCCATGGCACAATGAATGCGGGTCAACAACATGGTTCTCGCTATCGAAAGCTTTCACAGAACGGCAACTGTGTACAAAGATGGGGCCCGGCAACAGAAAAAACAACAAAAAAACCCCGACATGGGTCGGGGTTTTCTGCGCGATATAGCTTTTTTACGCTACTTGAGCAAAATCATTTTCCTGGTCCAGCTGCTGGTTTCAGTCACCAGGCGGTAGAAATAGACTCCACTGGGAAAACCGGAGGCGTCATATTCGAGGCTATGGTCTCCCGAGGGTAGGCGGCCTAAATCGCGGATATCGACCTGTCGGCCCAACAGATCAAATATTTCCAACCTGACATTTGATCTGGATGACAGGGTAAACGAAATGGTGGTGGTGGGGTTAAACGGGTTGGGATAGTTCTGGTGCAGGTAGAAGCCGCCCGGCAGTTCAGCGAAAGGCTCGTCGCCGACGTCGGTTAGCGAGGCAATCAGCTCAACATTGCCATCTACGTGCTTACTAATGTCAAGATAGGAAAATACGGAGAAGGTTATAGTATCAGGTGTGTCGCCCGGCCAGGTAGGTATAATAACATCAAAGTAAACATAGACGGTTTCGCTGACATCGGCATACGTGAACGTATCTTGATTTATAGTTTGCCAATCTCTAGCGGACGTGGAAGTAACTCTATAGATATCAAGACTGTCGCCGTCATTACGTACGCCCACCCGGAAGCGCACCGTGTCTTCGGGTGCACCAGTTGTGTCCCCAGGCAGGTCCACACCGGTCACGGCAATAGTACCGGAGGCGGGCGTCAGAACAATCATGATGCCGGTCTCGCCAGAGGGCACGTCTTCGACCAGACGCGGATAGTAGCCTTCGTGATACGCCCAAAGGTCGAATTGCGGCAAGCCAATGTCAGAGAAGCCAAAGAGGCCGTTGACGTCGGTGGTGTCCGTGTCTTCAAGAAGGCCGTCCGGGAAGAAGTCCCAGAGTTCGACAGTAGCGTCCGGAATCGAGAGGTCGTCGGGGTCAACCACATAGCCGCAGACGTCATAAACCGCGATACCACCAGGGGTGAAATGAGGCTCGAGATAAAGTATCTCATCTGGCCCGGGACGGACGATGAAATATGGATTAAACATGGGGCAGGGAGGAACAGTACATATCCAGCGAACGATGTCATAAAATCCTGTTGGTGTCCCGGCATCTATGGAGAAATGCAGATTGACAAAGTTGCCTGCTCCAGGGGCAACAACGCTGTCATAGCACTTCAGTTGAACGAAGTTGAGATCGTTTCTGATCGAGTCCCACTTGGTCGGGAAGAAGTCCAGCCGCGAATCAGCAAAGGAAACGGAGTCTAACGTCAGATAATCAGAATCCCAATCCAGCCGAACCGAGATATACTCGAGATCGTGCAGGTTAACGAACTCCACCGGTACCACGACTTCTCCGCTGGAAGCCGCGACACTATCCACAGTGAAGGTGTGGGCCATAGTATCAACTAAAATAAGGGAAATGAACTGGTAAACCGGTGAGTTATCCGCCTCGCCCGAAGAAACCGTCACCGAATCAAAATAGGTGTTAGCAGTGGGGCCGGTAATGTCAATACTCACTTCCACGTCTTCATGCGTGGTGCCACTGGTCTTGTCAAGGTCAAACCAGCCTGATGTCTCAGCAAGGGTAAAGGCAATAGCGCCGCCGCCGGTTTCACTGACAGTGAAGGTATCGGCATCAGGATTGGTGCCGCCCTCCACAGCCGTGAAATGCAGGGTATCTGGCGTCACCACTAGACTGAAGCACTCTTCGACTGTGATGGTAAACGTGATAAAAGCACTGCCGAGGCTATCGGCCGCGTATAGCGTAAGCGGATACGTTCCGGCCTGGTCAAAGCTGGGGGTGAAGTATAAATCGGCGGTGCCGTCGCCGTTGTCGGTAAAGGACATGTTCTCATACAGGGTATCTAACCAGAGTACGATTGAATCTCCATCAGGATCGGTGGCCGAGAAGGCTATCTCGAGTGTATCACACTCATCAATGATGGTCGTATCCGCGACAGGTTCAATCTCCGGCAGGCGATTAACAGTTATTTCAACAATTTCCGAATCAGCCAACTCACCATCCGATGCAATAAAGGTGACATTGTAAACACCAGCCTGGTCAAAGTTCGGCGTCCAGTCGAAAGTACCGGTATCGTTGCCATTGTCGATAAAGGTCATACCATCATATAAGGTGTCTGTTTCAAGTGCAATCGGATCTCCATCAGGATCGGAGGCAGTCACAAGGAAGTTCAGGTTTTGGTCCTCATTGACCACCTGAGGGCCAATAGAATCCAGCACCGGAGGATTGTTAAATGGCGGAGTCACTTCGATGCTACCGGGGGTGAAATGAGGCTCGAGATAAAGTATCTCATCTGGCCCGGGACGGACGATGAAATATGGATTATATATGGGCCAGGGAGGAGCAGTATATATCCAGCGAACGATGTCATAAAATCCAGTTGGTGTCCCGGCAGCCACGGAGAAATGCAGATTGACAAAGTTGCCTGTGCCAGGGGCAACAACGCTGTCTTTACACTTCACTTCAAGAAAATTGGAGTCATTGTTAATCGTATCATCCTGGGTCGGGAAGAAGTCCAGGCGCGAATCAACAAAGGAAACGGAGTCTAACGTCAGATAGTCAGAACCCCAATCCAGCCGAACCCAGATATACTCGAGATCGTACGGGTTAAAGAACTGCACCGGCACCACGACTTCTCCGCCGGGAACCGCCGCAACACTATCCACCGTGAAGGTGTGGCCCATACTGTCAACTAACAGAAGGGAGATGAACTGGTAAACCGGCGAGTTATCCGCCACGCCCGAAGAGACCGTCACGGAATCGAAATAGGTGTCAGCAGTGAGGCCACTGATGTAAACACTCACTTCCACATCTTCCGGCGTAGTGCCACTGGTTTTATCAAGGTCGAACCAGCCTGATGTCTCAACAAGGTCAAAGGCAATAGCGCTATCGCCGATTTCACTGACAGCAAAGCTGTCGGGGTCAGGGTCGGTCCCGCCTTCAACTGCCGTGAAATGCAGGGTATCTGGCGTCACCACCAGATTGAAGCACTCTTTGACTGTGATCGTAACCTCCTCACTGTCAACTTCCGTAGAATCATCGGTGGCATAAAACGTCACATAGTACGTCCCGGCGTCAGTATAGCCCGGTGTCCAGTCGAAGCTGCCGGCTCCGTTGCCGCTGTCGACAAAGACCGCCCCGTCAGGCAGATTATTGGAGACAGTCAGGGTCGGGATACTCTCAGCATCAGTAGCCGAAACACCAAAGAGCAACGGCACATTCTCAGGAGTACTCTGCGCCCCGATCGGATTAAGCACCGGCAGCTGGTTGCCGACCTCAGTGACGTCTATCTGTACTACCTCTGAATCAACCGCCAAAGAATCATCAGTGGCATAGAAGGTGACATAATATGTCCCGCTCTCAGTATAGCCCGGCGTCCAGTCGAAGCTGCCGGCTCCGTTGCCGCTGTCGACAAAGACCGCCCCGGCAGGCAGATTATTGGAGACAGTCAAGGTCGGAATGCTCTCGGCATCAGAGGCCGAAACACCAAAGGTCAACTGCACGTTCTCAGTGGTACTCTGCGGACCGATGGGAGCCAGCACCGGAGGATTATTAACTGAAGTAGTCGTATCATGGACATGAAAGCAGTACGGCCCGCCCCAGTCCGGGTTGACGTTACCTCCTGTTGTCGTCCAGAACCACGGACCGGCCGGAGGATAGTAGGCAGAGTCGATGCAGAGAGTATCACTATCAGTGCTGGGTGTCGTTTCAATCCACCAGCATAGGCTATCAGTACCA
>Ga0209979_1003740_pt1 | contig 13232 bp, 9 predicted proteins | sample AnhtaG_FD_183114 | JGI IMG/M metagenome (GOLD analysis project Ga0209979, IMG submission 183114) | Deep subsurface microbial communities from Anholt, Denmark to uncover new lineages of life (NeLLi) - Anholt_01485 metaG (SPAdes) (version 2) | ecosystem: Environmental > Aquatic > Marine > Oceanic >...
AGTAAGGTTTACTTTATCGAAAGAAGCTCCTGCAACTATAGAGGCAGGAGGTGTAATTAACTACACCATAAGCTACAACCACGTGGGAACCGGCACTGCGCATACGGTAGTGATTGAGGATGCAGTCCCCGAAGGTACTAGCTTCTACGGATCAAGCGAGGGAGGAACCTACGATCCGGCAAGCAACACCTTCTTCTTCTACGTGGCAGCAGGCTCTCCGGGAACGGCAGGATTCATCATCCTCTCTGTTGTTGTTTCAAGTGATTTACCCGCGGGTATAACCGACATCTGTAATCAGGCAAGAATTCTAAGCTACTGGTGCGACCAACTGGTAGATGAAGCAGAAAGCGATGTTGTATGCACTACGGTCATTGTTCCTTTCCTGGAGATAGACAAGACCGTAAATATGCCCAAGGCAGCAACCGGAGATATTATAGCTTATACCATTAAGGTAACTAACATTAGTGAAAACGACACTGCTGAAAATGTCAAAGTAAGTGATACGCTGCCATTCGGGATTATGTACCTTAGCGGAAGCACCGCAATCAATGGTATAGCGACGGATGACCCCGAAGGGAAGCAACCCAACTATGTCTGGCAGATTGATTCTATCTCCCCGCAAACTACAGCCACAATTACCTATAGGTGCCAGATTGGTTTGAATGCTGTGGCTGGCTACCACGATAATGAAGCCAAAATAGAAAGTTACTTTGTTAGTGGTATCCCTGTTCCCTTGACAGAACTACCTCAGGCTTTTGCCCGCGTCAAAGTCATTCTCTTCGAAACAAAGGGTATCATCATAGGTAAAGTGTTTGAAGATTTGAATGAGAATGGCTGGCAAGATAAGGATGAACCGGGTGTTCCTGGAATAAGTATTGTTATGGAAGATGGAACTATAGTTACCACTGATCCTGATGGTAGTTATTCCATCCCAGGCGTTGAAGCTGGATATCACGTATTGACTTTGGATGAGAAAACTCTTCCTGAAGGTTACCAGGTTCTGGGTGAGGTCTCCGAATTTGTGAATGTCCCCGAATTTGGAATGGCCAAGCTAAACTTCACCATTATTAAAAAAGAGCCTGAATCTCAGTAATCTCCACTACCTCTGGGGAGAATTGCCTTCTGGCGTTTCTCCCCAGAAGTCTTCTATTTACGTTTTAAAGCTTACCTAGACAATAGCTTTCTCTTTCCCCTCGGCTTGCCCTCTTGACAAATTTGAAAAATGTAGTATAATTATTATCAATCATATTCAAATATAAAAACGCTCTTACAAAATCCGGTCTGTAACCGAAAAGGGCAAACTATTCGAAAGAATAGGACGCAAAGCCACAGGCCTTTTTATATGGCAGCTGGGCTACCGAAGTTACGAAAGTAACTTAAAGCCGTTCTTTTTTTTCGAAAAGAACGGCTTTTTTTATTCCTACAATTAAACTTTCGAAAAGGTGAACCAATGACTAAAAAACGTGTTTTGCCCACCGTATTTTCACTCATATTCCTTCTGGTAGGACAAAGTATTCCTTGCCTTTCGGCAAGCCCAGCCCCAGTCTACCAGCAAACCCCTAACCCTGACTATGAAAAGGGCATCCTAGAATTTGTTAAAGATGAACTTGTGGTGCGATTCAGGGAAGGAGTATCAGAAGATGAGATAGCTTCCTTGAACCAAAAGATGGAGGCCTTCCCCTATAAAGTGTGCTCTTTTCCGAACGGGCTGAAAATCTATATTCTCAGATTTGATCAAAAGAAGCTTACAATTGATGAGGGCCTGGAAGAATACAACCGGAATTCTGCGACAATGTATGCAACACCTAACTATAAGCTCTTTTCTTTTAACTCGGTCGAACCTCAGCTTTTTCCCAATGATCCCTATTTTAAAGACCAATGGGCTCTTGAGAATAGAGGACAAAATGGAGGACAAGAGGATGCAGATATTAGTGCTCTGGAAGCCTGGTTCCGGTCCACAGGAAACAAGAAAGTAGTGATTGCCGTAATAGATACGGGAGTCCAAATCGACCACCCGGACCTGATTTCCAATATTTGGACCAACCCTGGCGAAATCCCCAATAATGGAATAGACGACGATAATAATGGCTATATTGATGATGTTCACGGCTGGGACTTCAAAAACGACGATAATACTATCTATGACGGGAAGGACTGGCACGGAACCCATGTGGCTGGAATCATCGGCGCAGTGGGAAATAATAGCCAAGGAATTGCAGGAGTAAATTGGCAAGTCAATATACTGCCCCTCAAGTTTCTTGAATATGGAGTAGGGACAACCTCTGAGGCCATCGAAGCACTCGCTTACGCTGCAAATATGGGTGCAAAGATAATCAGTAACAGCTGGGGTAGGTGGGGAGCGCCAGATCCTGCCATGGAGGACGCAATCAGATCTTCTGAGGCTTTATGCCTTTTTGCCGCCGGAAACTATAGAAAAGATAACGACGCCGGATATCCTAACCTCACCACCTATCCTGCTAGCTATCCTCTAGGTAACATCATCTCCGTAGCAGCTAGCGACTCCTCAGATAATTTGGTTAACACTCGTTTTTGGGGTACAAATTGGGGAAGAACTACTGTAGATATGGCTGCTCCTGGTCTCGACATTCTTTCCCTTTTCCCAACCGATAAAGCTTATCCCCCTTATGCTTATGCTTCGGGAACATCCATGGCCACTCCTTACGTGGCCGGAGTAGCAGGTCTTCTCAAAGGATTGCTTCCCGCAAGATCCCCCCAGCAAATAAAGAAAATAATCCTAGAAAATATTGACCCAAATCCTAATCTGGAGGGATACTTGTTTGTCGGTGGCCGGTTAAATGCTGCTAATTGCCTAGCCAAAGAGCTCGATGGAATTCCTCCTGAAGTCGGATTCACTGTGTGCCCTCCTACTAAGCTTATTGAAAATATTCCCACGATCGAGGCTCATTTTGAATGGCAAGGCTCCGATAACGTAACTCCCAAAGAACGTCTCCTTTATAGCTACTTTATGAAAGGATATGACGAGGAGTGGTCTTCATGGTCTCCTGAAAAGAGTACCAACTATTTTCTTCCCCTGGGAGAGTACACCTTCAAAGTTAGGGCCTGCGACGAAGCAGGGAACGTTCCTGAGGAAGAAAGCTCTCTAACCGCAAAGTTTTCTTTCGAGGTTTCGCTTCCTCTAATTGTCTATCCGAACCCTTTTCACTCAGGCCAAACTCTTACAATAGCCAATATCTCCTCCGGCTCCAATAATACAGAAGTTCTCATCTACGACATCACTGGAACACTCATTAAAGTATTAAGAGAGGGAACGGAGATACAGAATAAAGGTGGTTCTCTAACCGCTACCTGGAATGGTTGCAACCGAATGGGAGCCAATGTTGCCAGGGGCATATATTTTTATATTATCTATGATGGAACCACAAGGAAGAAGATGGGTAAAATCGCCGTGACAGACTAATTTTGATTAGTATCTTGATTCTCTGGAGGCAAATTAATGAGAAAAATATCACTGAGCATAGGACTAATAGGAACCTTGCTGCTATCTTCTTTCTGTTATGCAAATGGTGCAGGAACAACAGCGGCAAGTTTTCTCAAAATCGAGGTTGGGGCACGGGCAGCCGCTATGGGAGGAGCCTTTACCGCTGTAGTGCAGGATGCAACCGCGCTCTACTGGAATCCAGCTGGGCTAGCCCGTCTTAATAAAAAGGAAGTTTCTCTAACGTATAATAGCTGGTTTGCAGATATAAAACGAGGATATTTAGGACTCGCTCTTCCCCTATCCCAGGGAACGATCGCACTAGGCGCAAATTACATTGATATTGGGATTATAGAAGGAAGAGATGAATACGGTAGTCCTACCGGAGATTTCAGCGCTTCGGATACTCACCTTTCTGTTGGCTACGGCAACAAGTTCGGCGAGATATCCTGGGGTCTCACCCTAAGTACCCTCCAGGATGTTATCAAGGGAGATCGAAAAGATGCTTTTCTGGCAACAATTGGCCTTCTGTACCCGATAGGCGATTCATCTGTTGTAGGATTGGCTGTTCAAAACATAGGCACTCAATTAGCCGACGATCCTCTCCCGTTAACTTTTAGAGTCGGGGCAGCCTCACAATCGGAGACCATAACCTTCGCTCTTGACCTGGTTAAATGTCTCGATAACAACCTATATTACTGTATTGGTGCTGAATGGCGGTTTGTTGATTCATTAGCCCTCAGATTAGGCTACAGAACAGATCAGGATATCGGAGAGGGAATAGCTATGGGGTTTGGTTTGAAAACAACTCGTACTGCTGTTGATTACGCCTACATTTCTTACGGTGACTTAGGTAATACTCACCGAATCACTCTGGGGATCACATTTTGACAAACTCTACATATTGTATTTATCTCGCTTGTCCCACCAAGAATCCTTTCAAGCTACTATCTTTACTCCCTAACACTTGATGAGGCTAGTGCTCAGTGAACCCCGTGTCATTGCGAGAGATGAAATCTCGAAGCAATCTGCGTTTTTAGGATTGTAGAGCCTGGCAATCCCCCGCTTTGGTCTCGAGCTTGACAAGACTGCGTTTTATGATAGAGATAGAATTAAAAGGAGGATATGATGAATATAGTGCTTAATATTAAAGAGTCTCAATTACAGCAAGTTCTGGAGACACTAAGTCAAACGGGCAAGGTTGTCGATATCGTGATTAACATTGAAGAAGAAAGAATCAAAGAAACAACTCCGGATTTTGCTACCGAGCCCACAAAAGACTTAAGAGAGGGAACAAAAGAAACAGGATACTAATACGATACAAAAACTACTGTTCTTCGGTTAAAAGAAAAACATAATGAATCTGCTATTTAATATTAAGAGGTCTCAACTGTATAGGGTGTTGGGCGTTTTGAGAAAGGCCTTTTTTGATGTAGAGGTTATGGTTAATGTTAAAAAGGAAGGAGCTCAAGAGGAATGGCACAGTTTTACCTTAAATGATATTCCGCCGGTTAATAGAGGGGATAGTTTTAGTTTAGGAGGTTCGGGAGATGAAAATATATCATCGATAAGGAGATATGAAATGGGAAAAAGAGGCAATCATCTCGCTGCTGGATTAATATTGATTGCGATCGGTTTGGCTTTATTTATGACTGTGCAGGTACGAGACTTTTTTTCCGAGATCGATGTTTTAGTGGCATTTATCTTAACCTTGGCTGCTTTTATGACATTATTTATTGGAATAGCCCTTACTATAGCTCACTTTATAGGGAGAAAAAGAGAGCAGAAATAACTGAGGGGTCTGAGAGATAAAAAAGACGCATATTGTCATTTTAAGAAAGGAGAAAAAGATGCGTGGTATTTTAATGAATCTAGGGTTGGGGGTCTGTATTTTGGTTTTAAGTATGTACAGTTCAACTGCGGCTGTAACGGCTACTTTTCTCCAACGGGGGGTCAATACGAGAGCCACGGCTATGGGAGAGGCCTTTGTGGCTTTAGCCGACGATAGCACCTCTTTATATCAGAATCCAGCTGGTCTCATTCAAATGGAGAGAAAGGAGTTTTCGATCGTTCACAATAATTCTTGGTGTGGGAATACCGATGAAGTCTATTTAAGTGCTGGTTTCCCTGTAGCAGGGGGAATCCTGGCTTTGGCTGGACATTATGTGAATGCAGAAAGTGCAGATCAGATTACAGTATTTACGCCCTTCGGTCTGGGGATGATGGCAGGTTATGGAAAAAGAATTTCTGGGAGATTTAGTCTCGGTTTTAGCGTAGGAATGGACCAGAATATTATTGGGAGTGAAAAAGAAAATATCTTTTTGGCTAATATTGGTGTTTTGGGGAAAGTGAGTAGAGCGTTATTCCTCGGTTTTGCAGTAAATAACATAGGCAGGGGGTTAGGTACTAGTGCCTTCCCACTCACCATAAGAACAGGTCTAGCCTTAAGAGATATTCCGTTTACGCTGGGGTCGATTGGAAAGAGTATGAACGGGAAAATAAGGATGGCGTTGGATATGGTAAAGCCCGTTAATGGGTCATCCTATTATTGTGCTGGGGTGGAATGGTGGATAGAAGAGTTGGTGGCTTTAAGACTCGGCTATAAGAGTAATCAGGAGACTGGTTCTGGCGTGACGGCGGGATTGGGGTTTAAGATGGGTAGATTACACCTTGATTATGCTCATGTGGACTACGGATATTTAGGTGTTACTCACAGGGTCTCTCTGGGATGGAAGTGGTAGGAGAGTCTTAATTATGGTTCTCAGAAGAAGAGTGGTAATTAGTGGGTTAGGGGTAGTTAGCCCTATAGGAATTGGGAAGGAAACCTTTTGGGAGTCTCTCAAATCAGGGAAATCCGGAGCTGGCAAGATAACGCGTTTTGATGCGTCTGGTATGCTAGTAAGAATAGCCGCTGAGGTAAAAGGTTTCAACGCCTGTGATTTCTTGGATCGTAAGTTGATCAAGAGGACCGATCGTTTCTCTCATTATGGAATTACTGCGGCCAGGATGGCTATAGAGGATGCTGTTATTGATCTTAGTAAGGAAGACCAGGAGCGAGTAACGGTATTTATGGGTACTGCAGTAGCCGGAGGCGAGTTTGTCGGACAACAGCACAAGCTTTTTTTGGAAAAGGGGGTTCGTAAAGTCAGTCCTCTTTTAAGCATTATATTCTATAACGATTCTTGTGTAGCGCAGATATGTATTGAATTGGGTCTAAAAGGAGGGAGTGTCACTATCTCCGGGGCTTGTGCGGCAAGTTCTGCGGCGATTGCCTATGCCTTCAGGCGAATAGCGGACAATCATGCGGACGTTATTTTGGCAGGAGGAGTGGAAACTCCTATTCTTTCGTTATTTGTAGCCACGCTGAGTAAAACTGGAGCCATGTCCAAAAGAAATGAGAATCCAGAGGCAGCCTCTCGTCCTTTTGATAGAAAAAGAGATGGATTTCTGTTAGGGGAGGGAAGCTGTATGTTGGTTTTGGAGGGACTCGACCATGTACTGGGGCGAGGTGGACATATATATGCAGAAATTGCGGGGGTAGGAAGCAGCACAGATGCATACAATATGACATTGCCTGATCCTAAGGGAGAACAAGCCTCCAGGGCAATGAGATTGGCGATAGCTGATTCCCAAATTGCTGCTGAAAGTATAGATTATATTAATGCCCATGGCTCTTCTACCCCAGTAAATGATGTAGTAGAGACAAATGTGATAAAGAAAGTTTTCGGAAAGCACGCTTACAATATGGCTATATCCTCTACGAAGTCTGAGTATGGGCATGCAATGGGAGCAGCAGGAGCCATGGATTTGGCAGCTACGTGTCTTGCCATAGAACGAAACGTTATCCCTCCCACAATAAACTATGATTTTCCTGATTCTGAATGTGATTTGGATTATACTCCGAATAAGGCTCGGATAGCCAGAATAAATACTGCCTTATCTAATTCTTTTGGGTTTGGTGGGCATAATACCTGTATCATCCTGAAAAGGTATTGATGTTATGTATGCTACATTATACCATTATGGACTTTTGACGATAGGCATTTTTGGCTTTTTGTTATCCGTCTTTGTTTATTTTAAAGCTTACCACGAACCGAAAACTGCAGGGTTTATTTTAATAAACATTACCCTGGGACTTTGGGCTCTTATTCTATTTATGTTTCATCGCTGCTTTGGTCAACCCGTCGTCTTCTGGTTATCTCTGTCTCAGTCAATAGCGATTTTCATTCCGGTTGCCTTTATTCATTTTGCCTTTACCCTCCTTGGATTCACAAAAGGGCGTAAGAGACAACTCTTTTTCTTATATGCAGCCGCTTCGGTTATTGGTTCTTTAAATTTCACAGAATTATTCGTAATCTCCGTGAAGTATAATCCTATGTTAGGGTATTATCATCTCGTTCCTGGTCGTTTTTACTCCCTGTTTATGTTCGGGTTTGTAGCTATGGTAATCTATGGTTATTTTATTTTGGGTATGGCTCTGAAAGAGAGTTCGGGATTTAGGCGGAATGAGATACGCTTCTATTTGGTGGGCTCTATTCTCGGGTTTACTGGAGGAACAACTATTTTTTTATTACCTCTTTATAGCATTAACATACTACCCCTTGGCATATATTTGGTTCTAGCAGAAGAGGCCATTATAGCCTATGGTATGATGAAGCGGAGACTGATGGATTTACGTACCATTGTGGGTAGGGGAGTGATTCACTCTATTGTTACGGTTGTTACCCTGGGACTATTTTTGTTTGTCGGCTTTTATTTAGTTGACTACTCTCAAGTCATAAGTTCGGATTTAAAAGCATTTTTGTATGTTCTAGGGATTAGTTTTTTTTTGGTGTTTGTGTTAATACCAATCCGTTGGCGACTCCAACATATAATAGAAAAACTAGTCTTCAAACGAACTCGGACCTCTTACCAGAGCATAGTAGAAGGAAGCCGGGAACTCTTAACCATTATGGACAAGAGAACCTTATCCAGTTTTTTCCTCCAAACAGTAGTTGAAGCAGCTAATGCTAGTTGGGGAACTCTTTGGTTGCTTGATGAAAAAAAGGGGAGCTATCGCTTGACGGAAAAGGTTGGGAATAGAAAGGGCGAGCTGTGGGACAGGGAAGCTATTTTCTGGAATGAAAACCACAGTTTCTTAAAAGCGGTGGGGAAGAGAGGAAAGGCGTTACTCAAAGAGGAGATTTATGCATTTACTAAGAGGAAAAAAGAGGTGGATGATGATATAGAAGAGAAATTGAGAAAAAGCGATTTTGCACTTGTCATCCCGCTCTTTTTTAAAGATTATCTTCAAGGATGCCTTTTTCTAGGAGATAAAAACTCCGGTGATTGGTTTTCTTCCTACGAGCTTGAAGCGTTAACTCTTTTTAGCGATCAAGCTGTCATAGCTTTTGCTAATGCCCAGCTTTTTGAACAAGTCCAGAGGATGAAAGAATATAATGAACGTATAGTGAACAATGTAGATAGCGGGATTATTGTGGTTAATGAAGAAGGTAAAATTACAACTATTAACGAAAAGATTAAGCAAATGTTGGCGGTTTCCTCGAATCAATTGGTGGGAAAGAGTCTGGAATCACTACCTTCTCCACTCGAGGAGATTGCTGTGAGAGCTTGGAAAAGTCGGAAACCTCTTTTTATTCCCGATTTAGCATTGAGAACTGAATCAAAAAATGACCTGATGGCCAGCTTAAGCGTGTCCTTTATAGATAGTGGAGGAGAGAAGGAGGTAATTTTTGTTCTTGCCGATCTCACTGAGGTGAAAGAGCTAGAGGAAAAGATTCGACAAACTGAGAAGATGGCTAGTATCGGGTCTATGGTTTCTCAATTGGCGCATGAGATCAAAAATCCCCTTTCTTCTATAAAGACCTTCACGGAGTTACTACCTGAAAAATTCGAAGATGGAGAATTTAGAAATAAGTTCTTTTCTTTAGTTTCTGGCGATGTAAAAAAAATCGATGATTTGATTGGCCGGATGCTTAACCTGGGTCGAGTCCAGCCAACTCGATTTAAGAGGATCTCCGCTAAAGAGCTAATCGATGATGTTCTGAGTTCTCTCGAGCTTCGGTTGAGGGAGCAAGATATTAAAGCCAAAGTGAGCTGCGAGGAAGATGTTCCTCTCATCTGGGGAGATCCGCGCGGGCTAGAGGAAGTCTTTTTCAACATCCTGGTTAACTCGATTCAGGCAATGCCAACGGGAGGGAAGGTGAATATTTCCATTCGGGTTAAAAAAGATAAAAATGAGAACAAAGATGGGCTGGAGGTGGTTATAACAGATGAAGGAGGAGGAATTTCAAAGAAGGATTTACTCAGAATTTTTGAGCCTTTCTTTTCTACCAAACATCAGGGTTCAGGTTTAGGACTTTACATTTGTTATCAAGTCATCCGGAGTCATGGAGGAGAAATCGGAGTAAGGAATACAAAAAAGGGGGCTAGCGTCAGGATTTTCTTGCCCATTTCCAAGGGGAAATTTTCTTATATTGATGAAAAGAGGTAGATTTATGACAAACATACTCTTTATTACCGGGGATGAGAAAGAAAAGGGGTTCTTGAGTCGTATTTTAGGATCCGGGTTTTTCATTCTGACATCGGATAATGAGGAAGAAGTTGAGAGTTTGGCTACGCTCGCCGATCTTATAATTGTTGATTTTTCTTCTCTGAAGGGGAGAGCTTTAAGTGCGGTGCGGAGGATAAAGGAGTTGGATGCTTCGGCGATTATTCTTGGCGTGGGGAAACGAATAGGGAAGGAGATAATTCAGGCAGCTCAGGAAAGGGGACTTTCTGAGTACGTCGATATGGAGAAAGATATTAGCTTTCTTGGTAAGTTGGCCAGGCAGAAGATGAAAGAGAGAGTGCTGGTTTTTGGAACGAAGGAGGGGAGGCTATCCCAGGAGAACTCTCGTTCCGTTTTATCTATGGGGGAAAAGGGGAATTCTTCGCCCGAGGAATATAGAGTTCTGGAGGAGATGGCACACTTTCTAGTGCACGGATATAATCTAAAAGAGCTAGTTCAGTTTGTTCTGAGTTTCTTACACAAGATGTTTCGAATCTCTAGGCTTTGTTTTGTCTTAAAGGACAGGTTAAAGGAAACATATAGAGTAGAAGCTTGTCTGGGAATGTCAGAGAACATAAAGAAATATGTTGAACTTTCTCCTGAGCGGGGATTGGTAAAGTTTCTTAGTAAAAAAGGCATAACAGTAAACAGAGGAGACATACTGCGGACAGATTTTGAAACTGCCTATGAGGTAAAGCAAGAGATGAAGGCTATCCGGTCCGATACGGTAGTTCCTGTTTCTCCACGAGGTGAACTGATAGGAATATTGGGTCTTGGGCCGAAGATAACCGGAGGGGAGATGTCAAAAAGAGAAATTGAACAAATCTTCTTGCTGGGTAACCAACTTGGGCTAGCTATTCAGAATCTTTTGTTTTACAAAGAGATGGGCTGTCAGAAAGAGTATATGGAGGATGTCCTTGAAGGTGCCGCGAGTGGTGTTATAAGCATAGGGGCTGGGCAGAGAATTGTTACTTATAACTCCCGAGCACGTGAAATTTTGAATCTGGATGGCTATCTTAATTTGACCGGTAAGGACATAAGAGAGCTCCCCTCACCTTTGGGTGACATTTTGTTTGAAACTTTCACTCAGGGTACTTCGTATAAAAGAAAGGAAGTGTATGTTTCAGCTCTGAAGCGCTGGTTAGGTGTAAGCACGAGCCAGGTGAAAGACTCTAACGGAGAAGTTTCAGGGAGTATGATGGTATTTACGGATATTACTCCGGTTAAACGTCTGCAAGAAGAGAAGGAAAAGACGCAAAAAAGGGATTTTCTTGGTCAGGTGGCTGTTCGTCTCTCTCATGAGTTGAGAAACAGTTTGGTTCCTATTAAATCCTTAATTGAGCTTCTTCCTACAAGATACTCCGAGCGAGAATTCCAGGAGAAGTTATTTTATGCAGTCACCAAAGAAATGGGGCGGATGGAGAATCTCGTTGAGCGTCTAGTATTTTTCAGTCAGCCTTTGTACCTGGAGAAGCGTGCCGAGTCTCTGCCGACTTTAATCTCTGAGACTGTGGAGAAAGTTAAGAAACAGTTGTCTGCAGAAAAGGAGATCAAAGTAAGTTTAGGCTGTAAGGAAGAGAACCTACAGGTTTACGTAGATAAAAAAATTATGATTGAGGCCTTTGGTCATATCATAAGTAATAGTGTTGAGGCGATGGTGGGGGGAGTGGTGGAAATAGATATCAATTGTGGAGATACGGATAAGCTGCCGAAGGCTCTTTTAGTAGCAACAGAAGAAAAGTCAGCCCCTGAGGAAGCAGGGGAGTATGTTAAAATAGAAATTAGAGATGAGGGCCGAGGACTACCAGAAGAAGCTACAGAGGACAATATTTTCGATCCCTTTTTTACTACAAAAAACAGAGGAATAGGTCTTGGATTGACTATTTCTCAGAGTGTCATTAAGGAACACGGAGGTAGCATTGTCCCTCTCAACGAGACGGGAAAGGGCATGACTATGACGGTCTATCTTCCCCGTTATCGAGTACCCCGCTAAAGAGAAGGAGTTTATTTTTGAGTAGCAAGAATTCAACAGTGTTTGTGGTGGATGATGAAAAAAGCGTTCAAGAAGCGATGAGAATGATTTTAAAAGACAGATACGAGGTGTTTGTCTTTAATTGCCCGGAGGAAGTTTTGTCCGATTCTTCTCTAGAGCCAGATCTTGTTTTCACGGACATAAAGATGTTTTCTATGAATGGTCTAGAATTCTTAAAAAAGCTAAAGGAAATTAAGCCTCAAGTGGAAGTTGTTATAATTACTGCCTATCCAAATTTTTCCTCTAGTCTCCAGGCTCTTCGTTCTGGAGCTTTCGATTATATAACTAAGCCTTTTGGTAAGGAAGATGTGCTGAATGTTGCTGAAAAGGCTCTAAAGAAAAGAAGCGAGGTCGTCGCAGGCACTCGGTTGATTAGGGATTTACGTGGAGCTATTGACCACAATTATGAGGCGACCACGCAAGCATTGGTCTCAGCCGTAGATGCCAAGGACTCTTACACGGCTGAACATTCTCGCAGGACATCGAGACTTTTAGTGAAGCTGGGAGAAAGGATTGGCATTCCGGATTCCAAATTGGTTAATTACAGACGAGCAGCGGAACTCCACGACATTGGTAAAATTGGAATTGAGGAGAGTATTTTAAGAAAAAAGGGAACTCTTACTCCTTTTGAGTTTGAAAAAATAAAACAGCATCCTGTTATTGGATATGAAATCCTTCGTCCTACTCGATTTTTTGGCAAAGGGCTGGATATAGTTTTACATCATCACGAAAGTTATGCTCAGACAGGCTACCCCAAGGATCTTAAAGGCAAGGAGATTCCTTTCTTAGCAAGACTTTTTGCAATAATAGACGCCTATGACGCTATGACTACCGAGAGATGTTACCGAAAAAAGATGTCTTTCCAGGAAGCTATTGAAGAAATAATAAGAGAGAAAGGCAAACAGTTCGATCCTTCGCTGGTTGATATTCTTCTTCCTCATTTCTTAAAACTTGAGAAAGAGGGAGACCTTTACAGGTTATAAAAGTGATGTTTCGTTTCTTGATAATACAGAATTATTAAAAATAGAACTCCTGTTTTCCTTCCTCAAGACTTTTTCAAATTAATCCTCTACCCAGGAGACCCCCTAAGAGCCTTTAAGGCGATTTTTAGCGCTTCCCTTAGCCAATCCTCTTTTATGGATAAAACCTTGGGGGAAGAGCTAAGAGTGGTCTCGATCTTACCTATTAAATCC
>Ga0209979_1003741_pt1 | contig 13228 bp, 14 predicted proteins | sample AnhtaG_FD_183114 | JGI IMG/M metagenome (GOLD analysis project Ga0209979, IMG submission 183114) | Deep subsurface microbial communities from Anholt, Denmark to uncover new lineages of life (NeLLi) - Anholt_01485 metaG (SPAdes) (version 2) | ecosystem: Environmental > Aquatic > Marine > Oceanic...
TAAAAGTTCTAGGGGAGACTGGGAGCAAGAAAGTATCCTCGAATATAAAATTATTAATTAATGATATTAAAGATTGTTTAGAATGTGGTGCCTGGAAAGTTATGTTTGAAGCTGCTGAGTTATTTGAAAATGGTATATTCAAAAGTAATATAATCAAGGCAATTTTAAAAGAGGTAGATATTAAGAATATCATCTTTGAGCTTCCCGGTCCCTGGATTCCCAAGATCATAGTTTCTGATATCTATTCTCTAATGAGTTGGTTAATAGAAAATTTGGGTACAGAGGTTAATATTGCCAATGTTGACCCTGATGATATTCTTTGTCTGGAAGCAGAAAGAACTAATTTAGGTGTCCATATGAAATTTTAAAATTATATTATATATAAGGAATTATAAATAAAAAGGAGAAATAAATATGGCCAAGAGAAATATTATAGTCATCAGTTTAGACGAGGTTCGCCCTGACCATTTGAGTTGTTATGGCTACCAAAAGATAAATACTCCAGCCATTGATCAGGTAGCCAAGGAAGGAGTCAAATTTGAAACCTGTATTTCATCAGCTGATTTTACCCCAATTGCTATGGGTTCGGTAATTACTGCTAAATATCCCAATAAACACGGTGTTAGGGATGCTTATTCTTATTTAACTGGACCAACAATTGCTCAAATTTTAAGAGAAAATAGTTATAAAACTGCTGGCTTTGTTGGGAATGGACTTTTAGCTAAAAGACATGGTTTTGCAGAAGGTTTTGATTTTTGGGATGAGGCTTCCAAAGATACTAGTTGGCTGGAAGTGCAATATCCTAATTCTGGAAATGATGAAATTATTTATGAAGGAAACTATTGGGTAGAAGAATTCTTTAAATGGCTAAAAGAAAATTACAAGGAAAATTTCTTTATCTGGGGGCACCTTTATGAAACCCATGAAGGTTCAGAACATTCACTCCTTAAGAAGGGATTAATAAAAGAAGGTGAATTAGCAGAGTTTAATTACTATGATGCTAAAATTAAAATGGCTGATGAAAAATTAATAAATAGATTAATCGTTACTTTAAAAGAATTAAGTATATACAAAAATACTACTTTAGTAGTAATGAGTGATCATGGAACTAATCTGGGTGAACATTCAGCAAAAGATATCCCCTGGCGAGAAAAGGGAACAAGATATCCTCAACATACTACTATGTATGACCATGACCTAAAAGTAGCCATGATTATAAAAGGAGAAGGTTTGCCTGAAGGAAAGAAAGTTGAAGGTATGGTACGTTCCATTGATTTGGTGCCTACCTTATTAGATTTAACTGGCATCCCTAAAGAAGGACATGATTTTGATGGTTTAAGTATGTTACCGGTAATTGAAAAAGATGAAGCAAGAGAAGAGGTTTATTCTGAAGATCTATTTGAACCAAGAGGTGAAGGGGCCTTACAGTCAATTAGGACTGAAGAATTTAAATTTATGCGCAATTTAACTTTAAACATCGAAGAATATTATAATTTACTTAAAGACCCTCAAGAAAAGAATAATATTTTAGACCAACAGGATAAAGAGACTATCATTAATTTAAGAAAGAAACTAAATGCTTATCTTAAAACTAAGGTCATTACCAGCAAGAAATTTTCTCAAAAAGAAAAAGAAATTATTAACCGAAGATTAAGAGCACTGGGATATATAGAATAGAGGTGAGAGATATGTATAACCGTCTTTTTTCAAATATTCCTTTTAAAAGGCGAAGGATTAAACCAAGAGAATTGGGTCTCACTGTTATTATTGATCGAAAATTAGGTGTAAAGACTCAGGAGGACTTTTTGAAATTAGCGGCAGATTTTATAGATATAGTTAAGATTATGGTTGGTTTACCAGCCTTAATTGAAGCTCAAACATTAAGGAAAAAAATTGACTTGTATCATAAATATAATATTTTAGCCTTCCCCGGTGGACAATTTTTAGAATATGTAATAGCCAAAAACAAAGTGCGAGAATATTTTTCAGATGTAATAAAAGCTGGATTTAATTTAGTAGAAGTATCGGACAACTTGATAGATATTTCTCCTGAAAAAAAGTGTGGCCTTATTAAAATGGCTGTCCAGGAATATGGCTTAAAAGCCTTAGGGGAGACTGGGAGCAAGAAAGTATCCTCGAATATAAAATTATTAATTAATGATATTAAAGATTGTTTAGAATGTGGCGCCTGGAAAGTTATGTTTGAAGCTGCTGAGTTATTTGAGAATGGTAAATTTAAAAGTAATATAATTAAAGTAATTTCTCAAGAGGTAGATATTAAGAATATTATCTTTGAACTTCCTGGTCCCTGGATCCCCAAGATCACAGTTTCGGATATCTATTCTTTACAAATCTGGTTAATAGAAAATTTAGGTGCCGAGGTCAATATTGCCAATGTCGAGCCCTCTGAAGTCCTTTGTCTGGAAGCAGAAAGAACAAATTTAGGCGTACATATGAAGTTTTAAGTAAAATATAAAAAATAGACTGGTACTGACATGTTAAATAAAATGACTACTCTAAGACTTCTTCAAAACAAAGTTAAGGAGGTGGTGCTAAATACATTAAAAGTATAGAGTATTGAGTAAATCTTAATATTATTAGGAGGAAAAAAATGAGAAAATTTGTAGTTATGTTAGTAATAATTTCACTGGTGTTGTCAATAGGAAGTTTGACTATTATAGCAGAGGAGAAATATCCAACTAAGCCAATAACTTTTAACGTAACCTCTGGAATTGGAGGAATGACTGATGCAAGTTCACGGATACTTGCGGATAAGTTGAAAAAAGTAGTCGGGCAACCAATAGCTGTGGTAAATAAACCAGGTGGTGGTGGACTGGTTGGACTAATGACTTTCATTGCCAAAGAAGCAGATCCTTATGTCTTAACTGTTACCGTAACTGCACATCTTAATGCAGCACCTTTCTTAGAAGCAGAACCTATTGAAACAGATAAGCTAATCTTTGTGGGAAGCTACATGCCTCAAGAGCGAATCCTCTTTGCTCAGATGGATGCCCCCTATAAAACCTGGGAGGAGTTTGTTGCTTACGTTAAAGAACATCCCGGAGAAGTGAGTGTAGGGAGTGGAAATTGTCAGTGGACACTTGAGGTTATGAAATCAATAGCGGTGATTGAAGGATTAGACATGAATTATGTTCGCTTTAAGAGTGGAGCAGAAGGTTCATCAGCTATTCTTGGGCGTCATGTAGATGTGTGTGAAACTGGGGTGGGAACTTCTGCATATCAAGCTGCAAGAGCAGGCGAATTGAGGATAATACTTAATTGTGGTTCAGGAAGCGTTCCTCATTTTCCTGAGGTACCAAATGTTCTAGATAAAGGTTATCCTTTTGCATCAAGAATTGAGTATGGAATTGTAATGCATGCTGATGTTCCAGAATCAGTCCGGCAATTTTGGGAAGATGCCTTAAGGGGCGCAATGGAAGATCCGGTTATACTTGAGAAGTTTTTAGAATTAGGTCTGGTACCACGTTTTCTCCCTGGAGCACTCTGGAAAGAAGTCGCTATTAGAGATATTGAAATGGCTTACGAGCTTCTGGAGTATAATAAGGCTCTAAAACAGTAATGATTTAATAAAGTAAACAGTAAAAGAGGAAAGTAGTGTAATTTCCTCTTTTACTGTTTTGTTTTTGGGAAGCAAAATGAATAAAGATCAAAAATTTGGGATAGTACTATTAATTTTTTGTTTTATCTTGTGGTTTTTTTTAATACCCACGCAAATTTCAAGTACTAAAGACGCAGTTTATCCGAGATTGGTAAATGTGTGGATAGCCATTTGTGGGATTTTGCTTATACTAAAGAGTTGGAAAAGTACCGAGAAAATAATCTTATATGAATCGAAGGATGAGAAGGGGATAATTAGAGTTGTTGCAACAGTAATCATATTTCTAATTTATATCTTTATGATTGATTTTTTAGGATTTTTTATTTCGAGTTTTATATTCATAATAATCCTTATGTTAAGCTTTGGAGTGAGACAATGGATAAAACTTATTTCAGTACCCATTATAATATTATTATTTTTGTATTTTTTAATTAAAAAAATATTATTTTTTCCTTTACCTGAAGGAATATTTTTCTAAAGGAGAAATTATGTTTGAAAATATAGCAGCTGGGATGCATATGGTTTTACAATTAGATAATATTTTAGCAGCTCTGTTTGGTGTAACATCAGGAATAATAGTCGGAGCTATTCCGGGATTTACAGATACTATGGCTATGTGTTTACTAATCCCATTTACTCTCTATCTGCGTCCCATAGCTGCGATTGCCATGCTAATGGGTCTTTCTAAAGGAGGCAATTTTGGTGGATCTATTCCAGCTATTTTATTTAACGTACCAGGCACTCCCCAAGCAGCGGTTACTGCGCTCGATGGGTATCCGTTATCAAAACAAGGTAAAAGCGGTAAGGCTTTGAAAATAGCGCTTTATGCCTCTACTATAGCTGATACTTTAAGCGATTTTATTCTATTCTTCTTAGCAGCACCAGTAGCTATGATTGCCTTGAAAATAGGACCACCAGAATATGCTATGATAATTCTTTTTTCTTTAGCAGTTATTGGTACAGTAGGAAGTGAAAATCTTTTAAAAGGAATGATTGCCACAGGGTTTGGCTTGCTGTTTGCGGTAGTTGGACTTGACCCACTTTCTGCTGGTCGTCGTTTCTGTTTTGGTTCGATAGAATTAACTGCTGGGTTTGCATTAGTTCCTATGGTAATTGGTCTTTTAATCGTCTCAGAGACTTTCCGGCAAATAGAAATAGGGATAGCAGATAAGATTTTAAAGAAAGATATTTTAAATAAGTTACCAAAAGCTGTTGATCCCAGAAATCACCAGGTTAGTTTTACTGAATTCAAGAACTGTTTACCGGCAATCTTTGGTGGATTAGGAATAGGTTCAGCAATAGGTATTATCCCCGGAATTGGAACCACCGTGGCATCTTATCTAAGCTACACCTACACTAAAAAATCATCTAAACATCCTGAACGTTTTGGGAAAGGAGCTTTAGAAGGTGTTGCAGCTGCTGAGGCAGGAAATAATGCAGTTGTGGGACCAAATCTAATTCCCTTGATTACTCTGGGGATACCAGGAAATCTGGCTGCAGCTCTTATTTTAGGGGCTTTTATGATTCAAGGTTTAGTTCCGGGTCCCTTATTTATGCAGCAACATGCTCCTATGCTTTACGCACTGTTCACTGTATTAATTATAAGTAACATATTTACGTTTGCCGTAGGAAGTATCTTCTTGAAATTTGCTAGAAAATTAGTAAATGTGCCTAAACCAATATTATATCCAGCGATTATGGTTTTTGGTGTTATTGGGTCCTATGTATTCAGGAACAGTTTGTTTGATGTTAAAATGATGCTTTTTTTAGGGGTGGTTGGTTATATTTTGACAAAATTTGAAATCCCTCTTCCTCCCATATTGGTGGCTTTTATTCTCGGAGAGATCCTTGAGAGAAAAATACGACAATCACTTCTCATATCTCGAGGAAGTCTGTCCATCTTCTTCACTCGACCCATTGCGCTTACCTTTTTGATTTTAACCATAGTTGCTATAATAATGTTGGGTACCAGGCTTAGAAGAAAAAAGTAAAATAATCAGATTGAATTATTTTTCATTAAAAGTCTAAACTAATTTTATATTATCCACTTCTATTTCTTCTGCGTTATTAAATTAAGAAAGGAAACTAAAAATGAAGTATTTAGGACATGGTGGTAAAGAGATCGTAGAGAGGATATTACCACCTATAGAAACAAAGAAACGAATTAAAGGGTTGAAACAAATAACAGTCACTGACCGAGTAGCCAGGGAATGCATTGATCTTGCTTATGGCTTTTTTACTCCCTTGCAAGGCTTTATGGGTAAAGGTGATGTTAATTCAGTATGCGAAAAAATGACACTAATGAATGGAACACTTTGGCCCATTCCTATTGTATTTGACATTGCCAATGATGAAATTAAGGAAAAAGGAATAAAAGAAAAAGATACAATTCTTCTTACTTATCATGACCATGCTTTGGCTATATTAGAAACAGAAGAAATATTTAATTATAATAAATTAAGTCTTGAGCAGGCAGTATTAGGCACAACTGATTTAGAACATCCGGGAGTAAAAATGTACCATACCTTAAAAGATACTTTTATTAGTGGAAAAATCACCCTGGTAAATATTCCAAAGTTTAATCCTCCCTTTGATAAATTTTGGTACACTCCACTCCAATTAAGAAAAATATTTGCCAAAAAAGGTTGGGAAAGAATAGTGGCCCATCAAACCAGAAATGTACCTCATACTGGTCATGAATGGCTAATGAAAGGAGCCTGGTTTTCAGCCAACAGTGATCTTTCGGTAGAAAAGCTAAAAACTGGGATATTAGTAAGTTGTATAATTGGACCAAAGAGGATAGGTGATTATATCGATGAGGCCATTGTTTCAGGTCATCAAAAATTACATGACGCTAAATATTTCAGAGATGATATCCATATGGTCTCCTTTGTCCTCTGGGATATGCGCTATGCTGGTCCCAAAGAAGCTGTCCTTCATGCTATTATTAGAAGCAATCTGGGATGTACCCATCATATGTTTGGCAGAGACCATGCTGGAGTAGGTAGTTATTATGACCCCTATGATGCCCACCGAATATTTGATCAAATCCCTAAAGATAACCTAAATGTAAAACCAGTTCGTATTTTAGAATGGTGGTATTGTCCTATATGTGGGGAGGTAACTTATTCCGGTTTATGCGGACATGATAAAAAAAGACAGGGATTTAGCGGCACTATGATTAGGAGTATGATACAGGATAAGGTAAAACCAACCAAACTTATCATGAGACCAGAAGTGTTCGATATGGTAATGGAAAATGCTGATAAATATGGTTTTGGTTCTCTATTTTGCACCAAAGAATACTTAGCTAAAAGACAATCAGTATTTGAAATTCCTATACTCCTCTGTCGTTCCCACGAAAGTGGGAATCCAGGAGTAAAAAAATAATAATATTAATTTTATAATCAGGGAGATAAAAAATGGCAGAAAATTATCCTATTAATATATGGATTAATGAGGAAAGGAATGAAAAACTATGCCAAGTTGATATGGGTAGTTTAGCTAAAGATGTATTAGCAGGAATGAAGGTCCTTCAATTGCAATGTTCAGAGAAACAAAAGGATAAAATTTTAAAGCTCTATCCGATGGCTAAATTCGATACTTCTACTACCAAAAGTATTGAGCTGCTTCCAGCAGAAGTGAAAGAAAAATTATTCAATTTAATCATAGAACAAAAGAGCTTAGATATTATAAAAGAATTTTTAAAAAGTATAAAATAAATTTATAAAAAAGCTACTTTGTATAACTATTAGATTCATTTTCTTTAATTAGATTTATCAAAAAGCAAAGGAAATCTTCAATGATTAATTATGTAAGCTTTATTGGAATAGGTTTTATTTTCGAATATGGAGACCTGATTATTTCAGTGGTAGCAGGTAGTAATAAGTGCAAAAGCTTACTTAAGCTTAGATATTAAGAGTCAATTAAAAAAGATCGATAATAATCTTATATCTAAGTTTTTTCTTTTTTTAAAATATTATTATTTTTGATATTTCGTTTTAAAAATGTATATAGATTACAAATAGTTACCAATTAAAACTATCTTTTTTAAAAACTTTGCTTTTGGGACATAATAACTAAATGATGAATCAATTTATTATTGGATTAATATTTTTCTTTACAAGTTTGGTATACTCAACATTTGGTTTTGGATATGCAATGATTTCTATCCCACTCTTATCTTTAGTTCTAGCACTAAAAACCGCAATTCCTCTTTCTCTTTTAATGGGCTTAGGAATAAGTTGTTATTTAGTAATTTCCTCTTATAAAGATATAAAACCAAAACAGATCTTATATTTATTAATTGGAAGTGCGATGGGCGTTCCTTTTGGTGTATTTACACTTAAAAATACTTCGCCAGAGATATTAGAAATTGCAATTAATGCAGTAATAATCACTAGTGCAATAATACTTTTTTTGAAACAAGGTAAAAATATAATTTCTGTTAATACAAAACCAATTACTATTCTAGTTGGTTTTTTAAGTGGTTTTTTAGGGGGTAGCACAGGTATTTCTGGTCCACCTGTAATTTTGTATGGCTTAAACCAAAAATGGGAGAAAAAAGCATTTAGGGGTAATTTACTTACCTATTTTGCTATATGGGGTATTTATACAAATATTGGTTACTTTCTCATAGGTTTGGTTAATTTTGCGACATTCTTTAAGTATATTATTCCAAGTTCAATTGGGCTAATTTTTGGAGCTATTTCAGGAAAAGTACTATGTAAAATAATTCCCCAAAAAAAATATTATAAAATTTGTTGGATTTTAATTATTGTTTTAGCTTTTTTTGGAATAATTAAGGCAATTATCAAAACAATATAAAGTAAGGAGAAAAATACAATATGGTATATATTCTTTTATTTTTATAAGACAGGGTATTCTATATGGTACTATTATCATTAGAAACGGCGAAGATGATCTTCGGGAATAGTTATCTAACTTGTTTGACCAGATAGCTAACTAATCTACCAATTAATTTATTATTTGCAAGACATGATGCATGAGATTTGCAAAACGCAAAAACGCTTTACAAAAACTGAGATATTTAATAAGATTCCTAAAAATAGTGTAAAGATTATACCGATTCGTATTTTAGAGTGGTGGTATTGCCCTATATGTGGGGAGGTAACTTATTCCGGTTTATGTGGACATGATGAAAAAAGACAGGGATTTAGCGGCACTATGATTAGGAGTATAATACAGGATAAGGTGAAACCAACCAAACTTATCATGAGACCAGAAGTGTTCGATATGGTAATGGAAAATGCTGATAAATATGTTTTTGGTTCTCCATTTTGCACCAAAGAATATCTAAATAAGAGACAAGCAGTATTTGAAATTCCTAAATTATAAAATAAAAAGATAATAGTATAATCCTTAATTTATAATTTCTATTTTTTATATGATATTCCTCTGTCATTCCCACGAAAGTGGGAGTCCAGGAGTGAAAAAAAATGAACTTCCGCGTCCATGGGAATACTAAAATAGATTTTAAAAAAGTTACTTTGTATAAATATTAAATTCATTTTCTTTAATTAGATTTGTCAAAAAGCAAAGGAAATCTTCAATGATTAATTATGTAAGCTTTATTGGAATAGGTTTTATTATCGGAGTTCTTTCTGGATTATTTGGAGTGGGTGGAGGATTTCTTTTGGTGCCTTTGTTAAATGTGGTTTTTAATATTCCCTATAATATTGCTATAGGAAGTAGTCTTTGTCAAATGGTAGGAACTTCTTCTGCTGCTAGCTTAAAACATAAAGGTTATGGAAATATAGACTATAAGTTGGCAATGTTTATCTTAATGGGCTCAATAGGAGGAACAGAATTTGGAGCACGAATCCTAATGTGGCTAAAAAGTATAGGAAATGTCGTAATTCGTAGCTCTACCGTTAGCAAAATGGACCTTTGGATAAATATAATCTTCATAGTCCTTCTCTCTCTGGTAGGAATTTCTATGTTTCTCGAAAGTAAAAAAGCAAAAAAAAGAGCTCCTCGAGGAGGAGTAGTAGATACTATATTTTCTCAAAAGATTCAAAATATCACAATTCCACCACTTACTTTCTTACCTATCTCAAAGGTAAAATCTATTTCTATCTGGAATTTAATTTGTTTGGGATTTGTAGTAGGAATGCTATCTGGATTTTTAGGAATAGGAGGAGCTTTTATTATGAATCCTGCTTTAATTTACTTAATAGGAGTGCCAACAAGCATAGCTATAGGAACGAGTCTTTTTCAAACTATATTTATCTCAGGATATGGAGCCTTAACTCATTTTTTTAAGGGAAATGTAGATTTTGCACTGGTTGTTTATATTTTATTGGGATCTTTAATCGGCTCTCAATTAGGGGCGAAAATACACAATAAGTTAAGAGGAGCAGATATAAGATATTACTTTTCTTTGGTGATTTTTATTGCTACTGGAATTGTTTTGTTTAAATTCCTTTTTAGAATAGGTTATCTATAATTCAGACAGAATCAAATGTCAAGTTTAGGTGAATAAGAAATTTCATTTTAGTTAGTGTAAAATTCAGTGGGGTTGATTTTATAACCTATTGATAATTTATTTTTATAGGTTCATATTATAATAACAATTTGAAATAAAACCTTACATAATTTTTTATTTCCCCTCATTATAGTTTTCTCAATTTATGTTTAAACCTGTCAGGAAACGGTCCTTTGCATTATATTATTTTAATATAATTAAAGTGTAAAATGAGAATAATAGGATTAGTTATAAATAAAAGGACGAGGAAGTTAAGCTATCTTAGGTATAAATATAGATTATGGGCTTACTATATTAGACATTATTTAAATATATAATTTAAAAGAAGTCATAGTTGACAATAGAAAATGGTTTTGTTTTTAATGTCATTAATAAAATTAATTTATATTTTTATTTCAACAATTGTTAAAAATATATACAAGCAAAAAACAGATTTTTGAATGTAAAAAATAAAAGGTCAATATAAAATCTTGTACTATACTCATGGGACAAAGACTGAGAAAAAAAGAAAATGAATTTTTCCCTAATCTCAAACCAACAAAACCTCTGGTGAGTTTAGGGCAGTGTTGTAGTTGGGTAGTTTCTAATTACCAGGTTAAACAAATTAAAGGATGTTCGGTAAGGGCAGAAACTATCTATCGTTATTCAAAAACGATTAGTTAAATCCATAAATAAAATTTATCAGACTATTGAATCCCTTCGGATAGATTGTATGATTCGCGGAAAGCAAGTGTGCACGCCAGGAGGAAAAAGAGAAGAAATAAACACATCCGATGAACGAGACCATGACAGAGGAAGGTTATAACAGTTCAATAATTTTCAGTAACTTTTTCAAATTTCATAACTTCTCCAAATACATTTTGTAATTTGAAATGAGGGAAAATTAAAACAGTCACCGTTTTAACATTCATATTCGAAGGGGGGATTTTAAATGAGTGATAAGCGAGAAAAATTATCAATCCTTCAAACTCTTACCGTAAATAATTTAAAGGAAATTTGTGAGAAGAATAACCTTAAAGGATATTCTGGAACAAAAAAGGAACTGGCTAAGTTTATGGTTGATAATCTGGAGATTTCTTTAGAAGAATTAAAAGATATTTGTAACGTTTATCTGATAGATAAACTATTAGGTAAGATTAAAGATTGCCGAGACCATTTTTTAAATAAGCGGGTAACCATAAGGTGCAGAGATAAAATCTCCCCCATTGTAGATGTGGGTGGACATAGAGTAATTATTAATAATTTAGGAAAAGAAAACTTTTCTTATCTGTGTGATGATAAGTGTGCCGATTATCTCTATCAAGTAAAGAAGGGGAGTACCCCCTTTTGTAAATATTATGCCGCAGCAATTGCCCAATTGATCTACGAAAAAGAAGTAAGCCCACTTACTTTTGGATTTTGATACCATCCCTCAGCGAAGTGGTCATGGCTGGGATATAGTCTTAATTGCCGGAAGGGCGGTGCATCCCTATTTTATCGTAGTAGAATGTAAGACTGCCGCTGAAGGAACCTACAGTTATCTAGTCAAAAAACAAGATTATTTATATACCTTAAAAAGTTATTGTCTTGATCTATTCAAAGACAAACTCATTGGTGCCTATAAAGGTTATGCCAAATATATGCTCCTGGTTGCTCCTGACTTCCCTGGTGAGACAGAAGGATGTTGTATGAAATTTAAAGATATCACCAGCTTTCAACTTTCTTTTCTACCCGTCCCGGTATTATTAAAATTGGTTAATAGATATCGACAGACTCCTATCCTAAATCACGATTGGATAGAACCCTTTTTTCAGAAAGAAAGAGTGATTAAGGAGGAAGATGTAGAGGAAATATTTGAGCATGCAGAAAAAGAGATAGACCTTCTTTCTGAGAGACTTTGTACTAAATTAAGAGAGCGATTTAAACAAATTTCGCAGATTTCAGGAGATGCGGCTTTTATCAAGTTAGATATGAAGGTAGTATCATCGGTTTTAGAAGAGATTATTAGTGAGATGCCAGAGTTAGTTATTCCGGAGAGAAGAGGGATTGTTGATTATATAAATATAGAACATGATTATTATGAGATATGGGAAAGGATTCTTAAGAGATTAGGAAAAGAATTTGTAAATATATTAAAAGAAACTTCTTTTTCTCAGGTTAAAAATACTGAATTAAAAGAAGATTTATTAAGGATGTTGAAGGTGAAGTAATAGGAGTATATGTAAAACATAAAAAAGGGGACAGTTGTTCCTGCTTGCGCAGGAATGACAGATAAGAAGTAGGGGATGACATAAAAACCTTTATTTATAAGGGTTTTAGAAAAAATATGGGGACAGGCTTTACTTTTTGCCTTGCACTAAATGTGAGAAAACAAAAGAAGACTGTCCCCATATTAAAATTACCCCTTCAGGAATGCCCTTTAAACGCACGTAGAGTGCCTTTTTTGAGGCCTCAATTTTCGAAAAATCGGCAATTACGACCCCTGTTTTTGGCTTATTTTTACCTTCCCAAAATCACGAAACCCTTATGAATAGCCACTTTCAGCTTTTGAAGGGATGAAAATTTAGCTAAAAAAGAGCCATTTCCGAGGGGTAAAACCATAGCTGGGTTAAAAATTCGCTCATATACGCGGTATTTCGCATCCTGCCTCTGAAACCCTTATAATATAAGCCTTTCCTGCTTGCTATTTTCCTCTTTTACTTTCCTTCATTACGAGCGACTGTATGGGAGTGCGGTCTCCGAAGATAACAGGATAGACAAAGATTTCGAGAAAGTTGACAAAAATAGTCATAAATAATATAATTTTTTAGTAAAGTTAAATTAAAAAAGGAGTAAGGAGAATGAAATTATCTACTCGAGGAAGGTACGCACTTCGAGCTATGATAGATTTGGCGCAAAATCAATATAATAATTTAAAGCCGATTTCTTTAAGAGATATTTCTTTAAGACAAGAGATCTCTCTGCAATATTTAGAACAGCTATTTAATAAATTAAAGAAGGCTAATTTAGTAAAAAGCACCAGGGGAGCAGGCGGAGGATATCTATTAGCTAAAGAAGCCGAGAGGATTAATGCCGGTAACATAATTAGAGCAGTTGAGGGGCCGATAATTTTAGTTGATTGT
>Ga0209979_1003743_pt1 | contig 13225 bp, 14 predicted proteins | sample AnhtaG_FD_183114 | JGI IMG/M metagenome (GOLD analysis project Ga0209979, IMG submission 183114) | Deep subsurface microbial communities from Anholt, Denmark to uncover new lineages of life (NeLLi) - Anholt_01485 metaG (SPAdes) (version 2) | ecosystem: Environmental > Aquatic > Marine > Oceanic...
ATATTGGGAAGGATTCTTTGTCTCTACTTTTATCTGAACTAAATCTTCTGTCTCTCTTACAGGCTCCACAGAAATTTTTTCTTGCAACTCTTTAACCGTGAGAAGAAGACTTAAATCTTTTATTGCATCTCCAAGAAACTGTGAGCTCTTAAGTAGCCCTGAAACCCCAGGTTGGCTCTCAATGGGCTCTTTTTTGAGAGTATCCACATCTACAATCTTCCCAATTTTTAAAGTTGAAGTCACTTCGTATACTGGAGGCAATACAAAACTCACCACTGCACTGGCTATTACAGCTATAAAAAACAATAATAAAATGACTTTCTTCCGTTTCCTTATCACTCTAATGTAGTCTTTTAGGCTTACCTCTTGCCCTTCCATAATTTTCCCCTTTCTTCCCTAGTCTTTTATCTCTTTTCTTTGTGTAAAACCTACATAAACTAGGTATATCATACAGATTAATATTCCAGAGAAAATACTACGAAAAATATTTATAAGCACGTTGGGTGGAAAAAATCTCGAAATAATTTGAGACGGAGTCTTTAATTTGTAGTAAAAAGTCGGGCTTATGATAACATTGACAAAGGGTCTAACAATTAGTTCGTTTCCAAAATGAAATGTATAAATGAAAAGGCAGACAATTTGTATCCAATAGATAAACCTTAACTTTTTGTTTCCAACGATAAAAAGAGTCAGCAGGGGCATTCCCCAGATAAACCATTGAGGATGGAAGTACACCGTTGCGAAGAACCATAGATAAACAACCAACTCGATTCTCCACAACATTTGAAAAATATCCTTCTTATTTTTCGCGTAATTATGGAAATAGGCGAAAACTAAAATTAAGACGTATCCCGCTATGAAGACATATACTCTATCAAAAGAACCAAGATTAAAATAGAAACCAAAAATTCGCTGGTTCTGCTCACTTGTAACTGCTGCATTCTTAAAACCAGGAGCCCCTAGATAGGGGTATATGAGAAACAAGTAAGGAACCACCGCTAAAACAAGAAGTTTAAGTTTCTCCAATTTAGTTTTTCCCAAAAGAATAAGAGCCGGAATCAAGAAGAAAAAAGGGAAATTTTTGAAAGATGCCCCTATTCCCAAACAAAGCATAGACAGAGCTAATCTACTCTTCAACACATAATACAAACTCAACACTATAAAAAAAGCAGGCAAAATGTCAAATTGGCCTTGAATATAGCAGGTAAAAATCACTAAAGGATTAAGCATCCAAAATTTAAAAGCCAACAACCTTTTTCTTTCCTCGCCAAGTAGACGAAGTAATAAAAATGCAATTCCTAGGTCAAAGAAAAGATAGTAGCTTTTTAATAAGAAAGAATATCTGAATACATGAGAGCTAGTAATCCAGGATGCTCCTGGATGAGGAGCGCTTCCGAAGAATCTCATCATTGGTTTAAATATAAACTGAAAGAAACTCATAGTATAATAGGCAAGAGGGGGATACCCCATTTGGTTAGGAGGAATATATCCTTGATAAAGTAAGAGATAGGCAACACGATTCATATCTAGCATATCTCCATGGAGAGTAAATGGCATAAAGGCCAAGCGTATAAGAAGGCCTATCAACAGCCACTTAAGATAAATAGACCTATTTTTCCCTGGAAATAGTTTCATCACCGAAAGCTGAAACAATTCTATCCTCCATTCTTTATAGCAAATAATAAACCCGACATTGTCCCTTTACAAAAATTTCTAATCTCATTAACTTTTCTAAACCATAATGAGAACCAGGCATAATAAAAAAAATAGACTGGTAGAAATATTAAGAATAAAGTAAAGTATTTTGAGTGTTTTCTCATAAATATTAACCTATTTCTGCCAATATAATATATCCTTGAAAGTAGTCTATTCATAGATTCTGACCAGTCCAAAGGTATCTTGTGATATGCCTTTGCCCTGGGAACATATACTACCCTATATCCTGATTTTCGAGCTCTAAAACAGAAGTCTGTATCTTCATACGTAGCAAAATATATCCCATCAAAACCTCCTATTTTTTCAATAACTTCTTTTCTCACCAAAATAACTGCTGGAGCGACCTGTACATCCTTGATTTCATCAAACTGTCCATGATCAACTTCATTTCCTCCATTAAATGATACCTTACCACTCAAAAGGTTAATCGAAGTACCAGTGGACCATATTACATTCTTGTGAGAGTAATAATATATTTTTGGTGTGACGATGCCGATTTTACTATTACTCATAATAACTTCGAGCAATTCTGAAAGGAGGTTTTCGTTGAATACAATGTCATGATCCAGGAAAAGGATATATTCGCTGCGATCGTCAGCATTCTTTAATCCAATATTACGACCACCAGTAACTCCAGAATTCTCCTTGTTAGTAATAATCTTAACTTGGGGAAACTTCTTTTTCACAACTTTATAAGTCCCATCAGTGGATGCATTATCGATAACTATTACCTCATATTCAGGGTAATCCAAACTCATTACAGAGACTAAGCATTCAATCAGATCATCTTTTCTATTGTGAGTTGGTATTACTATAGAGACTTTAGATGATTTAATTTGCTTTTCCACCTTCAGCCCATCCAAAAGTGTTTAATATCTTACTTAGAATTTCATTGGCTCTTTTATCCCAATCCCAATTTTGAGCCCAGTCAATGGCATCTTTTCGAGTCTTCTCATATAATTCCTCATCCTCTAATAAATTAATAATATTCTCAGCAAATTTTTTCAAATCACCGATAGGTGTCTTTATCATTCCCTTGGGATAATAAGTCTTCAGAGCCGGTAAATCAAAACTAACTCCAGGCAAACCACAGGCCATAGCCTCACAAGCGGCCATCCCTCCGCTATCATACACCGCCGGATGTAACACTACTCTGCTTGATTTAAAGATCTTGATTTTTTCCACCCCATCTTTAAAACCGTATAAATCGATGTTTTTTTCCAAGCCAAAATCATTTATTTTTTGTTCAGCATCTTTTTCAAGGGGCCCATTCCCAATCATGGCTAACTTGGTACCTTTCCTGATTTCACAAATGTGTTTCCAAATATCAATTAACTCTAATACTCCCTTCTGAGGATGGAATCTTCCAATAAAAACTGCGTCGTATTCTTTGTTTTCCGGTTCTCTCACCAACATAGGAGTTTTTGTATCTACACCGCCCTGAACAGCAATAACTCTATCTGAAACTAATTTCCGGGTAATAAACCTATGCCGATCCATCTCATTAGTAACAAATACGACATCGGCATATTTTTTCACCAACCAGTAAACAGGTAAATGATTAATCCATAAGGCTAAAGTTCTCGACCAATCCTTGAAAGTTGAAAATTGGAATCCGTTCTTATACCACGTTCTATAACCTCCCTTAAATGGATTTGGAGCAAAAAGATAGAACCCAACGATCAACCTAGCTTTTTTCATTCTTTTTTTCATAATAAAGCTCGGAATGAGATCGGGCCAAAAGGGAGAAGATGAAAAAATAATAGATTTTGAATCATTGGTACTCTTAAACATAAACATTTTCATTGTCTTTAAACTTCCCTCAACTGTCCTATAAATATAAATCAAGACGGAAAACCACAAAGAGAATTCATGCCTATTATTTTTACATCCAGACCAAATAGTAAGATGGATATTATCCAATTTATCTAAATTATATCTACTGCAAATACTACTTCCCTCCTTGGAGGTAAAAATATTTATAAGGTAGCCTCTCTGTGCCCATCTTCTAGCAAATTCAATGAAAATTCTCTCACCTCCACTTAAACTACTCAATTCAGTTATCCGATTAGCGATTATACTTATAGTGAGTTTGATGTTATTTATCTTTGCCCTCCCCAATTATATCTACCAGCACTCATAATTTTCATATCTTATGATAATTCTGATTTCGACTCCTTGGATTATTGGACATTTGTCTCAAAAGTATCTCAGGACAGTCTGCATATTCACTTGCAAATACAACACGTCCTCTCCAAAACCTCTCTAGGAACCTGTCCGTCTAGGTATTCATTGACTTTCCTTAAAGCCATTTTCTCCTAACGAATGGATTTATCCTGTTCTTGAACCAAGCATTTGGAGTTAGCCTATATGTGTCGCACCCCCTGCAGGTCGGAAGATTCTTATACTCACCATTTAAGTGATATCTACGAATTTTTTGTATCTTTGATTCTTTACTAAAATATATCTTTTTTAGAGAATCTTGTCGCACATTTCCTAATAATAAATCGTGCCCGTTTGCTTTTAAATAAAATGCTGCACAACAAGGATAAACATCCCCATTCTTTCTTATTGCAATGACAGTCCAAAGTTCCATACATGGATATCTTCTTGTAAAATTAGTTTGAGAAATATTGTAAGGTTCTGTATCTATAGCGCCTCCATGACTTACAACTTCGTTAATAAAGACCTTATCTTGTTTTGAAAGACATCCCTTCCAAAAGTTATAAAATTTACGTATCTGATTCGATGTTTTCTTAGTTTTCATAAATTGAATATTGACCCTCGGTAACCGCGACTTCAATTTTCTTCTGAGTTCTAAAAAATTAATAATATTTCTCACCACTTTCTCATAAATATTCACACCCATCATTTCATAATAGGTACGGGAATCACTTACATTCAAGCTCACCGCAATCTCATCAACCCCTCCCTGGATAATTTGAGTAGAATGTTCTGTGTCCAATAAAGTACCATTCGTAGTTAAAACAAATTTTGTCAGTGGAAGTTCTTCTTTTACTAACGCTATCAGTCTTGTTAAATTACGATACAGAAGCGGTTCACCCAGCCCCATCGGATTAAATGATAATGATACCTTCATCTTTTTTATATCATTTATTATTTTCTCCAAAAGAGAAAAATCCATATCGCCCACCTCAAGATTCTCTATTAGAGGTCTTGAGCACATCCTGCACTTCAGATTACACCTCGTTGTTATCTCGCAATCAAGATCATAGGTAGATACTATTAATTTCTTACGCGTTATTAATCCTGCTAAAAAGGTCTTTTTTATTCTATCCATCATCGAGGGCGAAATATATTTCCGCAACATCTCTTCCTTCAACTAAAGTTTATTAATGGAGTTTACCCCCGAAAAATCTTCTCTAATACCTCTAAACCCTCGTCCGCACTCTTATCCCAGGTGAAATTTCTTGCCCAGTTTAGGCCATTCTTACCCAGTTTTGTCCGCAAAGCTTCGTCTTTCAGAATTTCTACAAGTTTTCCTACTAATCTGTCAACATTGCCGTACTCAAATAGAAATCCCGTTTTCCCATCCAGGACAGAATCTCGTAACCCAGGTACATTTGAGGCGACCACCGGTGTACCACAAGCACTGGCTTCGATAGAAGTCACTCCCCAACCCTCTACAAAAGACGGATTGACAAATACCCAAGCTTTTTGAAAAATTTCAATTTTTTCTCTTTCCGTTACATATCCGTAAAACTTTACCTTTTGATCAAGCTTTAATTCCTTAGTTAATCTTTCCCAAATTTTTTGTTTTGGGCCCGAACCTGCAATGACTAATTCAACTCCTGGTACTTTTTTGACTATTTTTCTCATCGCATAAATCAATACATCAATACTTTTATACCCCTTTAATCGACCAATGTATACAATTAAAGGATGCAGAGATTTCTTGCCTGGAATATATTTTGTTGAATCTACACCATTATAAATAATTGTTATACAATTTCTACCTAATTTAAGCTCTTTGATTTGGTCTTTGGAACTTTTCGAAACAGTAACACATATTATCTTTTTATATATTAGAGGCATTAGCTTGCTTTCTAAAAAGTAAGCTACCCAAGACAAGGGAAATTTCAGTTCTTTGAAGAAAACCTCTGTATGAATATGATGAATAAGCAAAAGTTTTGGTACAGAGACATATAATGGTGTAAAAAAAGGGATGCCATTCTCAGTATCAATTACTACATCGTATTTCGATCTAAGTTTTAAAAGATAATACAAAGCGGTAGAAAGATAAACTCCATATCTTCCACCTCTTCTAATAATATGAATCCCATCAATTACTTCTTTCTTTTTTACATTATTATAGCCTGCACATAGCCACCCTACTATATGTCCTCTCTTTACCCACCTTCTAGCCATTTCATGAAGATATACTTCCGATCCTCCCGCCCAAGGATGGGTAATGTCTCTCCAGTTAAAAATGAGTATTCTCACCTTTATCCTTCTAAGCGATCAAGTTTTTGAAAATAGAATGTTTTAAACGCAGTCTAATGATACTAGCAAACATTATTGGCACTACTTTTTTAAGATTCAACGTCGAAGCGTCTTGATCTGCCCAAACAGTGGGGAACTCTTTAATCTTATGCCCTTTTTTATGAATCAAATATAGTAAATCTACATCGAAAGCGAAGTTGGTAGTACCAAGTTCATTGACAACACTCTTTATTACTTCTTTTTTGAAAACTTTTGCTCCACATTGAGTATCTTTATAAGGAAATAGAAAAAGTCCTCTTACTAAAATGTTAAATACCCTACTAGCTATTTTTCTAGATAATGGCTGTTTTTTTGAAATAATTGAATTCCGAAGCCATCTTGAGCCCAGAATACCATCATATTCACCTATATTACTAATCAGTCTAGCAAGTTCTTCTGAACTTGTTGCTCCATCTGCATCCACATAAGCAATTATGTCACCTTTAACCAATTTAAATCCCACAATTAAAGCTCCACCTTTACCAATTGGCTCAGCAATATTTCTGTATTTTAGAGAGGGATATCTAGCACTGACGGTTTTTACAATTTCTAATGTGTTATCATGACATCCGTTTAGGACAACCAAAATCTCACAATCACGAGTAAAATAATTGAGATAACTAACTAAAGTCCCCTTAATCCTATTTTCTTCATTACAAGCTGGTATTATTATAGATATTTTTTTTTTTAGGTTCTTTCACAAAAAAGCTTCCTTTTCTCTTAAAATCAACTTTTCCTTATTCATCGGTAAATATCTCATTCTTATTTAAAGATAAAAATACCGACCTCAACTTCAAAAATGATCTTTTACCCTTCCTTCAATTTCCAATCATAGGAAATATCGTTTTTGTAGGGATCTACACGATATTCATCGGGATTTTTGTAATTGTAAGTCTCTGTAGGAATGTTTATGACTATAGCTTCTTCCTGGCTGATACACTTAAAGCCGTGATAGACCATTTTAGGAATTTGAAGAAGGCTGGGTTTGTGTTCTCCTAAGAAGAACTCGTTTACCTCACCATAGGTGGGAGAGCCTTTTCGTCCATCGTAGAGAGCTATCTTCATCATTCCTTTCACTACAGCCATATTATCATCCTGCTTTTTATGGTAGTGCCAGGCTTTTACCACCCCTGGATAAGCGGTGGTCATATACACCTGACCAAATTTTTCAAACAGCTCATCATCGGCTCTCAATATTTCCATCAGCCGACCTCTCTCATCAGGAATAACTCTCAAATTCTTTAGCCTCACTCCCTCAATCATTCTTCGGCTACCTCCTTAAATCTCTTGAATCTGTAACAATTTATTTCTTAATAGAATTAGGACAGAGGCCATCTCCAAGATAGTCTCTACAAAGTTCTTTCCGTATGACCCATAGAGAGCCAGGAAGTCTTTACAACAAAAAATCTATATAAAAGGGATTTAACATAATTTTTCCGAAACTTGGCCAAATTCGTTGCAACTTTTTCGCTCTTTTCCTTGTCAGATGCTAATTTGGACTTTCCTTCTTATCTCTTCTAATCCTATTATAACACCTGCAAAGATCGGCTAATCCAACACTATTTTCTCATAATTTATCAGCTAGGGCATATCCCTCTTTTAAATCCTCAAGAGTAATGGCTCTTTTTTCGGAACTGGCTTTACTGAAAGCATACCCCTGAGCAATAACAGCTCGCTTAATACCGGCTTTTATAGTAGATATCTGCTCCTCTAGAATGAATGTCTGGTCCTCTAATGTGGTAAGTCTAGCTGTAAGCTCCGATATACTTTTCCCTGCTACCAACCCCATAGCTAAGATTGAAGCTGCTACCAAAATGAGGCCGATAGTTATGCCTAGTGCCCCCCAATTTACCTTCATTTCTTAACTCCTTTCTTAACTCCTTTTTTATCCTCCTTGGTAAAAGAAATATCATAAATCTTATTTCCCTTTTTCTAGCTTACACTTAGATTTTTGATTCTACAAAACCTCTTAAGCCTAGCTCTGGCAAGAAGATGACCTGAATACCTACCCTACCCTCACTCTCTTCACCCACTTCCAATTCTCCAAAAACCACTCTATTGTTCTCTTAATGCCTTCCTCTATTTTCATCTTTGGCTGCCAGGATAAAAGCTCTCTTGCCTTTTTTATTTCCGCCCGGGTAGCAAAAACATCTGCCGCATGCCTGGGTAGATATTTTATCTTTGCTTTCTTACCCAAGGCATCCTCTATGAGACTGATTACATAGCTTAGCTTTACTGGATGGTCGCTTCCCAGATTAATAATCTCATAACCTACAGGCTTTAGAGATTTGATTGTACCCTCGGCAATATCATCAATATAGGTAAAGTCCCTTTTCATATGGCCATAATTATAGACCTCGATTGGCTGTCCTCGGGAGATGTTTCTGGTGAACTTGAAATAAGCCATATCAGGTCTTCCCCATGGTCCATAAACGGTGAAAAACCTCAACCCAATGCAATTGAAACCATAAAGTTTATGATAGGTATAAGCCATTAACTCGTTTGCCCTTTTGGTGACCCCATATAAAGAAATAGGCTTATCTACCTTATCTTCCACAGAAAAAGGTATTTTTTCATTACCTCCGTAGACACTTGAACCGGAAGCAAAGATGAAATCTCTAATTTTAAACTCCTTCATTAGCTCTAAAATATTTAGAGTACCAAGAATATTGGTTCTCTCATATTCAAAAGGATTAATCAAGGAGTATCTTACTCCTGCCTGAGCAGCTAAATGGCAGACTTTATCTATTTTGTTCTCCTTGAAAACCTCTCTTAATTTTTTATTTTAGGGATAGCTCCCAGACAATTTAAATATTTTCTATAGGCATAAGCCGAGTATTCTTGCATATCGAACGGATTTGATCTTTAAAATAATCGAAAATATCGGTTCCTCTCGAAAGTACAAAAATAGGCGAATCAGTACCTCGTTTCATATATCCATAGAGCCTGACACGGATTATATCATCTATAAATTCAAGGCCGAATACTGGCGTGAAGTCGTAAAGATATATTTCCAATTGGCTATTGCCTAATTTATCACACCGGTATTTAAGATTTCTATACTGCTTGATAACCGTTTCCTTGAAATAGTTTGCATTATGGTATTCGGCTTCAGCAGGTTCTAGCTCATATCGTGCTATCCTATGTTTTGATTGTGGATGAAGAATTAATATCTTGATAGGTATTTGTTGACTTTTTCGAATAATAATTTCCCTGATGGACTTAGATAGATAAAAACCACACGTAAGTCCAAGAAATGTAATCTCCTTGCTAGCACTATTCAATAGTGAAAGGAAATGTTCGTAAGAAAAACGACTAATTCCGAAAAAATACGGAACATTGTTGAACAGCAGTTTGTTAGTTGTCTGGTTACTCATCTAATTTCCCCCGTTGCCAATATTCATTAAATTGACCCATGAAATACTCAAATACTCGACTACCAGATCTTTCTTCAAACATGATTACAGGTGAATATTTTGCCCGTGATCTTAGTCCATAAAATGCAATGAACATAATCTGGTCAAATATTTCGATTTGAAAAACTGGTTTCCTATCATAATAGCGCAATTCTTTTTTTTCGCTCTTCAGATCCTGTACAAAAGCTTTCAATGTTTCGAAATTATTTTTGATTTCTTCTCTTTTTGCGTTTCCAATCACATCTAAATCCTGAGGTTCGAAATCTTGATATTGAATTTCCCAATGAGAACTATCGGGTTTCAGGATAAGAAACTTGAATTCCACAGCTTCTTGTATCTTTTGTTTTGTTGTTTCTATTTTATCCTCGCTTTCAATGAATTCTCTCCCAACAAGAGTGAGAATCTTTATATGACTTGCTTGCTTTAATTTTGCACTTCGAATTTCTTTGTACTCTGGATCGTCCCTTGATGAAAAGATTCGTAGGATACCATGTTGGATGTAATCTCCATAGAGCCTCATTATTTTCAATATCTTAGTAGAGGTAATAAACTCCGAAACTAGAGTTACTAGACCGATTGCTAAAATAGCAGATCCAAGTGAAAGAAGAAAAGTTCCACTCGTTTTATCCACACCCATTGAATTTCCTAAATAAATTAGTGAGCTACCAGTTATAACAAAAATGCCTATTAAAAGAACTCTTTTCCAGAGCGACCGCAAATACAATTTGATTGTTTTAGTCGATATGAATCTCATTTCAATCTACCCAATTTATCTATCTAAAACTTATACTTGTTTATAGTTTGCCGAGTATCTCTATAATTTCCTAGCAGATGGTGTAGCCGACATGTTATACGTCACCGTGGTCAGTCTAAATGATTATCAAATATTCCCGAGAACAGTAGAATATACTACCGCAGATATAATAATGACGATGTAGGAAAACGTTTTTGTTCGAAATAAGTGTGCCCCCTACACTCATCCAAGGAGTAATAGAAGTACTATCAATCCTTAGCGTGACCGGCTTGCCCTTTCCATAAATGTGGCTCTCTCTGATTTTTTGCCACAAGCTGGGTAAGACCTTGTTCAAAGAATGGCATTCTACCTTGTTTCAAACCATTTATCTTTTCGTCATCAACGTCTACACATACCACTCGATTCCCAAGCTGGGCCAGTCCTGCACCCGTAACTAGCCCTACATAACCTGTTCCAATTATGGCGATGTTCATTTGTTCCCTTTTCGGTCCTCGAAATAGTCTCCTAGAGCCTCTTTCCACTTCCTCATACTACCTCCTATTTTCTGTTTTAAACGATGGTTGTCTAAGACAGAAAACTTAGGCCTGGGCGCAGGACGAGTTAATTCTTTTGAGGTTATGGGTATTAGTCTAACTCCTTTTATGCCAGCTAACCTCAATATTTCTTGAGCGAACTCGTACCAGGAGCAACTTCCCGAGTTAGTGATATGATAGATTCCGTATAGCTTATCATCAGTGATTTGCTCGGCACTAGAAGAGATAAGTTCCTCATAGGCTAAGAGTAATTTCTTTATCTGCTGCGAGAGATCCCAGGTGTAGGTAGGAGAACCAACCTGGTCATTCACTACCTTGAGCTCTGATTTTTCCCCTGCTAACCTAAGAATAGTTTTCACAAAGTTTTTTCCCCATCGCCCGTAGAGCCAGGAAGTTCTTATAATAAAAAATCTATATAAAAGGGATTTAACATGATTTTCTCCGGCTAATTTGGACCTTCCGTAGACATTCAGAGGACAGGGTTCATCAAATTCAACATAAGGGATTTTTTTATCTCCTCCGAATACAAAATCGGTACTTATATATATTAAGGGAATACCGAACTTCCAGCAGTAAAGAGCTACGTTCTGAGTTCCTACAGCGTTGATTTTATGAGCCTTATCCGGGCTCTTTTCGCATCCATCTACATCAGTATAAGCAGCGGCGTGAATAACAAAATCCGGGATTAATTGATGAAAGAGCTCTTTTATTGCTTTAAAATCAGTTATATCTACCTTATGGATAGGGGGAGAAGTAAAAGAAACAGAGGGAAAATCCCTTGTGTCCAGACCCACTAGTTGGTATTCCCCTTTTAGAGTCCGGTATAAATCTACTCCCAACATTCCGCTGATTCCTGTAATGAGGACTTTCATTTTCCCCCTCACCCTTTCCCGCTTCCCACAGGGGAGCGGGAGTTTAGTTTCCACCGTACTGCTTACGATAATATTCCTGAAATTCCTTATCTTTTTCCTTTATTTTCTGCCACCAGTTCCTATTGTCTAAATACCACTTTACAGTCTCTTTCATTGCCTCTTCAAAATTAAAACCTACCTTCCAGCCTAACTTTTTTATTTTGCTAGAATCAAGTGCATATCGCCTATCATGGCCTGGCCTGTCCTGAACTAATTTAATCAAGGCCTCTGGCCTGCCTAATAGCTTCAAAATCATCTTTGTTGTCTTGATATTGACCCACTCATTATCCGCCCCAATATTATAAATCTGGCCTGGCCTGCCCTTATGAAGGATAAGGTCAATGGCGCAGCAATTATCAACCACATACAGCCAATCCCTGACATTCATACCATCCCCATACAGAGGAAGGTATCTATTCTCAATGGCATTAGTAATAAATAGAGAAATTAGTTTTTCTGGGTGCTGGTAAGGGCCAAAATTATTGCTGCTGCGGGTTATTATGGCTGGGATTTTATGGGTGACGTAGTATGAACGTACTAATAAGTCAGCTCCAGCCTTACTAGCCGCATAGGGACTATTTGGTTTCAAGGGATCTGTCTCTTTAAATGAGCCTTTGGCTATGCTGCCGTATACTTCATCGGTTGAGATATGAATGAAGCGTAAGAGATTAAACTTTTTTACTGCTTCTAAAAGGGTATAAGTTCCGTATACATCGGTCCTAACAAAACTACCTGCTTCCATTATAGAGCGGTCAACATGGGTCGCAGCCGCAAAGTTGACTACTGCATCTACTTTAGAAACTAATTTTTCTACAAGGCCCCCATTGCAAATATCACCCTGAATGAAAAGAAAGGAATAAGCGGCGAGGTTAGGGGTAAGATTTAAGGATGACAGGTTTAAACTATTAACTTTCCGGTGGGAATATTCACTTTTATAATCCTCTTCCAGGTATAGGTTCTCTGGATGTAAAAATTCTTTGAGGTTATCTAGATTGCCAGCATAGGTAAGTTTATCCAGGACTATAATCTTATAATGAGAATATTTATCAAGAATATATCTTATAAAATTACTCCCGATAAAACCGGCTCCTCCGGTAATTAGTAGTTTCAATTACTCCTCCCCCCTAATTCGTTGCTCGTTGCTCGAAAAACCCCCTTGCCCTAGTCTTCACCCCATTCTGATGTCCTGAGTCCGAAGTCCTATATCCAAAGTCTAAAACCACATAAAACACTACTCCATGTTCCTGTAAAACTTGCTATCAAACCCTCTGAAGTTGGCGAACATCGGACTCAAGATGTCTGATAAGTTTCTGAATTGCCTCAACCTCTGTTTCCTCAAAAAGTTTTTCTTTACACTTAGTGCAAACATAGGCGGGGATCTCTTCGAGAAAA
>Ga0209979_1003744_pt1 | contig 13221 bp, 10 predicted proteins | sample AnhtaG_FD_183114 | JGI IMG/M metagenome (GOLD analysis project Ga0209979, IMG submission 183114) | Deep subsurface microbial communities from Anholt, Denmark to uncover new lineages of life (NeLLi) - Anholt_01485 metaG (SPAdes) (version 2) | ecosystem: Environmental > Aquatic > Marine > Oceanic...
CGGAAGCAGTCATGCTGCCAGGGGCTGTTAGCCCTATCCCGGAGGGGGACCTGTGGACCCAATAATAGCAGAAGCCCCTTATCGGAATGGACACCCCTGTTCAACTACAGAGCATATCCTATAAGGGACTGTCCTTACCGGGACCGTCAAGCTCACCGGAAGCCCTTCCCTTGCACAGTTCCCGCGGGGACAGCTATTCCAATATTCGGAAGCTCTCCGAGGGCCTCCGGAGGGTCAGGGGAGACTGGGAGAGGTATCGGAGAGGAGAATCTGCGGGTCCCTCGCAAGAAGGAAGGAGACAGAAGTGAGGGACAAGTGGGCAAGTGTGGCAGAGGCCCGGCAGGGGAAACCGAGCGTACAAAGGAGGGCAGTAATGGAGCTCACGACTGATGAGTTCAAGCGCTGCAACCTGGTCAAGACCACGGACTAGATTGATAGCCAAACTGCGCTGCAACTAGAGGAGGCTTTTCGCGCGATTACTGAGCATAGTAATAGTCAGATCTTTTTCGGAATCGCTGTTGCGTCACTTCTTCCCTTGACACAGAGACCACTTTTCCCTACACTTGACACATCGAAAAGCGAGTTCTTATCACTCACTCATCGGGAGGTTCGACACCGTGATCAGTCGACTTTGGCGGGGCTGGACGACCTTTGACAACGCGGACGCCTACGAGGAGCTTCTGCGGACAGAGATTCTTCCCGGAATCCACAGGGTAGAAGGATACAAGGGAGCCTACTTATTGCGTAGGGATGTAGAGGGTGGTGTCGAATTCGCTACGCTGACGCTCTGGGGGTCGATGGACGCGGTCCGGGAGTTTGCCGGAGAGGATTTCGAAGTTGCGGTAGTCCCGCCCGAAGCAAGAGAGCTCCTCTCCAAGTTCGACCAGACGTCCAAGCACTACGAAACCGTCATCGAGCCGGATTGAAGTCCAACCCCCCGGGCCGCAAGTTGCTCTCCCCTTTCACTCTGCCCGAGACACCTCGTGTGGAGCTGTGTCCGCTACCTCAGCCACACCCTCATACTGCTTCTCTCACGTTGGCACCAGATGATGGGGTTTGCCCAAGTGCAATAGCAGATACTGATTGCACCCTCTAGTCCAACACGCGTGAACGGCAGGTGCAAGGGGCCAGGCTTGAGCGTTCAGTAAAGCTCTCTCCATCCCTACCCGAACGCCTACAAACCAACCACAGCCCCAGATCGTCCCTCTCTCACGCGTTCTCTCAGCCGATTCTTCCAGTGTAAGTATGAGCATAGGGCCAGGTGTGATCTCAAGGGTCTAAGAGAGTCTATTCGTTGAGCTCATACCTAGAAAGACCGTGGAAATCGGGGGCTCAGGGGAGGGCGGGAGAGGTATTGGAGGAGAGACTGAAGTTGTGGGGAAAAGGCGACGGAGACGTTCCTAACCGCTTCGATAGTTGCACTGGGCTAATCTTCCGAAGGTCGCACAGGCCGTCGCGCCCGTTTTGTCTCCCCTCGGCGACGCTTGTCTTCCAACCGCCGCCTCTTCGATGTGAGCGTTGGCCCTGTCTTACGGCGGGGTTTGGGCTTTCCTGTCGCTTTGCGGATCAACTCGATCAGGCGACCAATCGCGTCCTGACGATTTCGGTCCTGTGTACGAAACCGCTGGGCTCTGATAATCAGTATGCCGTCTTGGGTAATCCGCCTGCCAGCCAGACGAACCAGACATTCGCGAACGTCATCGGGTAGGGATGGGGAGTTGCCCACATCGAAGCTTAGCTGGACGGCCGTGGCGACCTTGTCGACCTTCTGCCCGCCCGGTTTCGAAGCGCGTATGAATTCCAATTGGATTTCGCTCTCGTCAATTGCGATGTTGGGTGTGATGTGAATCATGCCCCTAGCTTAGTCCGAGCCTTGGCACTTAGTGTCTCTGCGACCCACCCAATGTCCAACTCATACAGCTTGGCAACGCGAGGTTCTCCCGTGGCTGCATTCCAACCCATCATCTCGTAGTAGAGCTTCACAGCCGCTTCCACGTCTCGAGGCTTGATCGGTTCACCTGGGCCATCGGGGCCGAGAGGCTCTGCCATGCGGAGCGGCAGGCGGTCGTCAGCCGGTGTGAAGCCTTGTCGCACGTTGAAGGCACGCGCCATCGTCACCAGTCGTTCAGCGGCCTTCCACAACTCCCAGGCGTTGGTGTCCCAGCCAGTCACCGCCCGCACTGCCTCCACGATTTGATCGTTGCGGTAGGGGAGAAAGTCGCAGAGGCCGAGACAGTTGTTCAAGTGGTAGCGCAGGCTGCCATACATGATAGCGCGTACCTTCTCTGGACCGAGCCAGGTGGCCGGCATTGCTTCGAGTATGCCTAGGTTGCGGACGCTGTCCATGCTCGGCTCCTGCTCGTAGTTGCTGTCAAAGGCGCTGTGACAGTGATCGGCACCGGTGTAGGAGACCGCATAGCCCAGCCCCAGCCCGTGCTGGATGCGGGGGTCATGGTAGGGCAACTCCTGTCCCTTGACATGCACGGCGAGCCGCTCCGCGCCACCACCGATCCGTGCGGCGACCCGCTTCGTTCCCTCTGCCAGCAGGTCGCCGATGCCCTCCCGGGTAGCAATCAGCTCCAGCAATTGCAGCATGGCGTCTACGTTGCCGAAGCGCAACTCGAGCCCCCCGGTGTCCTCCGATGTCAGCAGCCCCTCCTCAAAGCACTCCATGGCAAAGGCGATCGTCCCTCCAGTCGAGATGGTGTCCAGCCCCAAAGCATTGCACCGCTCGCTGGCTTTGCTCACGGCATAGACGTCGGTTACGCCGCAGTTCGAGCCGAGACTGACCGCGGTCTCGTACTCTGGGCCCCCATAAGCGGGGTCAATTGGGTATGGCTCATCCAGATCGACGACCTTCTTGCAACCGACCGCACAGGCGTAACAGCTCTCCATGCGGACGACGTGCTCGGCCAGGCCCTCACGGCCCAGGACATGAGCACCCTTCAAGTGGCCGTCGCGGAAGTTATGTACCGGCAAGGCGCCCATCTCGTTGTAAGGGATAACGCTCACGCCCGTACCCAGGTCAGGAAAATTGCCCATCAAATTGCGGTAGTTGTCTCGCAACCAGCGCGCCAGGGCGCCGACTCGAGCAGAATCAGCCAGGGGCGGGCGACCTGTCCCTCGCACGGCCACCGCCTTGAGTTTCTTGGAGCCCATTACCGCGCCCAGGCCCGTGCGTCCCGCCGCGTGGTTAAGGTCCGCCACTATGGCAGCGTAGCGCACGAGCTTCTCGCCGGCCGGCCCACAGAGAGCGATCTTGACCCGCTTTTCATCCAACTCTTGCCGGATGGCCATGTGGGCCGCCTTGTTCTCCAGGCCCCACAGGTGCGAAGCGTCTCTAAGTTCTGCCTCCCCGTCGCGCACCCACAGATAGACCGGCGAGGCGGCGTGTCCTTGAAGGACGACAGCGTCAAAGCCGGCAGCCTTCAATTCCGCGCCCCAGAAGCCACCCACGTCCGATTCGCCCATCGCACCGGTGAGTGGGGATTGAGCACCGATAGCGTTGCGTCCACTGCCGGCCAACGGCGCGCCGGTGAGCGGTCCGCAGGCGAAGACTAGTCGGTTCTCTGGCCCTAAGGGGTCCGCAGCTCGAGGCACCTCTTTCAGCAGATAGTAAGCGATGAACCCCGCGCCGCCCAAGTAACGCCGGTAGAAAACATCGTCGGGTGTATCAATCGTGATTTGCCCGTCGGTCAGGTTCACCCGTAAGACACAGCCATTGTATCCAAAGGTCATTTCCGTCTCCTGTCCTGTCGACCGCTTGATGGCATAGAATGAGCACGATCCATCCCAGGATCGCATCGGTGCAGAAGAGTCCGTTCCTAGGATTATACTGTGGCTTGGACCATAACGCCAGAGAGCAGTTTGAGTATGCAGACGGGAGAGACATGCACCTGCAAAAGCGCGTCACGCAGGTGAGTAGGCACGGCTCACTATGGACTGCGATTGATGAGGGTTGATGAGAAGGCGACTACGAGATCCCCTAATGCTACTAGAAGGACTATCGATAGCGAGGCCAGCAACGCTTAGCGAGCGCTGCTGCGAACACTTGTGAAGGAAGGGGAGATCTTCCCCAATGATGGAGTGATCAAGTATACCATACCCAGGAACCTTGACGACATAGATGACGGGGCCACTCTGGTGGTGCCCGCGAATCCTGCTAGCTATAGCTAGGCCTATGACTGCGATGGCCTGCCAATTCTTTGCGGTTGCTTGAAGTACTTAGCCTTGACCTCCTCCAAGGTCCGGAAGGGGAAAACCCTCTCAAGTATCTCAACCACTGCCTGTGTAGTAATTCGGTGGCATCTCCTCTGAGCTGATGCTGGCAACAACTCGTAGAAGAGCGCGAATGCTCCCCGGTGAATTGATGTGGAGGTCCAGGCGAAGGACGGATTGCGCTCGTCATGAATCAAGAGGAAATGCCCTCCTCGTTCTAACGCGAAGATCAAGATCCTGTAAGCCTGGTAGAGGGTAGCAAAAGGACAGATGGAGTTTGCTTCCAGGCTATCAGTGATGAGGCCATGCCTCTGCATGAGCAACCAGTAGGTACGACCGATGGCGTGGAGATAGCAGAGATCAACGTCGCTCGCTGGGTTGCGACCGTCGCAATCGCCGCTCTCAAAGACAGAGCACTCTCCAAAGCCGTTTTCGGTGAATTTGAACTCCGCACAGACGGTATCCCCTTGATCGGTCTGTAGGTAGAGATCTATGGAGGTCGGCTGTCCCCGACCCTCGTTGAAGATCGACCTATCTTCTTCCTCCAACTTGGCATCGACCACATGGCCAGGTAGGAGAACCCCTGCTGACTCGAGAACAGAATCGAACACGTCCCAGCGTGCCGCCAGCAGAACAGGCCCTATCAAGTTGAATAACAGTGCCTGGGAGCTCAGTCCGTGCCGTATCCAGCGATGAAGGGGGAAAGGATGCCCTTCAGCTCGACGCTCTGCTATGATCGCCCTGATCATGGCAACCACTTCTGGGTCGATGATGTTCAGAGGCCATCTATGCTTGCCACCAGCCAGAATGTAGGGAGCGGTAGACCTGACCGCTAGCCCCTTTTCGTCAAAGTAGACTGCGACTTGAGCTCTCAACTCTGGCAACCAATCAGCTCGTCTCGGCGCTATCTTATCTTCCGATTGACTGGGCATCGCTTGTCTACTCTCCGATATCAGTCACAGAGAGAGCCACCTGGCAAGGCTCGCGTCAGTCGAGTGTCAACGTTCCATAACGGTCTAGAAAGCCGCGAATGCCTCATCGGGAGGTATCCATCTCTTTGCAATAGTATGAACATCTTCTTCCAAGGCCTGCGAGAACAAGCTAGCCAACAGGTGATCCTGTGACAGTACTTGGCGGTCCCCTATGAGGACGAGCTTGTGTTTGGCCCTCGTAAATGCCACGTTTAGCCGTCTCTCGTTCTTCAAGTGATCACTCAGAGTCCGACCGTAGGTCGAAAAGGAGACTATGACCATAGGCCTCTCCTCCCCCTGGAACCGGTCCACGGTATCGACCATACCCCTGATCTGATCGCTAGAGAGAACCCCTTGGCCAGCCTTCTCCAACTCGCGCCGTATCCTAGCCACCTGCGCTCGATAGGGCGTGATGACAGCGATATCTTCCTCACTCGCCCCCGCGCGACGTGCTGCCAGGACTATCTCACACGCTACTCTTGCCTCTGCCGCGTTGGTGCGTGGCATGTACCCTGCCTCAGCGGAGCCAGGGACGTCAATGATTGCCACGTGCTTCTCCGGGCTTAGCACCTCTGACCATGGTCCTCCCGAAGGCTCCAGCAACATGGCCAACTCTCTTCGCCCCACCGTCTTCCCAGCCGGGCGTAGCTTGCCGCCATACCACTGCTTCGAAGGAAACCGGCAGATCGTCTCGTTCATCCTGTACTGCTCTTCCAGGCTAACGACCCCATCGGTTGGCCCAAACTGTTGAAGTCTCTCAAGTAAGATCTCAAACAGCGAACGATGTAACGGCGACCAGGTGTAACTTGTCTCCTCAATGTCGATGGAATCTTTCCCAGCTGCTCTTTCCTCTTCTGCTTCTGCCTCCTCGTGAAGGACTACCGGCGGCAGCTGATTCGGGTCACCCAAGAGGATGAACCTATCGACATGGCGCAGCACGCCCAAAGCGGAGGGAACCGTGATCTGGGTCGCTTCGTCGACTATCGCCATGTCGAACAGTTCTTGAGCCAGGTTCCTAGGGAAAGTCTGCCATCGCGCCACTGTGGCAGCGACGACACGGGTAGCTTCCAGGAGCCCCTTGAACTCCTCGATATAGTGTGACCGGTCTGCGGAGTCGGCCAGCACCTCAAGGAGCCTGCTCTTCACTCGTTCATCAGTGACGCTTACTTCACTGCCTAGGCGAATCACCTGGTCACCCAGACCTTGGTCAATCAGCGCGAGAATAGCTTGATCAAGCGCCTGATTGGTGTTAGCCGCGAGCAGGACCCTGTCACCCCTTTGGATGAACGCCCTGGCCAACGCACCGATCAGCACGGTCTTGCCGGACCCTGGCGGACCTTGGACGAGGAGGTAGTCCTCCATCGCCAATGCACGCGATAGGGCTTCCCTCTGTTTCTCGTTGAGAGACTTGTCTACCATCCTGAGTTTGAATTCCATCTCCGGTGGCTTGCCGGACTTTGGAACGGTGTCTTGCCCGATCACCATTCGCCGGGCAGCGGGAGGCTTGGACACCATCCAGTCATATAACGACTGGAAGTTGCTCTCCAGGAGTCTTTCGCCAGAGTAGCCATCAATCCAAGCAGAATCGAATGTGAGCCTGGAACGAGTACGTATCACAATCCCCGCTCGACTTACCGCCTGGACTGTTCCGGTTGCTAGACGGGATGAGCCTGCGACGTCTCCGTCGCTGACCACGACGTACTCACCCTCTCTCAGCTCGCTCCGGTTATCGCAGGCCATATCGTACAGGAATCCGCCTTCGACTGGCTCAGGCTCTCCGATCTGTGGCACGTAGACCGCCGTCCCTTCCTCCTCCCTCTTCTTCGGGGCATCCCTCCAGAGTGTCTTATGGCCATCTTTGAAGGCCTTGTATTCCCGCGCGAGTAAGGTTGCGTAGTGCATGAAGAAGCTTCGATCTTCGTCATTGAAGCTTGGTAGTTCCAATCCGTCGGGCGGTTCGATCTCCCGCCAAGCGTCGATGATCAGGGAAAGGATGGAGCACCCTTCCTTGCTCCAACACCGAGGACAGCCGGGGATACGACTGTCTACCATGTCGAGGCAGTAGTCGGCGACCAAGACTCGGTTCCGGGCCGCCACCGCGCGAGCCGCCATTTCTGGCGTTAGCCGGACTATCTTCTCCGTACCGCTACCCTCCCGAGGTTGTCTACCTCCGGTGTACAAGACAATTGACGGCTCGATCTGACTGGTAGGGTCCCTGGCCTTCAACATGAGAGCGTAGGCAGCTGCCTGCAAGGCATCGCCTGGCCATGGTTCTTCATACCATGAAGGCCTTCCGGTCTTTAGCTCGACCAGGCCGGTCGGATGACCCCCTTCATCCCTCCAAAGGGCGTCTATCCTCCCTTTTAGGCCCAACTGCGGAGAGAAGACAAAGGTCTCAGGCGAGCGCTCCCCCGGGAAAGGCATCGCTCCGGCCCAGCGGACCAGGGTCTTGGCATGAGGTCTCACGCTGGTGGCCATGCTCTCCTCGTCTGAACCGAGCAGTATGAGGTCAAGGGCGCGATCTCGGGCACCTTGATGGAAGGCGTCACCTAACCCTTTCTCGTCCTCGGGGTCCCGTAGTATGGCTTCGAAGCAACCATGCGCCAAGGCACCGATGAGCATTGCCTCGCTGGGCTCGCGGGGCGTGAATCTACCGACGAGATACTCCCTCTCACATCTGCCGACTACTACGAGGGAGCGAACATTAACCAGCCAATCCGGCTCTACTACCACCAGGCTCCCATGCCCTGCCAAGAGACGCCCAGGGGTTCTAGGATCAGGGATGAGGTGATGGAGCGCAACCAGTACCTCTGATCCTTCGTCGCTCAGGACAGGGCTATCCCGGAGAAGCTGGACCTGATGTGGCACGTCAGCCCAGTGGTTGATCATGCGGATGTCGTAGTTGTGCCCTTGGGTAGATGCGAACCTAACCGTGCGTTCGGGATCTACACACCCACCAGCGTTCTCGACGATCGTTGAGAACTCTTCCAAAACGCGCCACGTACCGTTGACGTCAGGCAGGGCGTGGTGGGCATCATCGAGCGGTATCTCGAAGTGCTGGCATACAGTTCCCAGCTTCCGGTTCGGCAAGTGGGGCAGTAGCCGCTCCGCCAGATCCAAGGTATCGATGGTAGTGTTTTGCAAGGGTGGCATGCCAAGGAGCGCCAATTCAGAGTTCACGAAAGACCAGTCAAACGGGAGGTTGTGGGCAACGAGTATATCCTCCCCGATGAAATCGACGAATTCCGGGAAGACCTCTTCTGGAGGCTTTCCATGTCTACGGAGAAACTCATCCGTATAGCCGTGGACATCGACCGTATCGCCCACGGGGACACCGGAGTTGACTAGCTCGCGAAACTCGGAAACCACCACCCCTTTCGACACTTTGATGGCCGCCACTTCCACCACTCGGTCTCCTGCCCCTGGGTCGATCCCCGTGGTTTCGACGTCGAAGACCACGAGATCCAACTCCTGCAGAGGCCGCCCCTGAGAGGAGGAGATCAAGCATCCTGAGAGATAGGGAATGGCGCAGGTGTGCTCGTCGCCACAAACGATGCAAGGAGCTGGCTTGGGTGGCATCTCCGCTTCGACCACGGCCTCTGCCACCAGCTCCCTGGTAGGTACCTCTGACACCCCGACCGCAGGTGCCTCGATCTCCACACGATGGAGTCTCAAGGCATCCCTGACCAGAGCCGTTGCCTCCTTATGCGTGAAGCTAAGCCTTGGGCTACGCTGCACCCTGATCTCCTCGGCTAGTCGGTCCAGGCCCACCACCGAGAACCAGGGGGTATGAGGAAGGTCCAAACTGGAGCTGGGGTCGTACTCGGTGAAGCACACGACGGCAGCGACGTGCATGAAGTCCAACTGAATGGACTTCTGGAGAGGCATGAAGGCGGTGGCGTGTTCGCTCAGGAACTGGGCGACTGCGTACCGCATGGCGCGCGCCTGCTGATAGGGGTTCCGACGCCCGGGATTGATGGTGAGTCTCGTCCCCGTGCTGTCTATCAATAGCCAGTCGCCGTTCTCGCCGCCTTCAACGCGGCCGGATGCATCTTTAAACTCTACTAGGATGACGCCGCGGGGCTTGATAACCATGAGATCGATCTGCTCGCCGGCGCAGAAGAAGTTTGCACATACGAGGCAGAACTCATCCCAATCTTGTTCTCGCAGGTTTGCAAGCAGGCTTTGCAGGGCGCGTGCTTCGTGGGCGCGCTCGAATTCCTGGGATTGCCATAACTCAAGCTTCATCTCATTACCCCTCCCGATTCACCATCCATCAGGCTTCCGCCTTGTGTGCCAGAAACGCAAACTCGTACCAGTCGCCTACGCTCGTTTCTCTAGCAGCCTGTTCCACACCCAAAGAGCGAACGGTTCACCGATCTCAGTCGTTTAGGTGGACCCCAGATTGGTCTGTCGCGGGGCACCTGGGTCTCCAAGTCCGTGGTGCCGGCGAGAATGCACACCCCCCGATGCGTCGAGCGCAGAAGTGACGCTGATTTCTTGGTGAGGTACTTCCCCTGCTTTCCCGAGTAGTGCTCCCAGAGCCGGACGGTCTCAGGCAAGGAGGGTAGGTCAAGACCGAACCAGCCAAAAAACGATAGGTGTTTGACCTTCACAATCGAGACCAGTCTACCACGTGGCCGGAGGACTCGCAAGATCTGACGGCCTCCGGAAATACAGACTCGGCTCAAGGCTTCAATCTCAAGACGGTGGCCACAACATCCTGGCGTTATAGATGCAATATTAGGTTACCTTTCCAGGTGCAACTGGAATTGGAACCCAGGGGTAGCACGGGTAGGAGCTAGAGGAGCCACTCTTGGCTCCTCTCTTAAGTACGGCATGGATGAGTCATAGATTGCAGGTTCGAGTGGGGCAGGCATCGAACCACAGCCTAACTTTTGGATCTGTCCCGATATCCATCTCAAAAGTTTACATCGCCCCTCTGAGGGTCCCTCCGGGCTAGCATAGACTTGCCCTACGCAAGCGCACCGGTTGGCAACAACTGCCAATTCCATCCCGCTGTGGTCTTAAGGGATCATCCAGGACATGACGAATAGTATGGCCGAAGTAATCGCCGACAGGGCACCGCACCTTTCGCGCATTGGCCCGGATATCCGAACCCCCCTGCCACGTATTTGTCACATCTGACACGAAACATATCACAAACTTGCCAAATCGAACCCAGTAGGGTATATTATTCCAAATGAGGGGCAGAGGCCGTTGCCCCTGTCTCGCTTGGGTGGCATACGCTGATTGGGAGCGAGGCAAGGAAGGAACGAAGCACGCATACGCTTTGTGAAGGAGAGTTGTGGGCGTGCGCTTTGTTTCTTGGCAACAGCCTGGAAGACGGGCTCTAATGGCGGCCACGAGGGGGATCAGGAGGGCGAGCGGAGGCCGCTACCAGATGTGAGGCCTGGCTTCGCATCACTTATCTTTTGGGTGGGCAAGACGACAACCGCCGTGCGCGGCTGCAAGAAGGAGCTGATAAGATGCACACCAAGAAGTTTACGATCCTGCACTCCAATGACATGCACGGAGATTTCCTGACAGAGTCGATGGGCGGTGAAGGCGAGCTGATTGGAGGCCTGGCGCTGCTTTCCGATTATGTCAGACGGGTTCGAAAAGAAGAAGAGAACGTTCTGTACGTCATTGCCGGCGACATGGTGCAAGGGTCCATCATTGACTCGGAATACAGGGGTATCTCCACGATCGAGATCATGAATTACCTTGCGCCAGATGTTGTAAGCCTCGGCAACCACGAGCTTGACTATGGGTTACCTCATTTGCTATTCCTTGAAAAGATGGCCAATTTCCCAGTGGTGAATGCGAACCTGTACATCAAGAAGTATAACAAGCGGCTGATGCAACCATACCACATCATCAATATGGCCGGATTTGACATCATGTTCATCGGAATAGTTACCGATGCCGTTCTGGCGTCGTTGAAGATGGACAGAGAAATCGGCACTTTCATCTCACTGGAGGAAGCGAGCGCCGAGGTGGGCAAGATTTGCAACGCCTACAAGGACGAAGACATTGATCTAACCATTCTTCTCACGCATATCGGCTTTGAATCGGACCAGCAACTTGCAGCGCTGCTCAATCCGCAATGGGGTGTGGATATGATCATTGGTGGTCACTCTCACACCATTCTGGAAAAACCGGAGCTGGTGAACGACGTGCTAATTACACAGGCGGGCACGGGCACCGACCAGATCGGGCGGTTCGACATCGTAGTGGATGACGATACGAACAGCATCGTCGAGTGGAAGTGGCAGCTCATCCCCATAGACAACTCCATGGCAAAGCCCGACGAGGAGCTTCAAGAGTACATTGATTCGTTCAAGGAAGTGGTGGACAGAAAGTACAACACGATTGTTTGCCGGTTCGCACAAAAGCTGACACACCCGCGACGGGAGGAGGAAACGGCGCTGGGCAACTTGTTCGCCGATATTTTTGGGCAGCGCGCCCAGGTTGATGTGGCATTCGTCGGCAGCGGCTCAATTCGCGGGACTGAACTGGGGCCGCTGGTCACGCTGGGCGACCTTAGAAGTATTTTCGCCTTCGATGATACGCTGTACAAATTCGTCTTGAGCGGAGAGCGCCTCAAGCAGATCTTCGCTCGCATCTTGCGGCCAGAAAACCGAAACAGCGAAGGAGAATGCTACCAGGTCAATCAGAGCGCTAGGGCGGTCTACGTCGATGCCGCGAAAGTGCTTGAGTCACTGACCATCAACGGCCAACCGGTGAAAGATGATGGGCAGTATTCGATCTGCTTGCAGGGGTATCACTACACAAACTCGGCCGGAAACATCGGCTTGACCAACGAGGCATTGACGGCGATTGAACAACCACGAGTTGTTACGACATCAGCCCGTGATGTGCTCGAAGAGTACCTGCGTTCCCACCAGAACCTCAGCAGCAAAGTGGAAGGACGACTGATATTCAAGACCGCCCCATAAGATAGGCGCGCGTTAGTCTGTCCCGCACCGGACTGGGGTGGCCACTGTCGAATCGTCAACCCCCAGGCAAATCCCTTCCCTTGAACAGTTCCCTGAGGATAGCTATTCCAATATTCGGAACCTCTCCGAGGGCCTCCCGAGGCTCAGGAGCAGGCGGGAGAGGTATCGGAGAAGAGAGTCTCAGCCTGTGGATACAAGACAAAAGCCCCTCCCATCCTCACTGGGGAAAGGCTTCTCCCCTTCGCGCGCTTCTGGCAATTACCCAATCCTACAGAGCTAAACGACAAGGACCCGACCTCTCCAACCTTCAACTCTCGAGCCCTTACTTGTCAGCTTTCATCTTCTTGGCAGTCCCAGAGACAGGCCTGCACTCAAGCCGGATATTAGTCCTATGGCATAGAATGCGCCTAGATCGATTAGGGTGAGGTCAGGAAAGAAATTCTCGATCAGGTCTTGTGCAGACCAAAAGGCCACAACTGCAGGAAAAATCACAGCTAGGGGGAATACGACGTAGCGTGTGTTGCGTTTCGTCGCGAAACCCCCCGCCTTGTAAGTGATAGCGAGACCCACAGCTACCAAGATCCCCACGGCACCGAGTACGACGAGCCATCCTACACTCTTCATCTCCTCACTCTCCTTTCAATTTCAGAAATAGCGGCACTAACGATTCGAACTCCCGCGGATTGTCCTCCGAGAGCTTGCCAATGTCAAGCGGCTACTGCCCACCGGTTCTTCGTCAAATCACCATTAGGCGAGGAAAACCCTCGCGCGTGGCCACTTTTGCTACTACCAAACGTCGTCAAATGGATAGTCGGTGCTAACTTGGGACTGTGGCCATTGCCGTTCTAGGCGTTTGCCACAGACAACGCCCCTTCCACTCCTCACCGGGAAGGGCCTGTTATTGCCGGGATGGGGCCGTAGGGCGCAAGGCATCCGTCAGCGCGTCCGCTCCAGCGAGAGACTGTGTGAAAAGCGTCGGCGAGCAATGTTGTGTCGCGCTCCGAAAGCGCAATGCTTATCAAAGAGTACGCAGAATGGACTATTGGCAAAACAAGAAAGAAGGAGCGCCC
>Ga0209979_1003746_pt1 | contig 13216 bp, 13 predicted proteins | sample AnhtaG_FD_183114 | JGI IMG/M metagenome (GOLD analysis project Ga0209979, IMG submission 183114) | Deep subsurface microbial communities from Anholt, Denmark to uncover new lineages of life (NeLLi) - Anholt_01485 metaG (SPAdes) (version 2) | ecosystem: Environmental > Aquatic > Marine > Oceanic...
CGACGTGCTTACGGATATCGAAGTTGTGCCCCTCCACCTTGGTCTGGGCCTGCTCGATAGCCTTGCTGACCATGCCGCTCTCGATGGGCATGTCCTCCTCCATGCCCAGCTTCGCCATGAACCCTCCCAGCCAGTCGGGGGCGAAGCGCCGCATGATGTCGTCTTCGAAGGAGACGTAGAAGCGGGAGTTGCCGGGGTCGCCCTGGCGGCCGGAGCGGCCCCGGAGCTGGTTATCGATGCGGCGGGCCTCGTGGCGCTCGGTGCCGATGATGCGCAGGCCCCCCCGCTCCACCACCCTGTTGTGCTCCTGCTGCCACTCATCAGGAGCGCCACCGTCGGGCTTGCCGCCCAAGATGATGTCAGTTCCCCGGCCAGCCATGTTGGTGGCGATGGTCACTCCGCCTGCCCGTCCGGCTTGGGTCACGATGACCGCCTCCTTCTCATGCTGCTTAGCGTTAAGCACCTGGTGAGGGATGCCTCGGCGCTTCAGCAGCTCCGAAAGGTACTCGGAGTTCTCGATGGAGACGGTGCCCACCAGCACAGGCTGCCCCCGCTCATGCAGCTCCTCTACCTCGTCCGCCACCGCGTTGAACTTGGCTCGAACGTTGCGGTAGACGAGGTCCGGGTAGTCCTCACGGATCATGGGCTTGTGGGTGGGGATGACTAGCACGTCTAGCTTATAGATCTTGTAGAACTCCTCGGCCTCGGTAGCGGCGGTGCCGGTCATGCCTGCCAGCTTCTCGTACAGCCGGAAGTAGTTCTGTAGGGTGATGGTGGCGTAGGTGATGGACTCCCGCTGGATCTTGACGGCCTCCTTGGCCTCCACGGCCTGGTGGAGGCCGTCGGACCAGCGGCGCCCGAACATGAGCCGTCCAGTGAAGTCGTCGACGATGACTACCTCGCCGTCCTTGACGACGTAGTCGTGGTCGCGCTGGTAGAGGATATGGGCCTTGAGGGCGGCCTCCATGTAGCGGGTGAGGCGGTAGTTTTCCGGGGCGTAGATATTCTTGACCCCCAGGCCCTTCTCCAGCTTGATCATGCCCTCCTCGCTAAGGCTGACCGCCCGCAGCTTCTCATCCACGGTGAAGTCCACATCTCGGGTGAGGCGGGGGACCAGCCTGGCGAAGGTGTGGTAGATCTCGGTGCTCTCGGCGGCGGGGCCGCTGATTATGAGGGGAGTGCGGGCCTCGTCGATGAGGATGTTGTCCACCTCGTCCACGATGGCGTAGTGAAGCTCTCGCTGCACCTGGTGATCATAGCTCACGGCCATGTTGTCGCGCAGGTAGTCGAAGCCGAACTCATGATTGGTGCCGTACATGATGTCGGCCTGATAGGCCTCGCGACGATGGCAAGGGGCCAGGTGCTCCATGTTGAGTACATCGCTGACCTGCTCTTCCGTGTACAGGTAAGCGGCATCGTGCTGGAGCACCCCCACGGAGAGGCCCAGGGCATGGAGGACGCGACCGTACCACTGGGAGTCGCGCTTGGCCAGGTAGTCGTTGACGGTGACCAGGTGAGCGCCCTTGCCCTCCAGGGTGTTCAGATAGAGGGGCAGGGTGGCCACCAGGGTCTTGCCCTCGCCCGTCTTCAGTTCGGAGATCTTGCCCTGGTGGAGGACAATGGCGCCCATGAGCTGGACGTCGAAGGCGCGCTCCCCCAGTATGCGGCGGATCATCTCGCGCGCGACGGCGTAGGCCTCCGGCAGGAGGTCATCGATGGTTTCGCCCTGGCGCAGGCGCGCGCGAAACTCAGCGGTCTTGGCTCCAAGCTCTTCGTCGGAGAGGGTCTCCATCCCCGGCTCCAGCTGGTTGATCTGGTCCACCAGGGGCTGGAGCCGGCGGACCTCCCGCTCGTTGGAATCGCCTAGAACCTTACCTACCCACTTGAGCATGGCTGCTATCGTCTTACTGGAAGAGCTCCCCTACCGACCTTCCCGTATGGATGCGGCTGATGGCCTCGCCGATGAGGGGCGCCAGGCTGAGCACGGTGATCTTGGCCAGCCGCTTCTCCGGCGACAGCGGCACGGAGTTGGTAACTACCAGTTCCTCGATGGGACTCTCCTGGAGCTGCCGACTGGCCGAGTCTGGGAGCAGGGCGTGGGTACAGGCAGCGCAGACGCCGCGCGCCCCCCGCTCGAGCAGCAGGTCGGCGCCCTGGACCAGCGTGCTGCCGGTGAGGACCTCGTCGTCCACAATGATGGCCTGCCGATCCCTAACCTCGCCAATGAGGTTGAGGGCTTCAGTCTGCTCCTTGTTCCCGACGCGGCGCTTCTCAATGATGGCCAGGGGAGCGTTCAGGCTCTGGGCGACGTTGCGTGCCCGCTTGGAGGCCCCCTCGTCGGCGGCCACCACAACCGCGTCCTCCAGGTTCTTCTCGGCGAAGTAGCGGCTGATCATGTAGAGAGCGGTCAGCTCGTCCACGGGGATGTTGAAGAAGCCCTGGATCTGACCAGCGTGCAGGTCCACGGTGAGAAGGCGGTCGGCGCCTGCCGTCTCGATGAGGTTGGCCAGCAAGCGGGCGGTGATGGGGATGCGAGGCTGGTCCTTCTTGTCACTGCGCCCGTAGGCGTAGTAGGGGACCACTGCGGTCACCCGCCCCGCCGACGCCCGCTTGAAGGCGTCGATCATGATCAGCAGCTCCATGATGCGGGTGTTCACCGGTGATACCAGAGGCTGGATTACGAAGACATCCCGCTGACGGACGTTTTCCAGAATGCGGACGAAGATGTTCTCGTTGGTGAACTCGAAAACCTCGCACTGTCCCAGGGGGGCCTCCAGGGAACGACAGATGTCCCGAGCCAGGTCTGGATGGGCATTGCCGCTGAAGATGCTCAACTCCTGGTACACCGCTTCCTCCCTCGCTGGATGGTACGCTATCGCGGCCGTCTGGACAGCAGTCTACCGGCCAAGGCAAAAGGCCGAGCGAGGACTCACCGGTCCCGTACCCGGCCTCAGGCCCGCGCCTCGCGTTTGCCTGGTAGACACCTCACTATAGCATAGGGCCAGATGGGCCAGCAATTGCAGGAGGCCCTCACGGCCTGGCGGTGGGGCGAGGGAGGGGCTGGAGGCTGGAAGCGGGAGGCGGGAGGGTCGCGGCGGTGCCGGGGCCTTTTTGATTGTCTTGAAAAAGAGCGGGGTTTAGGGCAGCCGGCGAATCTGCGGGAGGGAGAATTGTTTGATTGTTCCGCCCACTGTGGGGTCCGGCGAGGCGGGGCTGTGCGCAGGGTGTGCCGGGCCGAGGGCGGTCGGTCATGGTGAGGGTATGGTAGGGCAGGCGGAGGCGAGCGCCAAGGGGGAGGTGGCACCGCCGGGGGGATGGGCCGGGTGAGGACAAAGAGTAGGGGCGGTCGGCCGACCGCCCCTACTGGCCCCTCGTGCTGGAAGCGAAGGCTCTCTGCCTCTACGGCGGACTTGCGCCGCACGACTGGCCGGACTGCGCCAGCACCGACAGCACGTCCACGAGGATAGTCACCGCGCCGTCGGGCGCAGCCGAGCGCGTGGCTACCGTGCGGTCGTAGGCGATGCCGTCGTCCACGCCGTCCCCGTTCACGTCCTGGTCGTAGCACCTGTCGTCGGCGTTGCCCGCGATGCCGTCGGGCCCGGCGTTGCAGAGGCCGCCGTCGGAAGTGCCCGCGTACTCTAAGACGGCGAGGAGATCGTCAATGATGGTGATGGCGTGGTCCCTATCGTCGGTGCCGCTGGGGTCGCCGCTGATGTGGCCGCCGCTGAAGAGGGTGGGACGGGGACGTCGTACCAGTCCCAGGGGTCAATGGGGTCCGCGGCCGGGCTTAGGGCCGGCTCTGCGCTGTCCCAGCAGGCGTCGCAGTCGCCATCATCCGGGAACACACACGGGATCACCTGCCCGTCGTCGTCGTTCCCCCAGCAGGCGAGGGTGCCGTCTGTCCTCACCCCGCAGGTGTGACGACCGCCCGCGCTGACCTGGCTGAAGGTGCCGGCGGGGGGCGTCGCCTGCCCGAAGTCGTTCAACCCCCAGCAGGCCAGGCTGCCGTCCGTCCTCAGCCCGCAGGTGTGATAATCGCCCGCGCTGACCTGGCTGAAGGCGCCGGCGGGGGGCGTCGCCTGCCCGTAGTAGTTGTCCCCCCAGCAGGCGAGGGTGCCGTCCGTCCTCACCCCGCAGGTGTGATCACCGCCCGCGCTGACCTGGCTGAAGGTGCCAGCGGGGGGAGTCGCCTGCCCCTCGTCGTTGCTCCCCCAGCAGGCGAGGGTGCCGTCCGTCCTCACCCCGCAGGTGTGCTCCCAGCCCGCGCCCACCTGGCTGAAGGTGCCTGCGGGGAGCGGCGACACCTGCCCGTAGAAGTTGTACCCCCAGCAGGCGAGGGCGCCGTTCGTCCTCACCCCACAGGTGTGAGAGAAGCCCGCGCTGACCTGGCTGAAGGTGCCTGCGGGGGGCGTCGCCTGCCCGCTGTCGTTCAACCCCCAGCAGGCCAGGGTGCTGTCCGTCCTCACCCCACAGGTGTGATAAGAGCCCGCGCTGACCTGGGTGAAGGTGCCTGCGGGGGGCGTCGCCTGCCCGCTGTCGTTCAACCCCCAGCAGGCGAGGGTGCCGTCCGTCCTCACCCCACAGGTGTGATCACCCCCCGCGCCGACCTGGGTGAAGGTGCCGGCGGGGGGCGTCGCCTGCCCGTAGTAGTCCGACCCCCAGCAGGCGAGGGTGCCGTCCGTCCTCACCCCGCAGGTGTGATAACCGCCCGCGCTGACCTGGCTGAAGGTGCCGGCGGGGAGCGGCGACACCTGCCCGTTGCCGTTCTGCCCCCAGCAGGCCAGGGTGCCGTCCGTCTTCAGCCCGCAGGTGTGACCAGCGCCCCCGCTGACCTGGGTGAATGTGCCAGCGGGGGGCGTCGCCTGACCAAAGTCGTTCCTCCCCCAGCAGGCGAGGGTGCCGTCCGTCCTCACCCCGCAGGTGTGATGTTCGCCCGCGCTGACCTGGCTGAAGGTGCCTGCGGGGGGCGTCGCCTGCCCGTACCAGTTGTCCCCCCAGCAGGCCAGGGTGCCGTCCGTCCTCACCCCGCAGTTGTGAAACCAGCCCGCGCTGACCTGGCTGAAGGTGCCTGCGGGGGGCGTCGCCTGCCCGTAGGTGTCCTTCCCCCAGCAGGCCAGGGTGCCGTCCGTCCTCAGCCCGCAGGTGTGATACCAGCCCGCGCTGACCTGGCTGAAGGTGCCGGCCGGGGGCGTCGCCTGCCCGTCGTTGTTCCACCCCCAGCAGGCGATGGCACCGTCCGTCATCACCCCGCAGGTGTGCTCACCGCCCGCGCTGAGGGTGTGGGAGAGGAGAGTGGGGTCGTCCGAGAGGGAACGGGCCTCGCTAGGCGAGGCCGCCCGGGCGAACGCGAAGGCCAGGAGAGCCAGCAGCGTAACGACGGCGAGACGGCGCCACTGGATACCACGCGCGCGCGTCAGGCTTCTGCTTTTCATGGCAGGCCCTCCTTGTCTGAGGCCGCCTCCGTGCTGGGGCCAGCATCGAACGTCGCCCGGAGACATTCTACACCTCCAGGCGTTGTTAGCGTGAACACGGCTCGTCTCTTTTCGGACACGTGGCCTGTCTCGGCGAGCGCGCGGCCGCGGAGAAGGCGCGCGGTTCCCTCTGCCGGCGGGGGGTCTTGGGGCACCTAGCTAGGCCGTGGCCCTGGTGGCCTTTCGTCTCGGCGGCGCCGATGCTAGACTAGAGGCACAGCAGGGTCGAAGGCCGTTCTTACAGGAGTGTCGTTCGATATGGCCAGCCCACGTCTACCCAAGCGACGGCGCCGCCAACCAACGGCGCGAGCGGCGGCGCGTCGCTTCACCCGCAGCCCCTGGATGGTGGTAGTGATAACCGGCGTGTCTCTCACCGTGGTGGCCGTCATCATCGCCTTCAGCCTGCGCGTGGGACGGGACGAGGATAACGTCGTGGCCGACCAGAGCGTGCCGACGGTCGAGCCGTCGGCCCGCATGTGCGTCAGCGGAGCGGTGGCGGTGGACGGGACCAGCTGCGGCGCCGAGGATGCCCCCGTCACGATCGTGGAGTTCTCCGACTATCAGTGCCCGTGGTGCAAGTACTTCGTGGACACGACGGAAGTTGAAATCGAGAAGCAGTACATCGAGAAGGGCCTGGTGCGGCTGGAGTTCCACAACTTGGCCATAGTCGGCGGCGACCGTGGGCCGGACGAAAACGAATCGACGCTGGCGGCGGAGGCGGCGGAGTGCGCTAACGACCAGGGCCGCTACTGGGAGTATCACTACAAGCTGTACGCGGAGCAGAGTGGAGAGAACCGGGGGGCGTTCCGGCCGGAGCACCTGAAGGAGTTCGCGAGCGATCTGGGGCTGGACCGCGCGGCCTTCGACGAGTGCCTGGACTCCCACAAGCACATCGACCTAATAGTGCAGCAGCGCGAAGAGGTGGAGCAGGCGGGGGTAACAGGCACCCCCAGTTTCCTCGTCAACGGGACCCTGGTGCCTGGCTATCTGCCCTTCGAGCAGTTCCAGCCGATCATCGAGCAAGCGTTGCGGGAGGCGGAGGTAGAGGCTACGCCGGAGGCGAGCGAGCCAACCCCTTCGACCCAGGAGGCGCCAGGGCCATGAAGGCAGCGGCTCTGGTTCCGCGGGTGGCGTTTGCGTTTCGCGACCTGCCAGGCACGTCGCTGGGCGTGGGACCGCTGGTTCTCTCCGTGCTCGGCATGGGCGTCTCCAGCTACCTAGTCTACTCGCACTATCAGGGGGTGCCTCTCTACTGCGCGGGAGCGCACGGGTGCGACACGGTGCAGGCCAGCGAGTACGCGGAGATCCTGGGCGTGCCCATGGCACTGCTGGGGCTGCTGCTGTACGTGGCTCTGGTGGGGGCTGCCCTGGGCGGGCTGCTGCGGCCCGTGGCGCTGGGTGAAGTCTCGGCTCTGGCGGTGTTCGGGCTGGGGCTAATGGGCTTCGTCTATTCCGGGTACCTGACGTGGGTGGAGGTCGCCCGGATCAATGCCTTGTGCCTCTGGTGCGTCATCTCGGCCTGCCTGATGACGGTCGTGTTCATCCTCTCGGTGGTGCGTCTGCTCCTACCGGCGCGGTGGCAGGTCGACGAGGAAGAGGCCTGAGGGCGGCTCGCTTCTTCAGGCCTCAAGGGCGCTTGGGGTGAGGGCTGCGGCCATCCCCGATGTACTCCCTCTGCTACGGGGACGGTACAATAATCGCAGGGCCTATCAGGCCGTGTGGGTTGAGCACGAGCGGGTCATAGGTAAGGGTCGAGAAGGGTCCGGATGATTTCATCCGGCGGCGGGAAGGAGTGAGGCGGATGTGGAAGCCGCGCTTTGTGCGACGGTGGTTCCGGCGGGGGCTGACGGGGCTGCGTGACCTGGTGAACGACCGTCTGGAGTACATCGAGGAGAAGCGCGAGGCTCTGCGAGAGGAGGAGGCGCGGGCGCGGGCCCGTCCGGGTGGGCGGGCTGCGGCACGGCGGCGCGTCGAGCGGGAGGAGGTGCCGGAGGCGCGGTGAGGAGCGGAGCGACGGCCTACAGGCGTTTTCGGCGGGCTCGGGGTGAGGCCTGATGAAGATCAGCGTGGCGAGCGACGAGCGGACTCACCTCAGCGAGGCGGTAGTGGAGGAGTTGCGGCGGCTCGCGGCGAGGATATCGCCGTTGAACTCGAATACCCGGGCCTCACGGCGCCGAGGAGGCCCGGCTAGTCAGGTCCTAGACCGGAGCCCCCGTCCAGGGTAATAATCAGCTCTTCACCGCGCTTTTCCACGGGGTACTTCTTCAGGGGGTCCTTGGCCGGGCCGCTGAGCTTGCTCCCCTGATGGTCGAATCTGGAATGGCCGATGCTGCAGCAGCGGAGCTGTGGCTCTCCTTCAACGGGGTCCAGCTTCCGCCCGAAATGTGTGCAGCGGTTCTCGAACGCCAGGTACTCATCGGCGTCTACGTGCACGATGAGGATGCGGGACGCAAGCCCCTTGCCTTCGAGGCGTACCGCGCCGCCAACAGGGGCGAGGGCGGCCGCCTCGCCGAGGCTGATCGTCACCTGGTTCCCCTCCGGCGTCCACAGCTCCGCATCGAGAGGAAGGGTCTCGCAGATGCCCAGGAGTGCCTTAAAGAAGCTCGTGAAAAACGGCATTACTCGCGCTCCTCCTTCCTGTCCCCGGCCTGGTAAGGCTCAGGCTTCCTGATCGCGCTCACGGACTGACGCACACAAGTTGAGGACGCCTTACATTAGATGATCAGAACGCAGTCCGCTCAGTTCCTCGCTTGTCTGCCAGAGACGCTCAGTCATTGACCAGGGATTTCCCATTTCAGCCTGGTGAACCCCAATGGCCACCGCTCGCGACGAACGAGATGCTACTAGTGCGTCCATCTCGTGTCAACCTCGTCCTGTCCGCTGAGGAAACCATCGTTTTCCCCGTGCCCACAGCGGTGACGTCGAGCATCTCGGCGCAGGCGAGCGCTCTTGTTGACAGGGGAGAGCCGTTCGGGTGCAATAGAACCGCTGGAGGTGAAGGCCCCTCATGCTGGAGATCGACCCGGAGGGCGTGGGTACGCTGTGGCTGGACAGCCTGGGGGTGCCATACGTCTATCTGGAGGGGATCGACTCGGTGCAGGCGAGGCTCCAAGTGGGCGAGACGGAGTATGCCTACGAGCGCAGCTATCCCGTCAAGGGCCACTCGGCGGTGATGCCGCAGGACGCCCGCGAGCTGATGGAGCAGGGCAAGCGGCTGCTAGTGGCGGAGCGCGGGGAGCGCTTCTACGTGTACCTGGCCGGAGAGCGCGAGGATGAAGAAGAAGAGCCGCCCGAAGAAGCCTAACCCACCCCATGTGAAGCTCTTCCGGACCACCTGCGCCCGCTGTAGCCGCACCTACGAGGGCAATTTTCCCGTGTGGGTGAGCATCGGTGCGTTCCCCTGCATCTGCGGGGCCACGGTCCCGGCACCCTTGGTCCTGGACAACGACGGCGCCGACCGCGACGAGCTGAACGATTGACCGCCCGCACATTGCCCCCGGGCCTATCCGGTGGTAATTTGCTAGCGCCGGGGGCTTGACTCGGGTGCTACAATGGCTTTTTCAAGGGCGATGTAGTAGGCAGGAGGCGAAATCATGGCGACGTATATTTTGCTCAGCACCCTCACGGACGAGGGCCGCAGGACCGTGAAGGATCGTCCCGAGCGCATCCAGGAGGTGAACAGAGAGATCGAGGCGATGGGGGCGAAGGTGATAGCACAGTACGTGGTGCTGGGCCCCTATGACTTCGTCAACGTGGTGGAGGCGTCGGATAATGAGACGGTGGCACGTATCTCCGTGGAGCTGGGCTCGCGGGGCACCATCCAGATCATGACGCTGCCCGCCATCGCGGTGGAGGACTTAGTCGCCAGGCTCAGGCGCTAGCCGGACGAGCGAGCGGGTGGCCAGCCCGCTCGTGGCGGAAATGGAATACAATATAAGAAGGTAAAGGCGGGGGGCCGCTGTCGCGCATGGCAGCGGCTCCTGGGGGAGGTGTGTATGTCCGTCGTGACCATCTCCGGCACCCTGGGCAGCGGTGCGCGCGACATCGGCCGCCTGGCAGCGGCCAGGCTGGGGATCGATTACGTGGACCGGGAGATCCTGGCGGAGGCGGCGCGCGCCCTGGGGGTGAGCGTGGAGGCCGTAGAGAGCTTCGACGAGCGGGGCATGAGTCGTGGCGATCGGCTGGCGGCCCTGCTCCGTAGGGTCCTGGAGCGCTCGGCCGCCGCCAGCGCTGCAGACCCGACGATGGGTGCAGGCGGCCTGGAGCTGTTGCTCAGCCGGACCTACGGCGAGGCGGCCACCCTCCCCCACGAGGTGCCCCAGCAGGAGCTCAACGCTACCCTGTACATCGAAACCCTCACTGCGATCATCCGTGACCTGGCCGAGCGGGGCAACGTCCTCATCGTGGGCAGGGGCAGCCAGGCCATCCTCAGGGATTGGCCGCAGAGCCTGCACGTCTGCTGCACCGCTCCAGCGGCCTTCCGTGTGGAGGCCGTTGCCCGACGGGAGGGTCTTTCGCCGGCGGCGAGCAGTCGGAGGGTGCAGGAGAGCGACAAGAACCGGGCAGCCTTCCATCGCAGGTACTTCAAGGTGGACGCCGATGAGCCCTGCCTCTACGACCTGGTCATCTGCACGGGGCGTTTCCCTCAGGAGGCTGCGGCCGAGCTCATCTGCGCGGCAGCGCGCTCGCGAAGCGTCGAGGAGGCGTCTTCTCAGCAGGCATGATTGCGCCCGTCCTCATCATCGTCGGCAGCTACATTATCGGCGCGTTCCCTGTGGCTTACCTTACGGGACGGCTCCTGCGCGGGGTGGACCTGCGGGAGTACGGGAGCGCCAACGTGGGGGCCTCCAACGTATGGCAGAGCGTGTCCCGCCGGGCCGTGGTGCCGGTAGGGCTGGCGGAGATCGGCCAGGGGATGGCGGGGATCCTCATCGCGAAGCTGGCCGACCAGGGTCTGACGGTGCAGGTGCTGGCGGGGCTGGCGGCGGTGGCAGGGCACAACTGGTCGGTCTTCCTGGCGTTGAGCGGAGGGCGGGGGATCGGGCACTCCATCGGCTTCATGCTGGTGCTATCGTGGCCGGCGCTGGGGGTGTTCATTGCGGTGTCCCTCATGGGGGTAGGACTGGGAGCGATCCCCGCCGCGGTGGGGCTGGGGATGGCTCTAGCGCCCTTGAGCGCCCTGCTGGCGGGGCAGTCGAAGGCCATCGTGCTGGGCTGTCTGGGGCTGGCGGGTGTGGTCATGGCCAAGCGGCTCCTCACTAACCGTCCCGCTCCCCCGCCGGACATGGGATGGCGGGAGGTGCTCCTGAACCGGCTCCTCCTCGACCGGGACGTCCGGGAGCGAGAGGAGTGGGTGCAGCGCAGGTCCGGCGACGCCGGGGGCGCCCGCTGAGCCGCTCTTCCCTTGGAGTAAGCAGGTCGGCTAGTCGTACAGGTGGCTCCAGCGGCGGCGATGGGCCTCGCTGAGGTCGCGGAGCAGGTCCTGATACTGGGGGGTAAGGATGGGGGGCGTGGTCATGATGACGGCGTCCTCGTGGTTATCGCTGTAGTAGCGGCGGCGGACGCCGACCTCGGTGAATCCGTACTTCGCATAGAGGGCCCGGGCGGCCAGGTTGGAGCGGCGATACTCGAGGGTGACCGTTTCCTGCTCCTCCTGGATGGCCAGATTCAGGGCGGCGATGAGCATCCACTCGCCGATGCCGCGGCGGCGGTGGGACTCGCGGACGGCGATGGTAACGATGTGCCCCTGCCCCACCATGAGCCATAACCCCAGGGAGCCCACGATGAGCTCCCTGGTGGGCGCCGGCTCCGGCTCGGCCCCCAGCAGCCTGCGCACGCCCGTCCAGAAGCCCTGGCGGGAGGGCTCAGGGGGCTCCGGACTCTGGGCTGGTTCAGGGGCCTCATCCTGGGGCGGCTCTGTCGCCACGAGGTAGCGAGCCAGTCGATTGCGGAGCTCCCTCCTGTAGGCGGTCTGGGGCCAGATGGTAGGGAAGGACTGGCGCTCGATCTCCATCACCTGGGGGATGTCTCCCGGCAGCATGGGTCGGAGCACGTAGCGTAGCGCGGTGGAGCGCATGGAGCCTCCGGTAAGGAATGATTGTAGAGGCGACCTATTGTAGCATGAGCCTGATGCAGGGGCAGGTGCTGCTTGGCACCTCAAAAGCCCCCCGTTTCCCGAGTAGATCATGACGGGCAGCATGAGCGATGACCGAACGTGGTGCACGAGTTGACGAACTGGGACGAGCGTATGCAGGGAGTCAGCTCCAGATACAGATCTACGTGAACCGACGACCAGAGGAACTCTCTGAGCGTGTGGTCGACGCGCTACCGCCGTTGGCTTCCCTGGGGGCGCGCCTCCGCTGGGTATCACCTATCGAGGGCGAGAAGTTCGCCGAATATCAGGACCGATCCTTTCTTAGTGCGGTTGGACTTGAGCATCTTGGGCGACCATTGAGTAGATTCTGGCCTCGGGGTGGCCCCGCATGGGATGCGCTAGCAGTTGCGGGGGCTGGAGGACATTCCGGTGATAGGGGCGTCGTGCTTATCGAGGCGAAGAGCCACCCGCCTGAGGTCTACGGCGGCGGATGCCGGGCGTCGTCGAGGTCGCGTCAGAAGATCCTGGCCGCGCTGGAACGAACGAAGCGCTGGCTCGGCGTCCCGGAGGCCGTGGATTGGACGGGGCCGCTGTATCAGTCGGCGAACCGCCTTGCGCACCTCTACTTCTTCCGCGAGATCGCGCAAGTGCCAGCGTGGTTGGTCAACATATACTTCCTCAATGACCCTCACTCGCCAACGAGGCGCCAGGAGTGGGCGGCTGCCCTCGCGCAGGTCAAGGCGGAGCTAGGTCTGACCGGCGTTGCGGTCCCTTACACAGCGGAGCTGTTCCTCGAGGCTAGAGAGCGACGCGAGTTGATCGGAGGGCAGGCGCGAGAGCGGTGAACGATAGGTAGCGGCCGTGATGAGCATCAGGCGGGATCTGCGAGGTGTCAAGCGGCGGAACATTGACGTTAGCGTAAAGATAAATTAGAATCTGTTCGTCTGGAGGGTTAGGGCCGTGCCGGTCCTCTTACGTCTTCTGTCGTTCGCCTGGGCCTATAAGCGGCGCGTTGTGCTGGCCTGGCTGTGCGTGGCCGGAGCGAGTGGCTTCGTGCTGGTCACGCCTCGGCTCGTGCAGTTTGCCATCGACCACGGGCTCCAGCTCGAGGGAGGGGTGGCGGTGGGCAGCACCAGGACGCTGGTGGTGGCCTCGCTGGCCATCCTGGGGGCGGCGGCGGCGCGGGGGGTGTTCCACTTCGGGCAGACCTATCAGGCCGAGTGGGTCTCGCAGCGGGCCGCATACGACATCCGTAACGCCATCTACGACCGCATTCAGCGACTGAGCTTCACCTACCACGACAAGGCTCAGACGGGCCAGATCATGTCGCGGGCTACCCAGGACGTGGAGGGGGTGCGCCTGTACATCAGCTTCGGTGTGCTGCGGTTGCTCTATGTGGTCATTCTGGTGGTGGTGGCGCTGGCGCTGATGGCGATCACCAACTGGAAGCTGACCCTGGTGGCCTGGTTCTTCCTGCCGCTGGTGGCGCTCCGCTCGGTGCAGATGACCACGCAGCTGCATCCGATCTGGCTGCGGGTGCAGGACCAGCTCGGCCGCCTGGGGACGGTGCTCCAGGAGAACCTGTCGGGGATGCGGGTGGTGAAGGCCTTCTGCCGGGAGGACTATGAGGGCAGGAAGTTCGCGCGGGAGG
>Ga0209979_1003747_pt1 | contig 13216 bp, 15 predicted proteins | sample AnhtaG_FD_183114 | JGI IMG/M metagenome (GOLD analysis project Ga0209979, IMG submission 183114) | Deep subsurface microbial communities from Anholt, Denmark to uncover new lineages of life (NeLLi) - Anholt_01485 metaG (SPAdes) (version 2) | ecosystem: Environmental > Aquatic > Marine > Oceanic...
TATTTCATGGGGTTTCGCTATTGCATTGTCGCTCATACTGGTCCCCATAATGTATAGCATCGCCAAGAAAATGGCTAAGGAAGTCAATTAGCAGACTAAGCTGCTTCAGACTCTCCCACTTTTTTTATTTAGATTCCCCTCAACGCGCATATCTAAAAGCACTCTTATTTCAACCATTCAAATGACATGTAAATGCACATGTTGTTTGTTATTCAACTGAAAATGTCCATTGACAACAACAATGAGTTTGAGAACTATAAGTCACCAGAACCTTGGCGCGCGCATGTTTCGTAGAAAGTAGCTAATTGTATTGAGAAAACAAAGTTTGAATTGGTGTTCTTGTCAAATCTGAATAAGAATAGCAGAGAGAAGTAGTGAGTCAGGTCCATAGTCTTGTTTTGAGCAGTATGTTTACTACTCACTCTTACTCTCTGGATCAGTTAGTGGTAGTCTTTTCGTATGGGCACCGATAGCTATTACCTCAATGTGACATGAAATCGTTTCGGAGAGATTATCGCGTCCATGATGTGGTGTTTCTTAGGGTCTTCCACTCTTGAGGGCTTTGAGTAGATATGTTTTCGTTTTGTCATCAAGATCGAAATAGTAGGGTCTTCCAGCGATTTTCCTACGTTTAATTTGATGTCTTTTAGCTAAATCATCTAGTACCTTCTTTTCTCTCGGAGAGAATTGGTCTCCTGCAATCATTGTTGGTCCTTGACATTTCAGTAGTTTGGATACAAACTCCCTCGGTAGTAATCGATAGACCTTTTTTCCACCAAATAGATCCCACTTGTCATATTCTTCATAAAACGGAACGAGACCGTTAGATGATGCCTGGATTTCCCAGCCAGTGTCGGCATGAACAAGTTCGAATGCTTTGATTTCTTCGCCCCGGCTAGTCCTCTCCATTTCTGCTCGGGCTTCCTTGAGTTGCTGAGAGATAAGGTCGGAATCAACTATATAGACATCAGTGATTCTTTCATTCCGAGTCATGCAGGCATAGTTGACAAGGTTCTCAACAAGCGAAAGCGAGTATTTTATGTATTCAGCTAATTCCTCGGGATCAAAAGTTGTTTTTTGAATATTCATTTCGATAGCTCTAGTAGATTTCTCCAATCCAAATTCTTTGATCCCAATCATAGAGCATACTGTGGAGCCAATAGGGTCGCTAAAACCTAAGCTTACAGTAATCGAGTAACCATGTTGAGCTGAGATAACAAGCGGAGACACTTGCACACAATCATATTCAAATCCGGGAAGTAGCTCCAAAGATTCAACAAGCTTGTCCTCCAGCACATGAGCCATCTCTAAGTAATCAAACTTAATGAGCTTGTTCTCGATTTTGAAGTGCATTTCTCCTACCTTGATTGTATGAATTCACGCCATGCTATATGAATAACTCCGGTTAAGAATTTACTACTGGATTTGAAATCTGAACTGCGCGCGTGTATCTTTTTTCAAGGAAACCTGAATGCAAAACAATAGAATTCTATTAAGCTGTATACGACCACTATTATTCAGGCATCTCAGGGAGGAGAAGCTCCCTAATATTAGCACCGCAATTTGGACATTCTGTTTCATTTGGCTTGTACATTGCCAGGCAATAGGGGCACTCAATCCTCAGCATGTCATTGAAGTGTTTGTCTATAACTTCGATTTTCATTTTCTGAATCTCCCTTTTACTTTCGATCTTTGAAGAAGAATGAGCAAACCAGAGAGCAGCAACTGTGATTCCTGTAAACATTAACGCGAAGACTGCAATTATTTCAAAAGCTGATGTCATGTTAACACATCATTTAAAGTCTCAGATCGATCGCCAGAGGTTATTTTCTAAATGTTTGGTAAGTAGCATAGCCTTTCTGAACCACACATAAAGATTTCAAAAAGCTATAAAGCGCGCGTAACAGACCAAAAAATTCTAATGTGCCTTCAAGCGCACAGGACTACTCATGTTGATAGTAATGCATGTATGAAGGTGTTTACTTCAATCTGTCTTTTTTTGCGAGATAGCTTTCTATTTGTGCAATGTCTCTCTGAAATAGATTCGCTAGTTCCTTCTCTTTTTCAAACATGGCTTTAACTGACTTGGTTACTTCTGGTCTTGTACTTGCGTAATCAGCTAAAATGATCTTATGCTTACCTGCCATCTTCTCCCAAGTTTCTGACAAACGCTTCAACTCTTTTAAGGTCTCCTGTAATTTCCCTTCTCTAGAGAGTTTTTCTAAATCTTCTCTATCCATGTTATCACAACTTTTCTCTGCGCGCTACCCTCAGTTCCGGAGCGTTTCCGCGTTTCTGATTTATAGATCGTGCTCATGGTATAAAGACTTGCGCGATAGATATCGATCGATGCACAAACGTGAAATTGACTGTGTCTTTGAAGGTAAAAGGACCTTGCGTCGCCTTGAGAGATCCGCGTTGAACATTGAATCCTCAAAACATCAAGTTTCATCTAATTTTGTAAGCTAATTAATTCTGAACATTTTCGGGATATATTTAATTCTCCGTCTATTAGTAAGGATGGCGCAGAGGAGATGAATAAGCTGATTACTGAAGGAGAAAAGGCTCCGAATTTCACATTGAAGTCAGACGAGGATAGAGAGGTATCTCTGAACGACTTCAAAGGCAAGAAGGTAGTACTCTACTTCTATCCAAAGGACGGCACCCCTGGGTGCACAAATGAGGCAAAGGATTTCAGAGATAATGTTAAAGAGTTTGAGCGAGAAAAAACCGTCATATTAGGCGTAAGCAAAGACAGCGTTGAATCTCACCGAAAATTCAAGAAGAAGCATAATCTGCCCTTCCCATTACTCAGCGACCCGGAAGGAAAAGTCCTGGACCTTTACGGAGTTTGGAAGGAAAAAAGCCTGTATGGGAGAACCTTCATGGGTATCGAAAGAACAACCTTCCGCGTCGACGAGCAGGGAATTGTCAAGAAAGCATACCGGAAAGTCAAAGTAAATGGACACGCAGAAGCATGCCTACTAGACTTGAGGAAGAAGATTTAAAATAAGATTGGACTTGAATGCTCTCGTTGGTGATCTCGCCTTTTGCGCACGCATCAGGTATGGTTATTGTGAATTGTGCTCCATTTGCGCGCGCGACTTGGTTCGAATAGAGAAACTTAGCTTGCTTACATAGCTGTGAAAAAAGCATGAGTCCGAAAACTCAACTTAACCATGCAAACAAGCCATGACTCTTTTTGTCGTCTGTTGTTCCTAACCTTTTGGTTCTGGAAACGTTTTGTTTGATTGTGATGCAGATATCTGACAATATTGGCAGATACCATTATATTTATAATTATCAATACCCTAGCGCCAACCATATAATTGTGGAACCGTGGTAAGGAATGAAGCTCCCCTTCACATTTCATAAGGTAAGATTCTTAGCAGTAAACGCGATCTTCGCTATCACAGCCACTCTCCTAGAGTGGGCTGGAACCTCAACAAACATGTACGTCTACGCAAGCCACTTCCACAGCATCCTCAACGTACCACTGATCATAATTGCTTATTGGATCGTTATAGGTCACACATCTTGGGTCGTTTACAGGAAATTCGGTTGGATTGCTGGACTCCTCACGGGCATAATAATCGATCTGCCCTTCGAATTCTTAGCATTTCATCTAGGGTGGTGGACATGGATTCCAAGCTGGTCCCCCGCAATATTCTTCAATGCTCCAGTAGCAAACTTCATAGTTTATCTGAGTGTGAGCTTAGGAAGCATCCTAACCTACAAGTACTTAATGAAACACAAAACTGTGATACATGCACCATAAGTAAGTGGGCCATGCAGAACGAGATTCTTCAGCAGATTCGTAATGTCTTCTAACCTTCTGTTAACTCGAGACTCTGCTTAAGCTGAGTCCGCTCATCTGGTTTTAAAGCGGAGTATAATATCCATATGCGCGCGCGCATTACAAGCTCCGCGTGCGCGCAAAATCTATTTGCATTCGTATACGTGACCTTTATTCTTCGACTTTCGTCTGATTATGACTAGGATCACACCCGAAAGGACAATTAAAGAAGCTAGTTTGTACATTGATGGGAAATCAACAATTAAAGATAATGCTCCAGCTATAACTCCTCCGAAGGCTGCCCCAGCATTAAACATCGTAGAAAGGTAGGCTGTGGCGATGTTTCGTGCCTCAGCTGGTGCACAATCACCAAGTAAGGACCATTCAGCAACAGCTCTCATTCCATGAGCAGCACCATAAATAATCATCGCAAGAGCCAAAAGATAGATGCTACTTGTTTCCGAAAACATTAGGAATGCTATTGCGAGTAATATGTAAGCAATAATGATCGGGTAATCGTGCCCAGTTCTATCAACTATTTTCCCAGAAGGTATACGTGAAATCATATTGAAGGCTCCTTTGATTCCGAAAAACGTTGCAATAATGGATGAGCTGAGAAGGAGATTTTCTTCAGCATGAATCGCAAAAAAAGTGATCAAGAAAGCGTTCGTGAAAGAGAAAGTTAGGCGAAGGTAACTTAAGACCTGTATAGTTCTTGAAGAAACAATTCTTCTAAGCGATTGCCGAAGACTCAAATCCTTTTCTCTGCGTTCGCGCAAGTAGTTGCTTGTCTTCTTGTCGCGGATGATCATCAGAAAAGGTATCAGACACAAAAGAGGAATTATTGAAGCTATTTGGAACACCTTCTCGTATGGTAGATAGCTGACTAGAAACGTGCAGAGAAAGGGACCAAAGGTTGATGTTACGCCTACGGATGTTAAGAAAACTCCCATCATTGTCCCTTTCTTGCCTTGAGGAGACAGATCCTGCGTGATCGAGATAGCTGTAGGTGCATACGCTGCCAGAATTAGTGCGTGGAAGATTCTAATAGGATAGAACCATGTTGAATCGGGGGCTAACGAGTAGAGGAGAAGGCTTATTGTTTGACCAATGGCGGCTGCGGGGATAATAGGCCACCTGCCCACGCGTTCTGCAAGAATGCCTAGAGGAATTTTAGCTGCTATGGCTACAAACGAAAGGAGACTGATTATTACTCCAAGCTCAAAGGTTGAGGCGCCCTTCTCTGTGATGTACAGAGGCAGTATAGGTTGAATAGTTTCGGTGGCGAGAAAGATCATTATAGTTGATATAATCAGTAGATAGAGCTGTTTCGGTAATCCAGTTGCAGCGAAGGGTATTCCTCTCCAAGAACCGAATATTGCGTCTTGGAGACGTTTAAATCTCTCCCATGCATAGGCGTGTGCATAACATAAACACGGGTGTATTTGTCATCTTACCTTTGCCAGTTCAAGTTATATCGTCTGATAATCTTTGCATTAAAACTTGATAGAAATATCGTGTAATTCCGTCACCTTCGACGGATGACACATGATCTATCTGCTCTATCCTGAACCAGTCTTGGAATAATTTCTGGATTTGTGCTTTTCTAAAATGATTCCAAGCTACGCCATTCCTGTTACTGAAACATACTAAGAAACAGGTTGCTTTCGGTTTTAAAACTCTGAAAACCCCTTTGATATACGCAGTTCTTTCCTCTGTAGGTACGTGGTGAAAGCAGCCAAAATCAAAGGCAAAATCAAATTCATGAGTCCTAAAGGGAAGGCTAGTGAAGTTTCCAATCAGGAAATTTATTGAAACTTCTGCCTTGCCTGCTTTGTCTTTAGCGTAAAACACTGCTTTATCAGATATGTCTAATGTGGTGACGTTGAAGCCTTTCTCAGCAAGGTAGACTGTGTTTGATCCAGCTCCACAGCAGAGATCTAAAGCTTTGCCTGGTTTGACTCGTCCGGAATTAACAAGTTTCACTAAGCCCCCTCTGGGTTTGCCGAGTTCCCAGGGCAAGTCTTCAGGGCGGCGTTGGTGATATGTCTTGTCCCATCCCTCTTCATGGCGCGATGACGTTATAGCTCACTTCTTTCAATGTACACGCAAGCAGCAGTGCTCTCGATATATGGTTGATTAGCTTTTCCAGAGTCCGTGGATGCTACAGTATTCTCTTGCTTTGATTTTTTCTGCTTTGGTTTCAAATGTGGCTTCCGGTTTGCTGTTTGGCTTCAGGAATGCTCTGCAGGTTTTGTCGTCAGCTACTATTTCTATCCATTCTATGTAATGATTAGGTTCCATAGGATGAGGAATGCTGCCAACTTTTACCTTTACTTGGTCTCCAACTTTTTCTATTACTGGAACATGTTTTTCCAAGCCTGCATCTTCAGATTTCTCGGTTAGTAGATTCATTGGTTCGCCACAGCATACAAGTTCTCCAACTCCATCATGTAAAACCTCCACTATGTTTCCACATATATTACATTTGTAAACCTGTCTAATTTCAGTCATTAATTCACCTCCTTAAACACCTAACTCTGAATTCATGTAATTGTATTAAGCACAGACGTATTTCTTTTAGTTCTTGGTTTTCTTTATTGGTTCTTTCAGTGGTGCGCCACAGCATACTAAATCGCATGGGCTGCAACCACATGGATTATCAACGACAACGACAAGTCCGCACTCCCCGCATTCATATTTTTCATCTTTCTTCTTTCCCATCTATCCCTCACCTCCCCTTACTTCACGTTGAAGCTGAGCTTTTAGATGAATAGCGTGATGTCTGCAGTAGCTGCGATCTCAAGAAATGTTGCGGCGCCTACGATTTCTTCAACTTCAGGAATGAAATCTTCCCTTTTGATTCCAAACATTTCCATAGTTGGACTGCAAGCATATATCTTGAAAAGACTGGATTGTTTCAATCGTTTGAGCATTTCGTAGGGTGTCGGATATTTCATCCTTTTCAGATTCTCTTTCATTTTTCCTTCGAGATGTTTGTAAGTTGCGGGTAAGCCTGCATTTTCCATTGCGCCTTTGACTAGCATTTGCAGACCCCAAAACGTGAAGTAAAGATGGGCTTCCATGTCCATGGCAACAGCTGTAGAGGCTAGAATGAAGGCGGAATATAATTTGTCTATAGTTCCACCTTGAACCGCGATGGCCAGCTTTCTTGTCTTTTTCTCACTTTCAGCTTTCATACTTACAAATCCTCATAATCTATATGTGAGTGAAATACAATGAGTTCTGTGTACTCTTCTGATGCTCCAGCTTTTTAGCTTTGCTTTTTTCTTTACATGGTTTCATTTTTGACACACTACTGTAAGTATAGATTACATGGGATAACTATATCCCGAACATATTCGGTAATTGCACAGTTTAATCAGATCCCGCAACATGGAAACCAATATTTCTAGAGTATGGCGTTTGGAGGAATTAATAAATATCTAAAAAGAAAATGCTTTCCTATGAAAGAGCCTGAAACAGAACTTATTCTTGTATACAATGCAGACAGTGGTTTCTTCAACATAATTAAAGATGCTCTTCACAAATCAGTTTCCCCCAGTACCTACCAGTGCAATCTTTGCGCCCTCACTTATGGCACAATAAATATGAAAAGTGAGTGGAAAACATTCATTGACAACCTCAAAGTGCCTGCTAAATTCTTCCATCGAGACGATTTCTTCAAGATGCTGAAAACCCACCCCCATGACGTAGAAAATACAGAATTTCCAGCAATCTATCTTCACAAAGATGGAAAACTTAGTTTACTTGTCCCTAACACTGAGATAGATCGATGCAAGACGTTAAAGAACCTGATTGATTTGCTGGATGAGAAGCTAACAAGCTTACAAAGGTAAACCATTGTATTTGAACAGTCCCTATTCCCAAAAAACTGTAAGCAAAAAAGAGGATTTATAGTAGACGTCTTCGCAAGATTTCAACTATTCTAGTTTTATGAGCTTCATACTTGGCAAATATGTCATTACTTTCTTTGTGTTCTTGGTAACGTGATATCAAGTTAGATGCTATCCCCAGGGGAATCTGTAGATTTGATCTTAAAGTATATTGATCCTCAACATTATTGATCGTGCTTCCACGGGATCTGATCCCATGATCTGATAGACTGTTATGCGCGCGCGCATTGGTTCTCTCTTCTGAAGTTTTTCCTTTGTGTATATCTCCAACCTTAATTTTCATACTATAAACACACCTCCAATTCAAGATACAATTCATGTTCAGCTATTGTGGATGTGAACGCTTGAGCATTGACCATTACTCACAAAGATTGACTTACCAGGCTTAGATATCACAACTTCGCCGCGACTTTTCAGGATCTCTTTGTTTCTTTTTGAAACAAAAACCTTGTCAGGAGCTGTATAAATCAGCTTGGAATCATTGCATACGAGTATGTCTAGCTTATCTTTCTCATTTGGAAAAGCGAAAACGAAACCATCACGCTTATTGAAAGTTGAGCGTCTATGTCTACCTGATGAACCTTCAAAGAATTGGTCAAGCAAATCCTCCGCCTTATCTATGAATTCTTTCTTGGTCTTGATCTCCAGGCTGGTAAAATCTTCTTCTTCCATCGGTTTCAAGCTTTCTTGAATAATCTCCGCGTTTCCCAACATTAAGAAGGAGCTATTGATGGTCCTTTCAACTGGTTCACCTATTGCTCCCTTTGCGGTCTCAACTATCGTATCTACGACAAGTCTTCCCTTTCCTCCAAAAACATAACCATGCACCTCTTCATCTAAATTCACCGGGATCGCTGGAGTATTGTCGTTGACTTCTACGATACACTTTTCGTTTTTCCAAAGGGTTATGTTTTTGGTTGTCTTTAGAATCTTACTGCTAAGCTTGTAGTCTTGTCGGGTCATTCTTGATTCCTCTTTTCAAGAAAACTGTTGACCCGTCTGGCCATCTTGTATCCGGATCTACCAGGTATAGTGATGAGATATCGTCCTCGAACTCTTTCCTGGACAATAAGTCCTGCTTCTTCAAGAACATTGAGATGACTTGACAATGTACTCGCAGCTATATCTGAGAGCTTTTCTTGAAGCTCGTTCACATATTTTCCACCACTCATAAGCTCATCGAGAATTGCTAGGCGATGCTCCTGACCCAAGGCACTTATGACTTTAGCTGTTCTGTTAAAATCAACCGGTCGATCCTCCCTTTCATCTAAAGAACCACGCTCGCGCGCGCGCATCATGTGACGCCCATGAGGGCCAATGAAAATTGATTTTGCGAGTTCACCTTGGATTCCCTCACCCACATCTTCCATGACATCTCCCACGTAGTCTCTCACGCGTTCTCCAACATCGATATAGATACCATGTCGTCGCTTCCGACGTTCTTCATCCCTATCTCTTAGCTGTTCTTTAAGTTCACTCATGTCTTCTTTCAGTTTCTTCATTTCCTCCTTTAATTCCTCAGCCATATCTACACAATCCCTACTTTCATAAATATCGTTTTCATTTCTATATTTATCTAATTCATAACGATTTATATAAGTATTACTCTCTATATTCGTCGTACTCAACACTATTTCCATAGTAAAATATCAATTACTTCACATTGGAGATGTGTATCCTATGCGTACGCATCTTGAAAAGTCAAATCCTATTGGTGTTGGTAGCCCGGGAGAGATTCGAACTCTCGTCAGCGGGTCCAGAACCCGCCATGCTTGGCCGCTACACCACCGGGCTTCCAGAGCTCTTGTCCCATCAAGTTGGATGTATTCTGTCTGAAAAGCTTTTATGCGCTCTCGTCTCCTGACGGTGAATCTCTCTTAGTCTTAAGTTTTGATAATTAGGAAGGGGAAATCGAAAGCTTTATATATGTAAACCTAGCCTAAGGCACTATTACTACGAGCAAATGAGCGATTTTTGCGCGCGCGCGCGCATTTGTTTCCGAAACTTCGGATGAGGAACGTCGTGATTGTGAATAGTCTGCTCCACCATGAGTTATCGAAGGTGTAATAATGAGTAAAAAGACGATGACACGTCAGCGTTTAACTGATAAGTGTCCCGAGTGTGGTAGCTCGAATCTTGTTCACGATTACGACAGTGGAGAAACAGTGTGCGGTGACTGTGGATTAGTTTTACGGGAGCAAACCATGGATAAAGGTCCCGAGTGGAGAGCTTTCACAATGGAGGAGAAAGCTTCTCGAAGTAGAGTTGGAGTCCCCACTTCCTATTCCGTTCACGATAAAGGTTTGTCAACTGCTATTGGCAGAGTTGATAGGGATGCCTTTGGTCGAAAACTGCCCCTTGCCACTCGCCTGCAAATGTGGCGCCTAAGAAAATGGCAGATTCGTTCTCGTGTTCACTCAAGCGTTGACAGGAATCTGGCTCAAGCGATGGCGGAGCTTGACAGATTATCGGATAAGGTCTATCTTCCCAGTTCAGTGAAAGAAAAGGCAGCAGTCACCTACCGAAAAGCCTTAGACAAGGGTTTGGTTCGGGGAAGATCCATTGCAGCAATCGCTGCTGCGTCATTGTATGCAGCATGTCGAACCACTGCCACACCACGTACTCTTCGAGAAATCTCTGAGGCGAGTCTTGTTGACAAGAAAGATGTTGCCAGGTGCTACAGACTATTGCTACGGGAATTGGATGTAAAAATGCCCATTGCTGATCCCCTAACTTATGTGTCAAAGATTGCGGAGAAAACGGGTATCAGTGGCCCAACACAAGGTAGAGCAATAAAAATTCTGGCTGAAGCGAAACGCCTGCGAGCTTCAGCGGGTAAAGATCCTATGGGCCTAGCAGCTGCTGCCCTATACATCTCTTGTTTAATGGCTGGAGAAAAGAAAACACAAAAAGATATTGCGGAAGCTGCAGGAGTAACCGAGGTCACTGTAAGGAACCGATACAAGACCTTGAGACGACAGTTAGACCTGAAGTTGCCAGACTAGAATGTACTTACTCGTTGCGTAGATTTTTTGGATTTTCGGTGTTCTTAGCTATAATCCTACAAGTTAGAGTATGTAATCCAACGTGTTTGGGATTCCACTTAGAATCCGTATACCCATGAGTACTTCTTATTGAGGTACTTGAGGAAGGGGTTGACGTTTAATTCTTCACCTGCGATTCTCTTTATGAGAACTGGAGGGTCGTATAGGTCTCCTTGTTGGTGAACGTTTTCAACTAGCCATTTTTTCAGAGTTTGGAAGTTGCCTTCTGTTATCTTATCTCTCCAATTGGGTGTTTCTCTTTCCATTGCTTCAAGAATTTGTCCCCCGTATACGTTGCCTAGGGCATAGGTTGGGAAATAACCAAAGGCGCCACTGGCCCAGTGGATGTCTTGCATGACTCCTTCAGAGTCGTCTTCAATTGTTAAACCGAGATAGTCCTTGTACTTCTGGTTCCACAATTCGGGTAGATCCTTAACGGTGATTCTTTCCGCTAGAAGTTCTTGTTCAATCTCGAAGCGTATGATTATGTGAAGGCTGTAGGTAACTTCATCTGCTTCTACCCGGATTTTAGAGGGTTTAACTTGGTTAATAGCTCTAATGAAATCATCTGATGCTACATCAGTGAAGATGCCCCCTGTGAGAACTTGCAGTTTTGGGAAGAAGTAGTTCCAGAACTCTCGCGAACGTCCTACCATGTTTTCGACAAATCGTGATTGTGATTCATGGAAACCTAGAGACGTCGAGCTACCTACTGGCTGATACATCCAGCTTTCCTTAAAATTTTGATCATAAATGGCGTGACCCCCTTCATGTAATATAGAGAACAAAGAAGATGCCATGTTGTTTTCGTAGTAGTGGGTTGTTATTCGCACATCGTCATAATATCCTCCTGTAAAGGGGTGCTCAGTCTCGTCGATTCTTCCCCCAGCTTGAGGAGACTTTATGTCATAACCGATAAACTCTGCAAGTTCCTTGGAAATCTTCTTTTGCATTTCTATAGGAACCTTTCGGTTCATAAATGAAGTGTCTGGCTGCCTTGATCCACTTCTACACTTCTCCATAACTAAGACTAGCCCATCCCTAAGCTCAGCGAAAATTTTTGTAATTGTCCTCGCGTCCATCTTAGGCTCATACATGTCTATGAGAGCGTCATAGGGAGACGCTGCCCCTTTCACTTCCATGAGAATGTCAGCTGCTTGCTTCCTCAACTGAAACATCTTCTCAAGTTCAGGTTTAAACATTGAGTAATCCTTGGCACCTTTAGCCTTCTTCCAAACATCAATTGCTATTGCTTCTTGCTTAGCGGTTTCCTTGACAAGTTTTTCGGGAAGTTTTGTTTGTTCGTCATAGTGTTTCCTGATCAAATACACGTTTCTCATTTGCAAGGCACTCAGACTCTCGTAATCTGGATGCTTCTCAATCTTAGACAGGAGATTTCCGATTTCCGGGTCAGTGCTTAGCCTATGAGACATTTGGCTAAGCAAAGCCAATTGTTGACTTCGAAGACGAACTCCCTTGGGAGGCATCTTCGTTTCCATATCCCAATAGATGATGCCAGTAGCTGTTCCGAGAATCACCATCTCCTTGGTTTTCGCTAACAACTTCTCATAAGGAGACTTAAGAGTAGCAATTACTTTTCCCATATTTTTCGCCGCAAACGAGTAGACTCCTTCAACAATATATGGATTACGTGTGTTCTCAAGCCCAGCAAGCAGCAACTAAACAAATGAATAAAATATTAATTCCATAGATTTTAATGGCGCCCTGGCCGGGATTTGAACCCGGGTCGAGCGGGCGACAGCCGCTTATACTGGACCGGACTATACTACCAGGGCAACCTACGCCAAGAACGATTTATTTTTCAAATTGCACGTACCGAAATTTAAAGCTTAAGCTTCATAAGTTAAGTTGCATCATTGTCTGGTAAATATTTTCGATGTCGATCGACGCTAGATCTTTTGAAATTCACAGATAGTCTCACTCCTGCAAATCGCATACTGCTGAAAAAACTAATGTGTATATATTTCCTGATTTAACAGCCGATTACGTCTTCTTAAAACGAGTTGCATGTTCCGGAAGCTAGCAGTGAATTCTAGTCTTCTTCCCCAGAATAACGCAGCGAACGTAGCCACCAAGCACCACATATCACCAATAGTGCGATCATTGTCCAGAGCATAACTACAAGAAGCTGTAACGCAGATGATGCCATTTCTTCAAACATACTCAATCAATTGAAACACAGCTAATCTATCCTAAAAGTAAAGTTCTGTTACTGAAATGATGGAAAAAAAGGGATAATTCGAGTAAGATATATTACAAAATACGTAGTAACGCCTTTATTGGCAGGAACAGTTTACTGTCTGTGGACAAAACTCTGCTGGAGAAAGGAGAAGACGTTACAGAGCTGAGAGGAGCCACGTATCCCTCCTGCTCCTCTTAGCGATGAACAAAATAGGAAATTTCTATTGACGAAAATGTGAATATCTTAAACTATGCGC
>Ga0209979_1003748_pt1 | contig 13214 bp, 12 predicted proteins | sample AnhtaG_FD_183114 | JGI IMG/M metagenome (GOLD analysis project Ga0209979, IMG submission 183114) | Deep subsurface microbial communities from Anholt, Denmark to uncover new lineages of life (NeLLi) - Anholt_01485 metaG (SPAdes) (version 2) | ecosystem: Environmental > Aquatic > Marine > Oceanic...
TTTAACTGCTGCTGCTCTCGCCTTCGTAATATATCTGGTTCTATATTATGTTATTGAGAAACCAATGTTTGGGGAAACAGTGATTTCTCAAATTGAACCTGTAAAGTTTAGATGAGTAGTTTAATCTCTTAGGGTTCAATTCCCCGCAGCTCCGCTGCGGTCAATAAAATATGATAAAATGGTATAAAAAGTAGAGGAGAAAGTGATTTGAGTAAGTACATTCACAAATCACATAATGTATCTGTACTAATATACCATTTTGTATGTCCCGCAAAATATAGAAAAGTTATTATAAGCAAAGAAGTAGAGGATACTCTCAAAGGTATATGCCTTGAGATTTCCAAGAGATATGAGATGAGTTTTTTCAAGATAGGAACAGACAGGGAGCATATGCATTTTCTAATACAGCCAATTCTAAAATATAGTGTGACAGAAATAATCGGAATGATAAAAAGTATAACTGCCAAAAAGATATTTGAAAAACATCCGGAAGTAAGAAAGCAAATATGCAAGAAATCAAGGAATCGAAAAAGAATATAAAAAGTTACACTATCAGCAAATTAGTTTGCTTTAGGGGCAATAGATGCCCCATAGCTCTGCTGCGAGGTGATTCATTAGCATTTGTTAAATAAGAGCCTTAATATTTGGGAGTGAGGAAAATACCATTCTTCACTCCCATAATGGTAATATTTAAGTTGAAGTTAATGGAAGATTTAGGGACCGTTGTCGGTGTAATTAGTCAGTGTTTCCTTGTAAGGAAAAGCGGAAAAGTACTACTGCCTGTACTATAGCTAGGAATGTATGGTGCAACTGAGGGAAAAATATTAATTAAAGGTGAAGATATTAATAATATTATAAATAGTAGGTCTTTGAATCTATTTATAGCACTATCTATCCCCTACTTTTCTGAAAGATATTGTAACTAAAAAGTATCCTTTAAAGATTATAGGGCAAAAGGTGGGTGGAGGTGAAATCAAGTTTAGATTAACAAAATGTTTGCTTAAAATAGAGATGAGGGTTTCAGAAAACTTTAGAAGGTGGGTAAGGTTAAAAAAATTCACCTCCAAGCCCATAAAAAATCGATAAAATGAGTAGAAGTTAATCGACAACCTTCCTAAAACCCTTATCAGATAAGGGTTTCAAGGGTGGAGGTGAAGAATAAAATATGAGTGGGTAGATTATATAGGTGTAGTTTTTTTTACCGGGATGAGGTATCGCCATGTCGTGCTTACGGTCCCAGAACAATTCAGGAAATGGTTCTATCATAATCCCAAGCTTTTGAGCGAACTTATGAAGAGGGGGCATGCCTTCTTCTAGGATGTTGTCAGTTATTGGCTTAAAGAGCAAGTAGATGTTGGCAGTGTTGTTGTACTTCAAACAGCAGGCTGAAGTGGAAACTTTAACCCTCATTTCCATATCCTTTGCACCAGTGGGTGGTATGAGGAGAGATGGCCGCTTTAAAGAATTTGGATTTATTGAGGTCTGGATTATAAACCGTATTATCAAGAGAAATAATCTGGTTAAAAAACCCAAGATCTTTGAAAAACGGAATAGACTGTATCCCTATTAAGCTTTACTCTCCTAATATCTTACACCAACTCGATATAGTTGGCCCCAGATATTTAAGCAAAGGTAAAAAATTTTTCTCTTTTAACCTTATAGATGCTTTTAGTAATATGATTAAGATTAAAGCTTATCCGGGCAAAAGAGGTATCTTTGTTACAGACTCTTTAGTATCTGCCTGGCAAGTATTAGGGATACCAAAATATTTACAAGTTGATAATGGATTATCCTTTAAGGGTTCAAATCGTCATCCCCGGACCTTCGGGGTGGTAATAAAACTGTGCCTGTATTTAGGGGTTGAAATTATCTTCATCCCAGAGGCTGAACCCTGGAGACAAGGTGTTATCGAAAAATTCAATGATGTCTATGACAAGATGTTTTTTAGAACCCAGGTCTTTTCTGACCTTGCTCATTTAAAGGAAGAATCTTTGGTCTTTGAGAATTTCCATAACCATAACCATTGTTATAGTAAACTCAAAGGCAAAACACCCTATATTATCCACAGATCAAAAAGGAAAAAATTATTATCAAAGAACTTTGATTTATATAAAGGATATATTCCATTTAAAGATGGTAAGGTCTCCTTTATACGGTTAACTAACCAAGAAGGTAAAGTTCGATTCTTTAGCGAAACCTTTTTAGTTGACAAAGATCTGGTACATGAATATGTTAAAGGAACAATTTTTACTAAATCTGGTTTATTAAAATTTTACTATGATAAAAAAGTAATTAAAATTTATAATTATGAAGTCAGTAGACACTAGCAAAGCTCAATGTGTAAGGTATGCGCTGCTAGTTGTCAGTTAGTATTTAGTATGCGCAGGTTAGAGATGGAAGTTTTAAGAGAGTGGTTGCAAATTACAGGTTACAAATTATGAGTTTCGACTATATAGAGAAAAAGTAAGGGCGACTAAACTGGTTGGCAGACTGGTAGACCGGCAGAATGAATAAACTTGCACTTCATAACTTGTATTTAAGACTAACGACTAATTCGACAAGGCAACTAATCAATTTGCAAAGTATTTCGATAAAAAACAAAATCTTTATTTATTTTTAATAAAAAAAAGAGGATTTTTAAAAAATTTAAGGTAGTTAATTTCTTAAATGAATAAAGATTATACAAAGGTATTAAAAAATTCTTAATGAAGGATAAAAGGCGCCTACGTCAAGAACTTGTTGGGACTTTTCTTACCTTAAAAAATTATTTGATTTCAATTCAAGAAAAGAAAGACAGATTATAATGAAGTTTGATATAAAAGGAAACCTATTACTTATAGTGGAGTTAACTTTTTCTTAAAATATCAAAGATTAATTTAGACTCGTCAATTTTTTAATGATTTTACTTAGGGTCTATCCTAGTGGGGGGTCCGACAAAGATTGGAGGTAATAAGTACGATCGTATTTATCGTTACTGTTTTTATCAAAATCAAAAGAAAACACCTTTTAAATTGTTGTGCATCAAATACAAAATTCCATTTTAATTTTTGTAATTATATATCTATGCTGAATTTTTGTAACTATGATATACTTAATAAAATAAATCTTTATTTGGAATACTTTAATTTAGTATAAGCAATCCCGCTATAACAAGCTTCCAAAAAACTTGCTCTTCAAAAATTAAATATTAAGAAGGAAAGATTTAATGAAACGAATTTTATCTTTATTAACTGTTTTAACAGTAAGTCAAGGTTATAATAAAAGCAGTAACATGGGCAATAGTTCAGCGATTAGAGATAGCCCGATGAAGTCCTCTGAATACTTGGATTTTGTATACAAAGGTCAAGTAACCTGGAAAATACCCTTTCACACCCACTGAAGAAGTTGTAAGTTTTCTTAAATTTTGGAGTGCCATAAACAACCTGTTTGCGGATATCATTGCTAAGTACTTGAGTGTAAGCAAAGCAACTCGTGCCTTTGATTAGCTAAGCCTTAAATGGAAGCCCGGTGAATCGAAGGTGGCCTTTTTAATAATATGATTGATACCTATCAATATGTTGTTTAAAAAATAAATTAAATAAGATTAAGGAGTTTTTAATAATGTCAAAAGTAATAACCAAGATGCAGGAGGTAGAAGATCTTGTAAGAGGGGCAACCTTCTTCGGTACTGGGGGTGGAGGAGACCCTGAAAAAGGACTAAAATTCTTAAAACAAACTTTGCAGGATGTTGGCAAGATAGAAATTATTGATGTTGATGAACTGGCTGATGATGCAACAGTATGTACATGTTTTTATATGGGCTCAATAGCTCCGCATACACCAGAAGTCAAAGAAAAAATGAGAAAAATGGATCTCATAGAACCAGAGATTGAAAGGGTACTCCCAGAAGCAGTGAAATACTTAGAAAAATATCTCGGAAAAGAAATTGACGCTATTGTTCCTATAGAACTTGGAGGAATTAATACACCTGCTCCTATAGGTGCTGCTGCTAGACTAGGCAAAAAGTTAGTAGATGGCGATTATGCCGGAAGGGCAATTCCTGAAATCGTTCAGACCACTGCTTCATTAAGTGGGAAGAAATTGTATCCTATGTCTAGTGTTGATGTATGGGGCAATGTAGCGTTTGTTGAAAAAGTAAGAAATCATACATGTGCAGAAGCAATGGGTAAGGCTATAAGTACAGTAGCTTTTGGATTGGTAGGACAAACTGCTTTTGTAATGACAGGAAAAGAATTAAAAGAAATACTTATACGTGGTACAGTAACTGAAAGTATTAAAGCTGGTAAAGTGTTAAGAGAAGCCAGAGAAAAAGGGAAAAACCCTGCAACAGAGATCGCGAAGGCTCTAAATGGTTGGGTACTTTTCGAAGGTAAGGTAACTAAGAAAGAATGGGAAGACAGACAAGGTTATTACTGGGGCACCCATACCATTAGCGGAACAGGTAAATTTTTTGATCATAAGTTTAAGATATGGTTTAAAAATGAAAACCATATATCATGGCTAGATAATAAGCTATATGTTACTAGTCCTGACATCATGCAGGTAATAGACGCAAAAACTGGAGAACCGATAATAAATCCTGTCCTTAAAGAAGGAGATGAAGTTGTAGTTATAGGGCTTAGGAAGAGAAAAGCATTTGATAATAAGAAAGGTATTGATGTAGTAGGACCTTCTCATTATGGTTTTGATATAGAACATAAACCTATTGAAAAGGTTATGAGTTTATAGTTAACTTTAGTATTATTATTAGGAAAAAATTGTTTATAAATTATTGTATTTTTTTATATGCTTATTAGATGTAAATGTTTGGTTAGTAATTAATTTGTAACTACTACTGTCACGTCATATTTGTAATGTTGCATACGGATTGATGTATATTATACTTCAATATTAGAAGTTTTTCCTCTCCGAGGAATTAGAGGAATTAAAAGATAATAAGGATAATAAGGGAGGAAGGTAATTATATGAAAATTAAAGTTGTAGTTCCGGTAACTACAAAAGAGTTTGAAATTGAAACTAGAGAAGAAGTAAAAAGCTTAGGTTTTGATATCTCAAAAATAGATGTGGAGGGCATTAAATATGGAACAGCTTCGATTGAAAGCAGATATGATGAATTATTATGTACTCCTGGGATTATTAAACTTTGCGAAAAGGCCCAAGTAGAGGGTTACGAAGGAATATTTATAAGTTGCATGTTTGACCCTGCTGTAGAAGCAGCTAGGGAAAAACTTGATATCCCTGTAGTTGGACCTTGCAGAACTTCTATGCTCTTAGCAGCAGATTTAGCAGAAAAGTTTTCTGTAGTAACTGTTACGGAGAGTAGTATACCCTTGTTTTACGATATAGCTAAATGTGTAGGCATAGAAAGCAAATTAGCGTCTGTTAGATCCGTGGATATTCCTGTTCTAGAATTAGCAAATAAAGAGAAGTTAAAAAATGCATTGGTTAGAGTATCAATAGACACTATAGAAAAAGATGGTGCACATTGTATTATTCTTGGATGCACGGGAATGATGGGAGTAGATCAGGCTTTACGTGAAGGACTAAGCAAAAAAGGATATAATGTTCCTGTAATTTATCCCGTATCAGTTGCTATGAGGTATCTGGAAATGCTTATATCTTTAGGATTATCCCATAGTAAGAAGACGTATATGTATCCGTCTAATAAAGAAAGAAACATATGGGATGTATTATAAGTAAATAGATAGACTAAACCTTCGATTGGCTATTATAGTTACTACCCAAAAAGTACCAATATTTTACAAATAGTAGTCGATAGTATCAAACAACATATTTAAATTATTTACTCTATGCGCCTTGAAAACTTAAGAAGCATTCCCAAAAAAAAGCTTGACAGCTTGGGGGGAGGGGGTGATATACTACAAAAAAGGATTAGCCCAGTGGATTTTAGAAAAATTAAACTATTACAACAGTTTAATGCTGCAATAATAGACTTTGTTTCTGTTTGGAAAGGAGGTATTGAGTCGGAAAAAACACAGTTAAAAGTAAAAGATACTTGGATTTAAGAATTATTATTAGGAGGTAAGATAATATGAAAAATCTTAAATCATTGCTTTACTTGATGGTTTTGGCGACCTTATTGGCTATCCCTATAACCGGAGTTGCAGCAGCTTCTGCTGCAGAACACAATCCGGAGAGCATTGTGCGTTTTTGCATGGACTGGCCAACATACATCGATCCTGCAGTCGGGTCAGATTACTCTGACACCATGGCGATAGTCCAGTTATACGACCCATTGGTATTCCCGAACCTGGACGGGTCAGTAGGGCCCTACCTGGCCGAGAAGTGGGACATCTCTGATGATTCCCTTACCTACACCTTTTACCTCAGAAAAGGTGTGAAGTTTCACAACGGTGACGAACTAACCGCAGAAGATGTCGTTTTCAGTACTGAGCGTTTGGTCAATATTGGTGAGGGTAGGGCATACCTATTGCAGGCCAAAGATGCTCAAGGTAAAATCATTGCTGGCATTGAATCGGTCAAAGCTGTCGATAATTACACGGTAGAGTTCAAGTTGGCAAGGCCGTTTGGCCCATTTGTCCTTGCATTGGCAAATCTTTACATCCTCAACAAATCCCAGGTCATGGAGAACATTGACAGATCTGACAAGATGTATGGGGAGATGGGCGACTATGGTAAGAAGTGGCTTCTAACCAACGACGCTGGCAGCGGACCATATACAGTTAAAGAAATGAAAATGGAAGAATCCCTACTGGGCGAAAAGTTTGACGACTACTGGGGTGGCTGGGAAGAAGGTGCTCCTGATTTCTTCAAAGAATTTGCCTTCCCCGGCGAGGTAGCTATCCGTACAATGATAAAGAATCGAGAAACGGAGATTGTCCCTCAAATGCTGCCCACGGAAGCGTATGCTGCTCTCCGTGAGATTCCAGGAGTTGAGACTATTGTCTTTTTAGCGAACCAAAACCTTCAGATCATGCTCAATACTCGGATCCCGCCAACAAATGATATCCATGTTAGAAAGGCGCTATCCTGGGTGATGGATTATGACGTGGTGGTTAACGATATCTGGCCAAACTATGTCCAATCGGTTGGTCCGGTTCCTCAGACACTACCCGGCCATAGCAAGGATACCTTCCAATACAGTTACAACTTAAAGAAAGCCAAGGAAGAAATGGCCAAGTCAGCATACGCCGGCCAGGAAAATATTCCCTTCTCCCTATCCTGGTGTGCTGAAGTACCCAGTGAGGAAATGGTAGCACTATTGCTCCAGGTCAATGCAGATGAGATCGGTATTGATGTCGAGATCTTTAAAAAACCTTTTGGTGCAATGATCGACGATTCGCAGACCGTAGAGACCACCCCGAACGGCCAAATAATTTACGTGGCTTCCAGCTACAATGAGGCTGGCTCGATGCTGGAAAAACGGTATCACTCCAATTCTCAGGGATCTGTTGATCAGACTGAGTGGCTCGGTTCACCTGAGATCGATACCGCTATCGAAGACTCGCTGGCGACGGTAGATTGGGATGAGCGTTTCAAGAAGTATGCCGAGCTTCAACATACGCTTGTGGATCTGGCTCCCACTATTTGGTTAGCCGATGACGCTATGGAGCTTGGTTATCAAGCAGCCTACCTCGTTTGGCCGATAGCAGAACGAATTAAAGCTGGAGAACCCATTTCTACAACAATAGAGTACATTTATTACGTGCGTGATATGAAGATCTTCCCTGAGAAGAGGGCAGAACTGCTCAAAAAATAGGAAAGCGATATGACACTTCATTAAAGGGGTGAGGTAGTTTAGGTAAAGAATATTGCTACCTCACCCCTTTAATTTGATAGTATCTGGGAAGGAAGGTTCAATGAGATGAGATTAGGTCCTTTTATACTGCGCAGGTTAGCCCTTTCGATATTTGTTCTATTTGGCCTATCTATATTAATATTTTCAATTGCGCGCGTCGTTCCCGGTGATCCAGCTCGTATGGCCCTGGGACCCAGAACCCCGGTAGAGGTAGTAGAAAGACTAAGACAGCAGATGTACCTGGACAAGCCTTTGCTCCAACAATATGGTTTGTGGCTACGGGACGTTGTTACGCATGGAAACCTCGGAGATTCTCTTTTGACTCGACGTCCGGTCAAACAGGACATCCAGGAATTCTTTCCAGCAACTTTGGAATTGGTCGGACTAACAGCGATTTTTATCATAATAGCCGGTATTTCTCTAGGAGTCTTATCCGCAAGATATGCTAATACGTGGGTTGACAAGGTAGTGCGCCTTTTTTCTTATTTAGGCATCGTAACCCCGGCTTTTGCCTGGGCTGTTATTCTGATGTTGTTGTTCTGCTTTGTTTGGCATCTCTTCCCGAGCTATGGTCGGTTGACTGAAGGAGTCATACCCCCTGTTACTATCACAGGAATGTATACGGTAGATAGCCTTTTGAATGGACAGCTTGGTCTTTTTTGGGATGCGTTTGTGCATCTCATCTTACCTGCTATTGCGCTAGCTTTGCCACCTATGTCGCAGGCAGCGCGTATCACACGTTCGAGTATGGCGGATAACCAGAATAAAGACTGCATCGCTTCAATGATTGCTTACGGCGTCCCGAATAGGGTTGTGACCAGGAAGTATCTGCTCAAACCATCTTTGATCTCACCCATTACAGTAATGGGGATGGATATCGCTGCGACCTTTGGCTATGCGTTTATGGTGGAGAAAATTTTCGGTTTTCCGGGATTGGCGCGATATGGTATACAAGTGATGCTTGTTAAAGATATAAATGCTATTGTTGGAGTGGTAATGGTGCTTGGTGTCGTGTTTATTACTCTGAATATTGTGGTAGATATCATTGTCGTCTACTTGGACCCACGTATTCGTTTATTGGGGAGGAGTTCTTAGATGATGACCGAAAGAATGTTTACGTCCAATGCGATTGAGAATCCATGGGTCAGGACACTGGATTCATTGAAAAAGACAGGGTACAAATTTTCCAGGAACTGGTTATCTGTGCTGGGCTTAGTTATGGTAGTTATAATTGTTTTCCTCGCAGTGTTTGCGCCCTATGTAGCCCCTTACCCACAACATGCGGGAAAGTTTGTCGATTTCAAGAACAAGAATCAACCACCAAGCTGGCAACACTTGATGGGCACTGACACGATTGGGCGAGATATCCTGTCGAGGATTATCTTCGCTTTTAGAAATGCCTTACTCATGGCTATCGTGGTATTAGCTATCAGCGTTCCTTTTGGTATGTTAACAGGATTAACCGCTGGCTATTACTCGGGTACATGGTTCGATACTGTGATTATGAGAGTAACCGATGTGTTTATTAGCATTCCCCCTATTATCCTAGCCCTCTCTATAGCTGCGATGTTGAAAGCAACGCTCATGAACGCCATGATTGCCGTGACTGTGAGTTGGTGGCCATGGTATACACGAATAACCTATTCCCTGGCCTCGTCGATAAAAAACGAGTATTACGTGCAGGCTGCTGAGCTCACCGGTGCGAGTAAGATATATATCCTATTTCGTGAAATTCTACCGAACTGCTCCTCTTCACTCCTCACGAAAATGGCATTGGATGTAGGGTGGGTAACATTAGTTGGTGCTGCTCTGAGTTTCGTTGGCTTGGGTGAACAACCTCCTAAGCCAGCTTTAGGGACTATGATCGCAGAAGGTGTTGAACGGATGCCGGCTCAGTGGTGGATAGCTCTGTTTCCGGCTTTGGCTATCATGTTCGTGGTATTGGGCTTCAATCTGTTTGGTGATGGCATCCGTGATGTTCTCAGTCCTGAGGAGGCATAGTCGTTATGTCTGAAACGTTGTTAGATATCAAAAATCTGCATGTGTGGTTCAAAGTCTATGGTGGCGTGCTAAAGGTGTTGAATGGTGTCAATTTTAATGTAAAATTCGGCGAAAAGGTTGGACTGGTTGGCGAAGCTGGATGTGGCAAAACGACGACTATGAAGGCATTGCTGCGTATTCTGCCTAACCTGGCATTGATTCCGGAGGGCGATATCTTTGTTCGTGGTAAAAATATTCTTAAACTGAGCTCTATAGAGCTGGCAGATTTGAGGGGGAGAGGCTTATCCATGATTTTTCAAGACCCTACCTCTGCGCTCAATCCTGTTTTCACAATAGGGCAGCAATTGTATGATATCATTAAATATTCAGCCGGTTCTTCCGGACAGAAAGTAGCAAATAAGAAAAATGTTGCTCTAAGTGCATTACATGAAGCGCGTTTGCCTGACCCAGAACGTATGCTGGATAGTTACCCGATTCAACTCAGTGGAGGTATGCGCCAGAGAGTATGTATTGCGTTTGCTATTGCCACTGCCCGCGACCTTCTTATTGCCGATGAGCCTACTACTAACCTTGATGTGACCATTCAAGATCAAGTTCTGCGCTTGATCAGAGACCTGGTTGAAAAAAAGGGGTCCTCACTCATTTTAATTACACATTCATTGGGATTGGCTCGCGAGACAACAGAACGTGTATACGTCATGTATGCTGGCAACATGATAGAAATGGCTGATACATCCTTGTTATTTAAAAAACCTCTTCACCCTTATACCCAGGGATTGCTGGCTTCGGTGCCGCGTCTTAGCGGTGGCGGTTTTGCAGAGGGAATTCCCGGACGTATCCCGGATTATCGTAATCCTCCTCCCGGCTGTCGCTTTGCACCTCGATGTCAGTATGCATTCGCACCCTGTACCAAAGCGATGCCGCCTCTTATTGATGCAGGTGATGGACACCAGGTGGCATGCTACCTATACCAGAATGGACAGGAGGACAGAAGAAATGCCTGATATTACACACACAAACAACAATATACTTGTAGCAGAAAATTTGGTCAAGCACTTTCCGATCAATCTATCTGGCATTTTCAAGAAAAGGTGGATTATAGTGAAGGCAGTAGATGGCATCAACTTCTCTGTGAAACAAGGTGAATGTTTTGGCCTGGTTGGAGAGTCTGGTTCAGGAAAGAGCACTACAGCATACATGACGGTGGGCATGTATGAGCCAACATCCGGTTCGCTCGTTTTCAAGAGAGAGAATATTGCTCGGCCTGCGGTGAAACGTCCCATGCACCTAAAAAAGGATATCCAGATCGTTTTTCAGGACCCCGGCTCCTCGTTGAATCCTATGAGAAACATTCAAAGTATCCTGGAGATGCCTTTGCGTGTACACAATATGATCAAAAAGGGTCATTCGATAGAAAAGAAAGTTATCGATCTACTCGATAGGGTTGAGCTTCCATCTCACTATCGTTTCAGGTCACCCATTACGATTGGAGGGGGTGAACGACAGATGGTTGCAATCGCGCGCGCCCTGGCTACGGATCCTTCTTTTATAGTGTTGGATGAACCTACTTCGGCTCTCGATGTATCTGTGCAGGGTAAGATCATTAACAGGCTAATTCGGTTGCAGAAAGAATTCGACCTTACCTATCTTTTCATTACTCATGACCTGAGTCTGATGCGGAATGTTGCGACCAAGATCGCAATTATGTACCTGGGCAAAATCGTAGAGATCGCGTCCACTAATGAATTCTTTCAGAAGCCCCTTCACCCCTATACGCAGATGTTGTTGTCTTCAATTCCCATATTGTTTGAGGAAGAGGCAAAGTTAAAGCCGAACAAAATTCACTCCATAGGCGAGATTCCCAGTCCGGTGGACGTGCCACCCGGATGTAGTTTTAATCCGCGCTGCCCTTTTAAGAAGGACATTTGTCTTGTCGAGGATCCAGTGATGCGAGAGATCGAACCCGGACATTATGCTCGTTGTCATAATGTTTAGATTTAATTTATTTTAGTTAAGAGGAGGTATGAGATTATGCCGACTACTATGGGTTTTGAGATTACCTTTGCAGATTCATGGTATGTTAAATAAGTAAAATAAAAAGGCACAAATCATAAGATTTCTTAACTCTAAGGGAGGGGGTCTATATTTTTAATTGTAAAAGCACAGATCAATAAATGGTGTTTTATAATTACTTTTATAAAATGTATTTATTCAAATCTATATCAGTATACAGTTGATAAATTAAAAATATAATGGAGGAGGAAAAGAAATGTTAAAAGCAACTTTAAAAAATAGGCAGGAAATTGAGGATTTCGTTAGAGGATGTACGTTTTATGGAACAGGGGGAGGGGGGTTACCAGAGAATGGCATAGATTCTCTTGTCAGTGAATTAGAAAAAGGCAAGGAAGTTGGCTGGATTGACATTGATGATATTTCAGACGATGATTTGACTGTTTGCCCATTCCTAATGGGTTCTATTGCCCCTCATACCGAAGAAGCAATTAAGGAAATGGCAAGCTTGGGTCTTGGTACTGTAAAAAACAAACAGAAGGACTGTTTGGCAATAGCTATTAAAGAGTTATCTAATTATACCGGGAAAAAAGTTAATGCATTGATACCTATAGAGCTAGGTGGTGCAAATACACCGGGGTGTATTGCCGCTGGTTTGATTACGGGTATTCCCACAATAGATGGTGATTATACTGGCCGTGCAATTCCTGAAATATCCCAAACAACTCCTTACCTGCATGACAAGTCCTTACTACCTATTACAACTGTTGATGCATGGGGAAACATTTGTATTATTAAAGACTCTACCAGCTACCCTATAGCAGAACGTATAGGTAAATTAATAAGTGCTGCTTCATATGGATTAACGGGCGATGCGGGTTTCCTTTTGACTGGTAAGGAAGTTAAGGAAGTGATCATACCGGGGACATTAACGGAATGTTATAATATCGGAAAACTTATACGTGAAACAAGAGAAGCAGGAAAAGATCCAATTGCCGAGATAACAAAAAAATTAGGTGGTTGGATAATTTCCAGGGGAAAAGTTGTTAAAAAGGAATGGGAAGATCGTGTAGGGTACTATTGGGGGACACATACAATAGCCGGAAATGGCGAGTTTAAAGGCGATACAATTAAAATATGGTTTAAAAATGAGAATCATATTTGTTGGAAAAATGAGGAAGTCTTAGTTACAAGCCCAGATATTATAACTGTTGTTGACGTAGTAACGGGCGAACCTTTGGCAAACCCCAAAATAAGCGAAGGTGACAATGTTGCCGTTGTTGGACTCAAAGCAAGGCCAATGTTCCGCAGCGAAAAGGGCATAGGAATCTTAGGACCAAAAGCTTTTGGATTTGATTATGATTACGTTCCTATTGAAAACAGGTTGAAATAATTAATTATACTAAGTTTCTTAATATGTACT
>Ga0209979_1003749_pt1 | contig 13213 bp, 13 predicted proteins | sample AnhtaG_FD_183114 | JGI IMG/M metagenome (GOLD analysis project Ga0209979, IMG submission 183114) | Deep subsurface microbial communities from Anholt, Denmark to uncover new lineages of life (NeLLi) - Anholt_01485 metaG (SPAdes) (version 2) | ecosystem: Environmental > Aquatic > Marine > Oceanic...
ATTTGAATATAAATTTTTATGTAAGGGACCAAACCGTAGTCTGACATTAGAATAATAGTTGTATTATTATTTATATTCTCTAATAACCAATTTAAAAATTCATCAACTTTTTTGTATATATTTAAGATGGCATTTTTGTATTTTGGATCTGACTCCCCCTTATATAAATGGTGATTTTTATTCATAAATTTCCAAAAAAATGTTAAATGATATCAGTTGCTCTAAAAAGTACCATTAAAAATCCCATTTTTCAGTATTAAATAAATATCTAAATAGTTTTACTCTTTTAGCAAAAGTTGAAATTATTTTGTTCAAAAAAACTTCTCTTTGTAAAGGATTATCAGAATATCTAATCTTAACACCAATTTTGTAATCACGTATTAAATCAAATATTTTATTTAGAGTTTCTGTTTATGATCCCTAAGCAATAGAAAATGATAAATGAATTTCTAGCAATAAGGTAAAATATTGTGATGACATTGATTTAGCAATTAAAAATGCAAATCTTCGTATAATAATGATTGAATAGAATGATTTTAAGAAAATTTATGATAAATTTGAATTAATAAAAAATAAAATTGTAATGTATGAGCAAAATGATAATGTCCTTTCCCATCTTGTCCTCCTTTGCTTCTAAGTTTAACAAAAGACGACATTTCTATTTTGCTCAAACAAGACATTATTATTTTGCCTTGACAGATTGACAGTAAAAGAATTTTAGATTAAATTAAAGAAAGAGATTATGAGATAAAATATTGTGCTATTGGTATCCTCAGAAAGAAACTTACTAGGGCAATGTAAATACTATTGGTCTAAGAAGTTATTATGATTAAGGCAAAGAGCGGCAGAATGTTTTATAATGGATTATTATAAATAGAATAATGTTGACATAAGGATTGCCAGAATATTCAATACCCATGGGCATAATATTGCAAAAAATGATGCCAGAGTTAATATCAAATTTTATAGTCTAGGCATTGAAAGATGAACTAATAACTGTATATGGTTATGGTTCTTAAACAAGAAGTTTCTGTTATGTTTCTGATATGGTTGAAGGATTTTACAAATATTGTTTTTATAGTTTTTAAATTCATAATATATTAATTAGTAAAATGAATTAAAAATAGAATGATACATATATTAATAGGAACAAAAGCACAATTAATAAAAGTTGCGCCTATAATGATGGAATTGAATAATCAAGGTATAGAATACAATTTCATTTTTACTGGGCAGCACAAAGAGACCATCAAAGAGTTAATAGAGGTTTTTAAGTTAAAAGAACCTGATTATGTGCTCTATCAAGGGAAAGATATTACAAGGATTTCTCAAATGATAATTTGGACTATTCAGTGTTTAATTCATACTTTTAAAAATAAGAAAAAAATATTTAAAAACCAAAAAGGAATAGTTTTAGTTCACGGAGATGCTTTTTCTGTTTTACTCGGAGCAATTATGGGGAAAATTGCTGGTCTAAAAACGGGTCATATTGAAGCGGCTTTGAGATCCTTTAATTTTTTTCACCCTTTTCCAGAAGAAATTACCAGAAGAATAACCTCAAGATTGGTAGACTATCATTTTTGTCCGGGGAATTTTGCTTTTAATAATTCAAAAAAATATAAAGGAGAAAAAATAAATACAGAGGTAAATACTCTATACGATTCCCTAAAATTAGTTTTAGAAAATAAAGATAATATTCAAGTAGATATTCCTCAAGAAAAATATTGTTTAGTTTCTATTCACAGATTTGAAAATATATTTAAGAGAAGTCAATTTTTATTTATATTAAAAATCTTAGAAAGGATATCGAGACAAATTAAAGTATTATTTATCCTTCACAAATCAACGAGAGAAAAATTAGAAAACTTCGGCTTTTATCAGAAATTAAAAGAAAATCCAAATATTGAATTGCGACCAAGATATAATTACTTTAAGTTTATTAAGTTGCTTCGGAATTCAGAATTTATAATAACCGATGGCGGTAGTAATCAAGAAGAAAGTTACTATTTAGGAAAACCTTGTTTGGTAATGAGAAAAACCACGGAAAGGAAAGAAGGTTTAGGCGAGAACGTAGTGATTTCCAAATACGACAAAAGGACAATCGAAGATTTTATAAATAATTATCAAAAATATAATTTGAACCCGTTGAACCTTCAAAATAGTCCATCAAAAATTATTGTAGATTACTTAGAAAGATTGAAAATATGAGAAAAGAAAGAATAAAGTACTTTTTGAAAAATATCATAAAGACAAGATAATAAATCCTGTTGCAAATTTTATTTAACAGGAAAGACGTAATGTTCTTCGCTCTTTACTTAAAAACATAATTGGTAAAGTTTTAATTATAGGCTGTGGTTCACAAGATGATATGGGTATTATTAACGAGCAATGCGAAGGTGCTGGTATTGATATATCAGCAGAAGCCGTTAAGAAATCCAAGGAAAAGTATCCACGTTTTAAATATTTAGTAGCCGATGCCACCAATTTCCTGGGGATTTCTTGAATAACTTGAGCTATTGTTTTTTCTTCATTATAAGCTGGAATAATAACTACTAATTTCATTTTTTCCTTTTGGGTTTATATTTTAAAATTAAATCTAAAGATTCACTTTTTAAAAATTTTTTAAGAATTTCTGCATTATGAACAAAACAGCCACCGCCAATTCAATTTTTGGGTGGATATAAAACCAGTCGGACTACATTTTTCTTTCCTGATTTTGTATAGTCTTGATTATAAGTTTGATTGAAATCGGTAACTGCTTTTTCAAAATTTACTTCTAATTTATTGCAAATTTTTTTCATTTCACCGTGCCAGGCAATAACTAATCCATAGTAGCTTGTATCTAAAAGCTTGCCGATTTCGGTAGTTATTGAGGGCATAAATACTTTTGTCTTTATTCCTAAACCCTCCAAGTGTTTTTTCGCTGATTCTCCAGCTTTTTTATTATCAGAGCCCACATATTTTATAAAGGTTTTAATTCCTTGATAAAGATGAGGGTGAACTCCCCTGATCGGGCTATGGACAACCATTCCTCCTATTTTTTTGGTAATGCCAGGGGCAACAGTAGAAATGAATGATTGTCAATTTTGGTTTTAACAGGGAAGTCAGAGATTCAAAAAAGAGCAAGAGAGGAAATCAAATTAAAAGATTACATTTTCATTTTTGGTTTAGGAATTTTTGGGGCGGCATTAATTTTTTAATAAACAAAAGAACTCGGTTGGATTTCTTATGTTATTTCTCTAATTTCCGGTTTGCTGATTATTTTATTATCAATTATAATTTTAAAAGAGGAAAAAGAAAATGTACCTTGAGCGACTTAAAAAAGATAAAATTTTAAAATATACATTAACTGTAATTTTAGGATTAGCAGTATGCGCTTCGGTTAGTTCTATTTGGTTGGGGATTGGGCAATCTTTTAGAATTGTTTTTGGTTCTTTTTATGTTTTGTTTTTGCCAGGCCTTGTGTTAACTCTTGTTTTTTTTAAAGAAGAGGAGATTGATGTCATTGAAAGAGTGGCTCTTTCTTTTGCCTTATCTATTGCTGTTGTTCCCCTTCTTGTTTTTTATCTAAATTTAATCGGAATGAAGATTAGTACCCTAAATGTCTTTTTAGTAGTAGCTTTTATTATTGGGGGGAGTGTTGGAGTAATTCTATGGAAAAGGAAAAAATAAGTATGTAGAAAAAATAAAGTATTGACATAGTCTGATGGGTTTTATAAAATGAATGAAAGGAAGGGCTGTGGATAACTTTTGTTTGGTTGTTTTTTAAAATTGAGTTATAATAATCAAAGACTATCCTCGCGGGCAATCTTTATTTCCTTCTATTTGAAGATAAAAATAGAAAATAATATAATAAAATTAGAATGAGTAAAAAAATAAAAGATTTTTTCTAATAAAAATCTTTTTAAATTCAAACATTTTCTTTTTGATTCATTAAAATATAACTAAAAATTGGTCCCAAAATAAAAATAATTACTAAACCAACGATTCTATCTAAAATACTTACAGTTAACGCGTGAGACACAGGTATATTTATCACAGACGCTGTAAATGCGACAATTGCTTCTCTTATTCCGAGTGCGCCGGGGGTAACACTGATAAACAAAGATAATGTGGAAACAATAGACAAAAATAATACGCTCAATAAACTTATACTTACTCCAAATACTCTAAACCCTAAAAACATCATTAAAACCATTATCGCGACATTAATTACAGATATTAAAGCTGTAACCATCAACACCTTTTTATTGGATTTTATTAAGTGCCAACTATTAATTACATTAATAAATTTATTAATAAAAGAATATTTTGTTTCTTTAACTTTTGGTGAAAAAAATACAATTCCTAATAAGAATAAAAAAAGGCCTAAAAAAATAGTAAAAATTAGAATATTAGAAACACCTAAAAAATGGCGCAAGAAGACCATCGTAAAAATCCCAACAAAAGAATTTACTAAAAATACTATAATATATATTCCTGCTAATGTACTAAGGAAATAAGAATAGGAAAATTGATGAACTTTTTTTAAATATATTGCTCTAGCTACTGCACCACCCCTAAAAGGTGTAAGATAATTACCCATTGTAGTAATAATTGATAATCCAAACCATTCTTTGGGCTTTAGCTTTATATCGAAAGGCTCTAATAAATATTTCAGAACTAAACCATTGGTTATTAAAAATAATATAAATAAAATACACAGCGGCGCAAAATAAATAGCATTTACAATCTTCAGTTGCCTAAATTCATCTATATGTTGGTAAACATAAAAACAAAACCAAATAACTAAAATTACCAACACTAAAATTTGAAAAATCTTTTTTTTATTCATTTCTGTTCAATTTTATAAATATTTTCTCCAAATGCATATTGTACCGAAAGTCGTTCTTTTTCGAATATTTTTCTATCTTGGCTAGGCGAAATCGCATATTTATCCTTCTCATCAACAATATATACAGAATATCCATCTTCTAACAAGTTTTTCATTAACATAAGTGTTTTATCTATTCGCTCATCTTTAGGAATTGCGACATATACTGCTGTTTGTCTAACAGGGTAAATGTATTTATCATGAAAACTTGTGAAAAAAATAGAGTTTTCGGGTGTTTTTAGGACTATTGCCTCTTTAATATTATTTGCCCGTTTTGAAGTATCTATAAAATACTTTATAGCCATGTCGCTGTATAGTCCTTTATTTAGCCCAGAAAAAATAAAAAAGATAATTAAGACACTTAAAATAATTTTTTTATAAATTAATTTTTTTATAGTATAAACAGATAAAACTGTTAGCAAACCCCAAGAAACCAATAAATATCTCGCATAGGATGTTCCCACACTTCCTTCAAAAAATACACCTGACCATTTTTTACCTAAAAAAAACAGAAATTGCATTAGAATGATTGCTGAAAAAATAATTAAAATTTTATTAACGCTCCTTTCTTTTTTATAACTTAAAAATATGAAAATTAAAGCTAAGATGCTAAAATAAACTAAAAGAGGATTAACTAAAAAAATTTGATAATAAAAATTTGTAAATAATTGATGAAAATCTATTGCTAAAATAAAATCAAGTACTCCTGTTTTTTTAGAAAAGGCCTCAAAATGATTCAACTGAAAAAGAGGATTATTAAAATTCAGGAAACCATTAAATAATTTTACTTGATAGACAAAAAGAGGAAAAAACACAACTAAAAATAAAGTAGAGCAAACAGCGAGATTTTTAAAAATTTCTTTTTTAAAGAAGTCTTTTTTTATATTGAATAAATAAAATATCACAACAGGAAAATAAAAAATTATGGAAGGGTAATTAAGCCATATTGTTACCCCCGCAAAAAAACCAAAAAGTAAAAAGTCGCTCCTCTTTTTTTCATGTATAGCATTTAAAAAATAATATAACCCAACAAAAAATAAAGAAGTAGCAACCAAATCTTTAAAAGGGGTGCTACTTACATATAAAAATGCTCCCTCGAAAAAAAAGAGAGCAGTAGTAATTAAAGAATAAGATTGACCTTTGAAAATAAACTTATCAATAATCCTATAAAAATAGTAAAGGCCAATAAAAACAAAAAGGGGGTTAATTAAAAAAATAATTTTACTAGATATAAATTTAAATAGTGCTAATATAATTATTGTCCCTGGAATTGAAGATGGAACAAATCCATCACCAAAATTTAATAGGCCTCTAATGCCAAAAATTGGAGGGTTATATTTTTGATTTAGTTCATTGTTATATCTAAAAAGGCCTTGCTCTATTAATAAATTAGAAAAGAGGTCGTTTTGATTAGTATCTGTATTGGGAAATTGATATTTTTGAACAGCCAAATTTAAAAATAGACTTATTATAAATATACAGAGAAAAAATATTACTTCAAAATATTTATTTTTTTTAATCATTTTAATACCTCTTCAATAATTTAAGTATTAATCCTTTCAAAATGCCAATTTCGAAACTTAGGGCGATTATTGGCAAAAAGCCAAAAACAATAAAAAAATCTTTGATGTTTTCTGCAAGCCAGACAGAAACAAATATCCAAATTAAAATCAAAAATACTAACCAATATAAAAAGTAGGTGGAATTAATAAAAATTAAGGTAATTGTAAAAATTAAAGTAACAATCGGGAAAAAAATAAATAACCAAAAATATTTTTTCTTTGGATTTAAATAATAATCAACGAACCTAATCCCCCTACTAAAAGTATGTTTTATTTCATCTTTTAATATGATCCTTACCGTAGAAATAACTTTAACATTTGGGTGTTTTAATATTTTTTTCTTTTGAACAATCTTCCACAATAATTTTGTATCATCAGAAACATATTTGCTTTTATCCTTCAGTTGAGAAGAAAGAAAAAGTTCTTTATCACAAAAAAAGATACCAGTTCCTTTAGCAATCCTATCAAAATTATCTTCTGTAATAAAAAGCGGTTCAAAACTCTTTCCGAAAAAAGGGGGGTATAATTTTCTTTTTAGCAAGAACTTAAAACGGTCGAGAGCGCTTCTATTAAAGTTTATCAAAGCATTACCAACAATTGGTTGGTAACTAATTTTTTTTATATTCTCTAGAACATTCTCATTAGCAATAGCTCTTGAATCAACAAATAACAAGTTATTATATTTTGATTTTTTTGCACCGGTTTCTCTTGCTACTACCCTCCCCTGATTTTTTTCTAAACTAACTACTTTCATCTCAACGCCTTTTTCTTCAGCTTCTTTTTGTTTTTCTTTTACTACTTTGAAAGTATCATCAGTTGAACCATCATTAACCACAACAATTTCATATCTGGTTTTGGGATAATTCTGATTAATTAGAGCATCTAAACACTCTTTTATTAATTTTTCTTCGTTGTATACCGGGACTATTATTGAAATTTTCATCTTTTGCCTTAATTTTTTTAAAAAGTTTTTTAAATTAAATAAATTGTTCTAAGAAAAATTTTATAAATACTTCCTCAATAAGATAGAAAATGAAACCAATTTTTAAAATATCTTTTCAACGAAACAAAACTCATTTTCAGGAGTAGCATTAGAGATTCTAAATAAGCATATTTTTGGGGAGATAATAACTCTTCGTTGTAAAAGGGTATTTTTCTACCGATTAATTTCATAAAAAACAAACGCGCTTTTAAGTTAGTTTTTTTAAAAATTAAAGGTTTTTCTAATAATTTCATCGCTTCTGACAAGCTAAGTTTGTTCAATTCTATATCCTTTGCATTTTTAATTATATTTACAGCTTTTTGATTTCTCACTATAAGTAGCGTTGATTTATCTTCCCAACTATCTCCAAAAGATATATCGCTTAATTCATTGACCCTGTCATAACACATCATGCACCTCCAAGGAATCAAGTATTTGAAATCGCTATCCCAATATGTTCGATAAGAAATTGTTTTTTGGGTTCCATCCTTTAATTCAACAACCAAATTATAACCCTTTCTGTAATTTATCTTCTTGACTTGTTCTTTTTTTATTTTTAATTTTTCAAGTAAAAATTCTGTTGCAAAATAAGATGGACATCTTGAACAAAAAAGACCTAAGTGTAAAATTATTTTTCTCTTTAATTCTAGGGATATCTCTTCATAGTTTCTGATGCCTTGAATATGACAAGGCAGTCCTACTACCGCAAATTTTTCTCCTTTTTTTGAATATAAAATTTCTTTTAGTGCTATATTCGCTGAAACTGGGCAATATTTAGATCCCATGGCAGATATTATTTCTTTTTTAGTTCTTGCAATAAAAGATTGTGATTCTAGCCCGTCCATCTTTGTGACTAATGCTCCACTAATTATTTTATCTTCCAGCAAAGATATTAATAATTGAGTTACAACTCCTCCAGAACTTGCACATTTCTGTAAATTTTTATTAATGGATTTTCCAGTATAAATCTCTAGATAATCTCCCAGAAGATTATTATTCACATTTATCTTCCAACCAGGACAGATTTTCAAACAAAGACCGCAATGTTTACATTTTTTCTTATATATTTTTGGTTTATATAAGCCAAAAAATTCATCTTTTATAAGTTTTATAGCATTATTGGGACAGGTACCAACACAAGTACCACACCCGGTACAAAGTTTATTTTTATATACTTCTTCAATATTCATCTATTTGTATTACTTAATACTTCTTTAAGAAGCACCCCATTATATAATGCCTTTTTTCTTAAAATCTTCATTTTATTCTTCAATTTTCTCTTTATTTTATCTTTATTCCCCCAAACGTAATTTATTATTTCTATACTCTTATCAAGATCTAGCTCATTTATATCACAGATAGCTCTTTCGCTGATTATCTCGTTGAAAATGCCTCTGTTTCTATGGGAATTCGGCTCTGATATGACTATCGTTGGTACGCTCATAGAAATAGCAGCAATATTTGAATGAGTTCTTTCTCCTATGAATAAATCACATATTCCTATAATACTTTTAAGTTCCTCAGGGCTATATTCATTTAATATCAGCTTAACGCGATCTTTATTTATTACATTATTATATATGTCCTTCGCAACAATTCTATCATCTTTTTTTCTCTTAATTGCGTGAGGGATCAATATGATGTTGACGTTTAGCTCTTTTATTAAATAATCTATAACTTTTGCCTTTAATTGAATATACTTCTTGTATTTATATTTTAAATCTTCTATATAGGGTAATGTAAAACGATATAATTCTGTACTCACGGATAGCCCTATTAGCTTTCTACCAATAGTACTAATATTTTCTTTTAAGAGAATCTCTCTTGCTCGTTTAATTGGAGTTGGCTTCACAGAAAATGCTAAATCAGCAGTAACATATCTTTTAGGTCCTTCGATACCTAATTCACTTAGGTAATCATAAGACAGTTTCTCTCTTAACGTTATCAAATCTACTTTATTAAGTGCTATCTTTGCTAATATTTCAATCAATTTATTCTTAAATCTCCCGATACTACCTCCGTAAATTACTATTTTCTTTCTGAGAAATAATTTAGCAAGTATTATATAATAGAAGCTTGAAATAAAAGTTATGTTTTTATTGAATCTACTCCTAAAACTCCTGTCCTCTAAGTCTTCAAGCAAACCATCGTGACCGCATATGAGAATATCCGATTCATTATACACTTTCCATATATCTGCTTTCATAAATCTAACAACGGTAGAGCCTAATATCCTATATAACAAACAAAACAAAGTATATTCTAATGTAAAAATTAAACCCTTAATTGTAATTATTATCTTTGATTGATGATGTAAGCTATCAAATATAAAAGGTATGATTTTTATTTTACTTCCATATCTAAAAGCGTCATCTTTCGGATTAAAAGAAACCATACTAACTTTCACATCGCCTAGTTCCTTAAAAGAAGCGAGCATACCCTTTAAAATAGCGGCTTCTCCCTTGTTGAGACTAGATATTTCTTCTGTTATGAATATATTAATCATCTCTTTATATGAGCTTAGTTTAGCTTGTGTTACCTTCGAACCATACTTAAAACCCACAATGTTCTGGAATAGGTTCTTAGCATAATGAGTTGGTAGAGTGGAATTATTACTGAATTTTTTTTATTTTTCATCTTTAATTAGTTTAGTCTTAAATAAAATCATATGACCAAACTGGGGGAGGATTCTCCTGAATAAAATTTCAAATGGATAAAATAATTTGACCATTGGAAAAGTTATTCTCCACGGAATCTGTTTTTTACCTTTACCAGTGGGTGGGTAATACCAAAGTCCTCTAAATAGCGTAATTTCAAAACCGTATTTTTTAATTTTTCTTCTTAAGCTGAAGGGCGTTGACCAGTTATCTATTGGCTGGCCACCGGAGGTAAATGGTTTCTTAAATAATTTTTCTGCTATTTTTCTAAATAATCCATACCAACTAAGCCAATTAGGAGTAGTGATAATAAAAACTCCATCATTTTTTAATACCTTTCTCACTTCTGAAAGAGCTTTTTCATCTTCTGGAATATGTTCTATTACTTCACTACAAACAACACAGTCAAAACTATTCTTGGGAAAAGGCAAATCAGTAGCATCAGCTACCAGATATTCAAACTTTGGATATTTTTCTCTTGATTTTTTGATTGCTGATTTTGAAATATCGATAGCTACTCCTTTACATTTTTTGTTAATGATGCTCATCTCATCTTGTGATCCACAACCAATAATTAAAACTTTCTCAGAGATGTCTTTAAGTAAAGAACGAAGAATATTACATCTTTCTTGTTGCATAAAATCAGCAATGGGATTTATTATTTTGTCTTTGTGATACTTTTCATAAAATTTCTTTATTTCTTTTTTCTTGTTTTCCATATTTAACAACTTTAGTTTTTAAATAAAATTATATGACCAAACCAAGGATTAAAATTTGATCTCATAACAAATTATCTCCCGATACCTTTATAAATCATTCCATTATTTTTAATTTTGTTTTTATCCAAACAATTTCTTCCGTCAATTATAACTTTAACTTCATTTTGTTTCAGTTTTTCTATATTTATCTTTTTAAATTCATCATGTGCGGTAACTAAAACAATACATTCTGAACAAAGAGCCTCCGCTAAACTACTAACGGTTGATAGTTTTTTTACAAATGGGTCATATGTTCTCAATTCTGCACCCATATTCTTTAATTTAGATATTATCTCAAATGAAGGACTTCCACGGGTGTCATCAATATTTGGCTTATATGAAATTCCCAGTATAGTAATTTTTGTATTCTTAACACTTTTTCCAATTTCATTTAACCCCTCTATTGTCCTTAGTATAGTATACTCAGGCATAGATTTATTAATACTTCTTGCAAGTTCTAAAAATCTATGTTCAAAACCTTTACTTTTCCCCTTTTCAATTAAATAATATGGATCAATAGGTATACAATGTCCTCCAATACCACAGCCTGGATAATGAGGTATAAAAGCAAAGGGTTTTGTAGACGCAGCTTCTATTACCTCCAGAACATCAATTCCTAATATATCAAATGATTTAGCAAGTTCATTAACAAATGCTATGTTCATATCTCTGAAAGCATTCTCAACCATTTTTGTTGATTCTGCAGCTTCAACTGAAGATAATTTTATTATTGGTGCATCAATAATTGATTCATAAAAAATTATTGCCTTTTCTACACCCTTATTACTTATACTACCAATAACTCTTGGAATTTTTTCAATTGTCCATTTTTTATTTCCAGGGTCTATGCGCTCTGGACAGTGTACGAGATAAATATCTTTTCCAATTTTAAATCCACTTTGTTCTAATATAGGTTTTGCCATTTCCCTACATGTTCCTGGAGCAACTGTCGATTCAATGATAACTACTTGCCCCCTATTCAGGTTTTTTGAAATTGAATTTAATGCAGATTTTAATGGTTTAAGATTTGGTGTGTTATTTTTTTGTATTGGTGTTTGAACACATACAATTATAATCTCCGATTTATTTGTTACTGAGAAATCAGTAGTGGCATTAATTTTATACTTTATATTATCAAGTATATATTCATCTTCAATCGGACTTTTACCATCATTTATAAGTTTAACTTTATTTTCGTCTATATCAACACCAGATACTTCATATCCCTTTTTTGATGCCAGCAACGCAAGTGTTAAACCCACATGTCCTAAACCAATTATAGATACATTATTCTTTTTCATTTTTTTTATAATATATTTTTAATTTATTGTAATATAGAATTTCCTCCTGAAGTTCCCTCTGCCTACCAATCATATCCACAACCAAAGCTAGAATAATTATTAAAAATCCAAGTATTAGCATTACTCCACTAAATGCAATCAGTGAACGGTAGGGGGAGGTTCTGCTTGTTAGAATGTATCTTATAAGCATGAATAATCCGCTTAAAAAACCGATACTAAATATAAACAATCCAGGAATTCCAAAAAACTTTAAAGGTTTGTAGTCTCTTATCACTCTTATAATAATCATGATTACTTTAATTGCATATGACAATGGATTTTTAAAGACTCGGGATTTTCTATCAATTTTATATATAACTTTTAAAGCAATTTCTTTGATTCGTAATTTCTTTTCGACCAAATTTATAAAAACTTCTTGTGTATATGTAAAATCTCCAAATGTATTTAATTTTAGTGCTGCCTTTTTTGAGTAAGCCCTGAAACCACATTGAGTATCTGTAAAGTTTTGCTTAGTAATTATATTAATAATTTTGGTTAATATTTTGTTACCAAATTTCTTAATGAAGGGCATATCTGGTTCTAAGCTTTTATTTAGAAAACGAGAAGTAGTTACAAAATCTGCTTTATTATTTAGTATAGGTTTAATTAGTTTAGGAATATCTTTTGGATCAAACTGTCCATCAGCATCAATACTTACAATTATATCTGCACCTCTTTTAAGTGATGCTTCTAAACCATGTCTAAAAGCTACACCCAACCCTTCGTTAGTGAAATGTGAAACAATTTTATCTACAGCAGCATCTTTTGCAATTTGGACTGTACTATCAGTGCTTCCATCATCTATAACCAAAACTTCAATGCAATCAACTCCGTCAATTTTTCTAGGAATCCCTTCTATTACACCCCTAATACTAGCCTCTTCATTATATGCTGGAATCATCACGCATAGTTTTAAATCATGTTCTTTCATTCCCTATTTATCCCATCTAGAAAATTAATTTTTTGTAATTAAAATTTTTAAAATCTTCAGTTACCTTTTTCTATTTAAATTTATCTATAATAAAAAAAACGCATAAAATA
>Ga0209979_1003751_pt1 | contig 13200 bp, 13 predicted proteins | sample AnhtaG_FD_183114 | JGI IMG/M metagenome (GOLD analysis project Ga0209979, IMG submission 183114) | Deep subsurface microbial communities from Anholt, Denmark to uncover new lineages of life (NeLLi) - Anholt_01485 metaG (SPAdes) (version 2) | ecosystem: Environmental > Aquatic > Marine > Oceanic...
AAGAAATAAAGAGTGGAAAAATCTATTTCAGATACGCTGGCAGATCGGAAAAGATTCGGTATGCCGAATTAAGACGGATTATTGAAGAAAGAATCGAACAGGAGAGAAATGCGTGGCAGCGACTATTTGAAAAAATAGCGAGGATCGGGCCACAAAACGCAGCTATATTGGATACTCTAGCAGGTAAGATTGAAAGTGGGAATAAGACTATCCTTATAGATGATGAACTTGTACCTAAACTAAAGTTTATCAGAGAAGGACAGTTCGACGAGAAGAAAGGCGCAATTACTCTTAGACTCATAGGAGATATATCTCCTGTAAGTGTTGTTGGAATCAGACCTGAGATTGTATATGAGGACCCATATATTTTAAGACCAAAAGATGTTGCGGAGCAGGTTGCTAAAGCAATAAACAATACATTCAGAGCGCAGCCAGAGCATGTCAAATGTTGGAGATATTACAACGTAAGAGGAACATATAAGGAAGGAAAAGCAAAGTGTAATCCTAAATACTGCGACTACAAAGAGGCTTTAACCTATTTCATGTATACCCAAGAATGGGTCACTTTTCTAATCAAAGAATTATCAGACCCCGACAAGTACAACGAAATCATTTCTACTGAGATATAGGTAAAATCCCCTAATGAGGTTCAACTGAGACCGTACTCAACATAGCCAAACCCAGAGGGTTTAGATTGTACCCCTTGATATACGGCTTAACCAGAATATAGTTTTTGCCAAACCATAAAGGTAGACAGGCAGCATCGTTAATAAGCCTTTGCTCAGCCTGTTGATATAATGCCAGGCTCAGGTTGCTATCTGGCTCCATGCCTGCCAGCTCCAATAGGGCGTCTATCTCAGGGTTGCTATAATCGCCATAATTATTATCGGCACCACTATGAAGCAAAACCTCCAGGAAATCCTGTGGGTGTGGGTAGTCAGCAATCCAGCCTATATAGAACATCTCATCCTTCTCCTGCTTAAGGTGATAAAGGAACCGCTGTGGCTCTAGCTGCCTTACCTTAACCTCCACCCCAAGGTTCTGTCGCCACTGGTGAACGATAGCTTCCAGTTCCGATGAAATCAATCCTCCCCAACCGGCGGTAGTAATGGTGATAGGTGGCAAATTAGATACATCACCATACTTAGAGGCACTAATTAACTCCTTTGCCTTACTTACATCATAATCCAGTCCTGATAAATCCTTATTAAAACCGGGCATGCCTGGCGGTAAGATACCATCAGCCCGCTCTACCATACCTCTAAATACCAAAGAAGCTAGTTTATCCTTATCAATAGCCTGAGAGAAGGCACGGCGAATATTGACATCGTCAAACGGTGGTTGACTACAGTTAAAGCCAATATAGAAGAAGCTTAGCTCAGGGACTATTACCAACTCACGGTAAAATGGACCTGACTCATCAGTAACCTTATCAATATAATGAAGGGAGACACCAGTAACATCTATCTTGCCAGTCTCATACATATTCATCGGTACCCCACCCCATAAATAAAAGGCAATAGAATTGATCTTTGCCAAGTCCCCATAGTAAAGCTCATTCTTTTCTAAAACAAGCAAGCTATTTTCGTCCCACTGCCTGAGCGTGAACGGACCGGTGCCATTTGGTTCCTGCCACCACTCCCCTCCTGACTCTACATTGGCTCTATCCACGACAAAGGCGGTGGGATAGGTCAGCTTGGATAAGAAATAAGACTTGGGGGCGTCTATAGTTACCTGAAGGGTATAATCATCAATAACCTTGACACCGCTAATCTCCCTAGTTTCACCAGCTAACACTTCCTTCACCCCGACAATATCACCCAGGTAGGTAGCTGCCGTCAGAGACCCAGTATCGGGGTCACAGGCTCGCTGCCAGGAATACTTAAAATCTTCAGCCTTAACCTCCTTGCCATTATGAAAGCTAACATCCTGTCGTAGATAGAAGGTATAAGTTCTACCATCATCACTAACCCGCCATCTCTGGGCTATATCAGGCACTGGCTCCAGGTTATCATCAAGGCGAACCAAGCCACTAAATAGCTGCATTATATAGCTATGGGAGGTTGATTCACTGGAAACTGCCGGGTCAAGCGTCCACGGGTCAATGCCATACAGATTAAGAACCGCTTCTTCCTGCCCAGGCGGGCAACCTATACCCGGCAAGCAGAATACCAGCAGACTGCAAAGCAATACTACCGAGAGAATTATATGTAAGCTTCTTTTCATCATTTAGCTCTATAACAAAATATACTGACTATCCCACGTCAAACTTTGGTCGTGCCCATGATCATTCGATTGAACTTCCCAAAATCATTCGTTCTACTTTTTTCTTTGTTTCTTCAACAATCTTGTCCGCCTCCGAGCGGAGTTGCTCAGCTTCTTTTCGACGAGACTCCGTCTCTTGAGCAATTGAGATTTGGATGGGAGACGGAGGCAATGGTATTCTAATCTGAGCTAAACGAGATTGTAAGACTGCAGACATAATTGCCCCCGTTGCCTCCCTAAATATTAACTTTTGATATATGCTTGTTCTAAAAAGCGCCCAAATAAAAGTATTGTTTAATTTTTCATTTTGACGAATTATTATAAATCCTGTGCTTCCTATCGCACCATCAAGTTCTCTTGGAACAGTAGCAATACTCTTTGAGCTACCTTGCAAAGAGGGAATAAGTAAATCCCCAGAACGCAGTAACATTCGGGCCCTGCTTGGTACTGACTTACCTTGAATCTCTTGGTAACCTTTTATCTTACCAAGCTCGCTATCAATGTGTTCAATTTCGATATATTTATAGACCTTTTCCGAGTTTGTTAGAAGTTCAATTTGCTGTAAAGAGAAACTTACAATGCTGCCCAGTTTTCCAACCTTGAATTTGGAATTTTCTATTACCTTTTCTAATTCCACGTATAAGGGTTGGTGATAATAAGAATCAAACCGCTCTCCTCTTACCCAGTCAAGATTCACTACAAAACCTCTTCTTTTTTCTGATTTTGGTAACTTGATGGCTAACTGCTCAAGGAGATAGAGCTCGATGGAGTCAAGGAGTTCTTTGGCTTTAGCAAGTTTCTCCTTGCGCTCTTTGTAGGCTTTTCCCATAATATTAGTAATATTGTCCTGGATTTCATGAGGGGGGAGGGGGATTTTGATTTCCTTTAAATTTTCTAAGTGAAGATGCCGTATAACCGCTCCCTTAGTTGCACGTTCAATTTGGTTTTGACCAAACTTTGAATTTAAGAAGACTTGAATATACTTAGGATTATACCCACCCTTTAACCTGATAATCGCCACGCTTTCGAAGACGCTGAACTCAAGAGAATCAAAAGGTACAACTTGTGAAACGCCTATTGTCCCGCTCTTTGAAAGGACTAGATCTCCTGGTAAAGGCTGACACTCTGAGAGTAAGCTATGTTCTTCTACTGAAATAAACTTTATGTTCTTGAAATCAATGTTATCTTCAAAAATATTCTTAGCGCTCAAAAATGGAATACCTGCTTCTACATATCTCGGTGTTTTATGAGTTCCATCCGTAATTAACGTCGCTAATTTCTCCAAAGGGACAAGGGGATAAAGCGATTTTCCTAAAATCACTGGAACATCTATAAATCGAGGTTGATAATAATATGGGTCAAACCTTACTTCTAGCTGTTCCTTGTATACCACAAAGGCAGGGTTAAACTCTCTTTTCTTTTGTAGAAAATGCTTGTATTCTCTTAGAATCTCTGGTAATTCATTTTTGTCAGGTTTGCTAGTAGCATCGTAGCCAATATGCTCAGCAATAGACATAAAAATGGGGTAGTTACCTATGTCTTCTCCATCAAACCGCTTCTTTTGCAAGAAGAGAAGGCTGGCTTTTACTCCGGCACCTACAGGGACAAAGGCAGTTTGAGGAATAGAGATAACAGCTAGAATCCTTGCCCTGCTTTCAATAAAGTCCCTCACATATTGAAGGCTGGAATTAGTCAGTATCCCATCGGGGAGGACAATACCCATCCTCCCCCCTGGTCTCAAGAAATCTAAGCAACGCTCAATAAATAGAATCTCTGCCCTCTGGCTCTTCCTCTTTTTCTGTTTGCTTCCCAGTTCATACTGCTTCAATACTTCCTCATCTTTAATCTTTGCTCCAAAGGGAGGATTGGTAAGAAGAAAAGTATATTTGCCTAGTTTTATATCTCTTTTTGGGTTAAATATCTTTGGGTCGGCTAAAGAATCGCTGTTCTCAACGTTAGTATGCCCGTCCTCATGAATAACCATATCCATCATAGCGATTCGAGCAATACGGTCATTGATTTCAATGCCAAAGATATTATCCCGAGGGAAATAGTAGTAAATTTCATCAATGGCTCTCTTATCCCCAGCATAATCTACTTCCGCATTTTTTCTAACTCTATCCATAGCATATAGGATAAATCCGCCTGAACCGCAGGCAGGGTCAAGGCACATATCATCTTTAGTTGGCGAGAGCATATCAACCATAAACTCTACGATTTCTCTTCTGGTGAAGTATTGACCAAATTCACCTCTAAAGAGCATATCAAGGAACTTTTCAAATGCCCTGCCTTTAACGTCCAAGTCAGTTCGAGAAAAGGATAAATCTTGCAGTATCTCTACTAGTCTAAAGACTAATCGGTCAGAGAGTTCTATTTCACCCTTAAATACATCAGGCTCTTTGCCTTGAACCTCGGCATATATTTCCCTTATCCTTCGAACAACATTCCTCTGCTCCTCATGAGTGCCAATCTGGAATCTGTAGTATTCCTCATTCTTGGTGGACCTTTCGTCAAAGATTTTAGTAAACATTAACTTGCTCATTTCGTCAAAGGCAATAGCAGGGTCTCTCTTCCCACCCTCCCAAATCTCATCATGGCAAAGCTGGAATTTGTGTTGTAGCTCATTGAAGTCGGTGGCTTGCAAATCCCATTGGGGGTCGCCCTTCTTGTATTTAAACTCGGGCTCTTTGCCATAGGCTACAGGTATATCTGCAATCCGATGCTTTTCTAGCTCTTCTAGAGGTGGCTTTTCATAAATATCATAGGCTAATCGCAGACTTCCACAATAAGCAGAAGATATTGAGCATCAAGAAGTGTTGCATTGCCCAACCCTTCTCTCTTTGCTTCCTCTATTTTCTTTTCGGTTTCCTCTTCCTTTGCTTCTACGACTATGAAGCATTTGTTCCATGTCTTTTCATAAACTACTATATCTGCGGGAAGTTTTGGCTCCCGTCTGGGTGGCTCAATTTCGGTATCAATCCTGTCTGCTGGATATTTGTACCTTTCTATTAGCTCTATATAAACTTGAGCCCTTATTGCTTCTTCGGGGTCTTTGAAACTATAGCTTTTTCCAGTAGCACTATAGGTAATCCGACTTTGGTCTTTAGCTATAGTTATATAGCCCTTTGACTCGCCTAAAACTAGAAGGTTTTCGTCAGGTTTGACAATCATCTTCTCAACTTTTGGTTTGTATTCCTGTGCCATACTCTACCTCCGAAGCTTAAAACAAACCTTCCCGTTTCAGGCTCAGAAATTCTTTATCGCACACAATGATATGGTCTAGGACATCTATACCCATAATCCCTCCGGCTTCGGCTAATCTTTTGGTTAGCTTTATGTCATCTTCTGAGGCGGTGGGGTCGCCCGAAGGGTGATTATGGACAAAAATAACCGAGGCAGCACTGGCTGATATTGCCTCCTTGAATACCTCCCTGGGGTGAACGATGCTGGTATCCAGGCTACCAACCGAAATCTCAGCCACTTTTATTAGCTGATTTCTGGTATCTAGCAAAAGCGCTAAAAAATGCTCCTTCTTTTTGCCCTTTAGCCTGCCCTTCACCAAGCTGGCTACATCGTCAGGGGTCTTAATCACAGGCTTGTCTTCAGCCTCTGAGTAACCCTCCAGCCGGTTAGCTAATTCAAAAGCAGCCTTAATCTGAGACGCCTTGGCAAGACCGATTCCCTTTATCTGGGATAGCTCCTCCACTGAGGCGCTAGCAATCCCTTTAAGATTGCCAAACTGGCTGAGTAACCTTTGTGCAGTCACCATCACCGATTCGCCGGCAACACCACGACTCAGAATCAACGCCAGAATCTCCTGTGCCGATAGGGCGGCTACCCCTAATTTTTGCAGTCTCTCCCTGGGTCGCTCGGAAATAGGTAAATCGTGAATGGTAAATGACTTCTTCACCAGCCTCGCCTCCATGCCCAACTTTCAATAGCCAGACCTAACCATAAAAGGAGCACTGCTGCCAGCGCTGATAGTACCCCGATTAGTGCCGGGGGCATCAACTCCTTTTCAACTGGCTGGGTTGGCATAGCAACATAATCCTGCCACAGGGTATCCAGACCATCCATATCAAAGCCATAAACTCTTTCTAGGGCTTCATCGTAACTACTGCCCTGTTTAAAGATAAGGAGTAGCTCAAGCATCTTAGCCTGTCCATAGTTACTAATAAGAAATTCAACCAAACTATAACTCTGAGCATAGGAAAGGATGGATTCCTCAGCGTGAGCGGAAAATGGACTTGATAAGCTACGCACCGAGATAAGGCTATTTTCGGCTATTGCCTTATCAAGATAGGCTTTATACAATGGAACCAGCGGTCCCTCAGCATACATAGCTAAACCCTCATCAAGCCAGGTAGGTAAGCCACTATAGGGATTAAGTGTCATCTGATGTATGACTAAGTGTGCCAGCTCATGAGCAATTGCCCTCTTTCCCCAGCTAAGATTATCTGGGGCTATACCAATAGCTATAATACCATATCTGGTAAAGGCTACTCCTCCTGTCCACTCCTGAGGATAAATCATAGCCCCCTGTAAATCCTGAGCATCAGCATAGATATAGAGCTTAACTGGTCTTTCAAGCTCGGCACCAGTATCCTGACCCAGCTTAGTCAGTGCTTGCTGAGCCGCAGCCATTAGCTCCTGGGCAAAGGACTCCTCCTCTTCATACCAATATATGGTGACTTTACCTTCAATTAGACTATGCCAGGAATAACGAATGTCATTGAATTGAACCTGAGCTGGGATAGTTTCAATCTTCTCGCTCTTGGCATCCTCTACTGTCCACCAGTATTCCATGCTGGAGCCGGGCGGTAACCCGCCAATTCTCACCATTTCCAGAGTCCAGCTAACATCAACAGTGGTGCTGGGCACAAATTCAATATAGACCTCACTGGTCACCTGGGCAAAGCTTACCCGGTCAACGGTATAGCAAAGGCGAATATCAGTGATATTGACATCACTCTCGGCTGACAGATTAAAGATAAGCCTGGAAGGAAACTCTACTTGAGCCGAGCTACTTAATACGGTTAGCCCAACCTGAGCTTGAACTAAGCTAGGGCTCAGCACAGTCAGCAATAAGCAAATAACTAGGGCTAGTAGGCTGGCTTTCTTAATCATCCTTCCTTACCTACAATAGACCGAAGATGGGCGGTTATAAAACCATCCAATTCCCCATCTAATACAGCATCAGTATCGCTTGTCTGATAATCAGTTCTGTGGTCTTTTACCATCTTATAGGGATGAAGGACATAACTCCTAATCTGGTTGCCCCAACCAGCAGCTATACGCTTCCCCTTAAGTCTGGCTCTTTCCTCGGCTCTCCTAGCTAGCTCTAACTCCAGCAAGCGAGCTTGAAGTATTTTTAAGGCAATTTCTTTATTCTGGTACTGAGAACGCTCGCTTTGACAGGTAGTCACCAGCCCTGTGGGAAGATGAGTTAACCTGACAGCACTGCTTGTCTTCTGCATATGCTGTCCACCTGGTCCACTAGACCTGAACACATCAACCTTCAAATCCTCAGGTTCTATCTTTACATCAACATCTACTTCGGCTTCAGGCATAACCTCTACCAGGGCGAATGAGGTATGCCGAGCATGGTCAGCATCAAAGGGGGAGAGACGAACCAAGCGATGAACCCCGTGCTCTGATTTTAGGTAGCCACAGGCATAATCACCGCTAACCCCAATAATCACACTCTTTATCCCTGCCTCATCGCCTGGGGAAATATCTAATATCTCAGCCATATAACCACGTCGCTCAGCCCAGCGAAGGTACATCCTTAGTAGCATTTGCGCCCAATCTTGAGACTCTGTGCCCCCAGCTCCGGCATGAATCGCCAGGATAGCATTTCTGGCATCATATTCACCGCTAAAAGCCATCTGGATTTCCAGCTCATCAAGGCGGGAAGCTACCTTCCCCGTCTCAGACTGAATCTCTTCATTAAGGACAGCATCTTCCTCAGCTAGCGGGATTAATTCAGCAATGTCAGCCACCTTTTTCTCCAGCTCTCGCCACTCTTGCACTACCTTCTTCTGCTCGGACAAGAGACGCATAATACTCTGCGCTTTAGCCTGGTCTAACCAAAAGTCAGGCTGGGCAGTCTCTTTCTCTAATCGGGCAATTTTCTCTTCCTTGGCAGTAATGTCAAAGATGCACCAGTGCCATAGACATTCTAGCCTGCAAATCGTTTAGTTTGTCCCTTAACTCTTGCATTTATCCTCCCCACACTTTTCTATCCAAAAAGCTTTCCTTGATAGCTAACCTCGGATGCCATAGTACTTTCTGGTTTCAGATTTCCTCCAGCCGCTAGATGGGCAAGCCGGGTAGGCTCGGGTAGGCGGTAACCACAGCAGCACTTCATAACCCAGTGAATAGCAGTTTGAAGGTCAACCTTATGACCTATGGAAACATAAATGGGTTTCACTCCAAGCTTGGTTCGCAGAGCCACCCCTATGGTCTCATCCCTATCTATTACTTTAGTATAGCTACCAGGCTCGACGCCAGGTTCCTCATGTTGACCACATAGCAGGGATTTGGCACAACCAATTGTTGGCATATTCAAAAAGAGCCCTAAGTGAGAGGCAAGACCAAATCGCCGTGGGTGGGCAATTCCCTGACCATCAACTAGGATGAGGTCTGGGGTAATAGTAAGCTCTTGACAGGCAGCCAGTGTTAATGGCGACTCCCTGAACGAGAGAAGCCCAGGGATGTAAGGAAAATCAAGTCTTCCTTGAGCTACTTTCATTTCCACCAATCTAAGTTCGGGATAGTTTAAAACAACCACAGCCGCTGTAGCCATCCCCTGTGCCTTTCCCGCTGATATATCCACACCAGCTATAAAACGGGGAGCGGTGACCTCAGTATTTTTAGATACCTGTTCCGCCAGCCTCCGCTGTAGGTCCAAAGCCTGAGCAGTGCTAACCTGCCAACTGTGTAATCTCTCCACTTTCATACCCCCGATTATAGCCCCTATATGACCTTCTGACAACTATATTTAATAAGGTTGGTAGAGAAAAGACACAATGCGTCCAACCGTAACAAAGTTGACATTCCTATCCAGCACAGCTAGTCTATAAGCAGGGATTTGACTAAATTGCACCCAAGATAGAACAACCAGTGAAAGTGAATGGCAAAAGGTTAGTAATTTTAGGCGCAAGTGTATTTCTGGGGCTAACACTATTGGTGTCTGGCTCTGGTAAACTACCAGGGCAGACTGAATTTATAGATATCCTTATTCAGTCTTTCTGGACACCCCCAGTAGCCTATTTCATTGGCTATTGCCTCCCCTGGGTGGAGATAATCTTAGGGGTGCTTTTGCTGGTGGGTTCGTTCCCCAGAATTGCGGCTGGCTTGTGCCTTCCGCTCATTGCCGGATTTATGGCTAATAATTCTTGGGCATTAAGCCAGGGCATAGAGCAGTTTCCTGAATGCAGCCATTGTTTTGGCATATGGGGGGAATGGTTGGGTGCTATTTCCCCTCTGCAAGCCCTATACCTTGATATCGTGCTTTTTTGTTTAGCCTTAATTGTATTATTATTTTATCCCAGCAACTTTTTAAGTTTTCGACCATGGTTTATTAAACAGAAAGGAAGACAGAATATATGATGAAACTAGTTCTAACCCAGCCAAAGTGGCTAGCTCGCTTGATAATCCCTGTGGTAGCTATCCTTTTTATTGGCGGCTGTGCCCCAGCTAATCAACCACCAGTCATTTCTAGCTTTACAGCCGATGAAGAACAGGTTAGTCCTTCTGGTAACTGTCTGGTTAGGTGCGTTGTCTCAGACCCAGATGGGGATGAATTAAGCTATATCTGGTCAGCGGACGGAGGGAACATCTCCGGAGACGGGGCTATTGTCACCTGGGTTGCTCCTGAGGAAGTTGGTGCTTATACCATCACGGTTAAAGTAACAGATGGTAGAGGTGGCGAAGCAACGGCACAGCTGACCATTGATGTAGTTGTTAATCACCCTCCGGTTATTGAGAGTTTGACCGCTGAGCCATCGCCGGTGAGACAAGGTAAGACCAGTACTATCGAGTGTGTTGCTTCTGACCTGGATGAAGATGAACTTAGCTACTTGTGGTCAGCAGACAGAGGAAATATCTCTGGACAAGGCTCTACTGTTACTTGGACAACACCTAACGCTTGCGGGACCTATATTATTACGGCTACAGTAGCGGACGGTAGGGGCGGTGAAGTGAGTGAGGAGCTAGAAGTCGAGGTGATAAAACCCGGCTGAGGCTAAAAAAGCGACCTGGAAGGCCGCAGGGGGCTAAGACTAATCGAGAGTGAGTGAAGGCAATGACACAGCAGAGGCAAGTTTATCGTCCTCTGATATTGATGAAGCCACTTAAAGTATAAGTATTGTAGTGAGTTGTGGGTGCGGGTGAAGGTAATCTAGGCTACAAATCTGTAATCAGTAGAACAGGAAGCGAGTTTTCAGGCAATTGTAAATGATTGACGCGATTATCACCTTTTTTAAGGATGTCGGGTTAAGTTTTATTCCCCTTTTTGTAGCTGTTGATGCTATCGGAATCCTGCCCTTCATTTTATCCTTGACTCAGGATATGAACCCTGCAGAACGACCAAGGACAATCCGCTATGCTATGCTCACTGCCTTCGCATTGGGCTTGGTATTTATCGGAATTGGAAAAGGTATATTTTTTGTACTTGGCATTGCCATTGGCGACTTTTTGGTAGCTGGTGGACTGATTCTGCTGGTGTTAGCTATCAGGCATTTGATAACCGGCAAATTTATAGAGCTTCAACCAAGCGTTTCCAAAGAGATGATTGGGGTGGTACCTATAGGAACACCTCTAGTGGTGGGACCAGCAGTTCTGACCACATTGCTCCTTCTCACCCAACAGTATTCTCTTCTCGCAGTAATACTTTCTTTCGTGCTCAATCTGGCATTTGCCTGGCTTGTCTTTGCCCAGGCAAACAGGGTAGTTCGCCTGTTGCGGGAGCAGGGACTTCGGGCATCGTCCCAAATAGCCAGCCTGCTCCTAGCAGCTATAGCAGTGATGATGATTCGCCAAGGTCTTACTGAAATCCTGATGTGAGAGCCTAAAAAACCTGGATTCTAGCCACCATTGACAAGCCATACAATTATAGCGCATAATAGCCTAAATATTCAGATTAAAAAGGGGCTAGTAAAATTGGTAAAGATTAGGTTACGACGGGCAGGTGCCAAAAAAAGACCGAGTTATCGAGTTGTAGTAGCCGATGCTCGAGCCCCCCGTGATGGGGCGTTCATTGCTACTATAGGACATTATAATCCCTTAACCGACCCAGAAACGGTAGTTATAGACGAAGAAAAAGCACTAAACTGGCTCAGGCAAGGGGCTCAGCCGACAGCAACTGCTGCCAGATTATTATCAAAACTAGGCATTATGGAAAAGTTCAAAGCAACCAAGGAGAAAACATGAAAGAAATAATAGAATACATCGCTAAATCAATTGTCAATTTGCCTGATGAGGTGGTGGTTACTGAGGAAACTACTGACGAAGGCGTAACGCTTAAGTTGCAAGTTGCTGAAGAGGATAAGGGCAGAGTTATCGGCAAGCAGGGGCGAGTGGCTGAAGCTATGCGCACTTTACTCAGGGTAAAAGCAGCTAAGCAAGGCACCAGAGCTACCCTAGAGATTATCTAAAAATAACTCGCTGAGCCACCCAGAATTGGGATGAAATTGTCCGAGTCGGAATTTATAGCCATTGGTAAAATTCTAGCTCCTTGGGGGATTAAGGGTAAGCTAAAGGTAGAGGTAGTAACCGATTTCCCTCATCGCTTCGCCCCTTGTTCAAAGATTTACATTAAGCGTCAGCCTATGACTATTGACGGCACTGAGTGGCACAAGGGGCAGGCAATTATCAAGCTTAACACCATTGATACCATTGATGAAGCTCAAAGGCTTAAGGGGCAACCTGTAGAAATACATCGTAGCCAACTTAAGCCTCTGTCTGAAGGGCAATACTATCATTTTCAACTCATCGGGCTAGAGGTATGGACAACCCAAGGTGAACTATTAGGAAATATCACCGAAATTTTAGCCGCAGCCAGTAATGATAACTATGTAATCAGCAGCCCTAAAGGAGAGCTCCTTATTCCTGCCATTGAGGACGTAGTAAAATCTATTGACCTTGATAAAAGACGCCTGGTTATAGAAGCTATTGATGGATTACTGAGCTTAAATCAAAAGTCCAGTTAAGCTGAGATACCGGGCTTTCTCTTTCTCCTCTTCTCCGCCACCTTAAGGCGGGCAAGCGAGCGTCGTAGTGATGCCTCAGCCCGAGCTGCATCAACCTCAGGTGGATGGCGACTAAGTTGCTCCTGAGCTCGGCGCTTTGCCTCCTCAGCCCGAGCTATATCAATTTCCTCAGCCCTCTCAGCAGTATCAGCCAGGACTATAATCCTATCAGGTCGTACCTCAAGAAAGCCACCAGAAATGGCTAGGGAGAATTCCTCCTCACCCTTCCTTACCCGCAGCTCACCTACCTGTAAGGTAGTCATCAAAGGGGCATGATGTGGCAAGATTCCCAGTTGACCTTCAATACCTGGGGCAACAACCACATCCACCTCATCAGAGTAAACCGCTCCCTCAGCAGTAACAATATCAAGCCTTATACTAGACATTAACTCACAACCTATGCCTCTAGCTTCTTCGCCGCCTCTACTGCCTCATCTATAGTCCCCACCATATAAAAGGCTTGCTCAGGTAGGGCATCATGCCTACCTTCCAGAATCTCCTTAAAGCCACGCACCGTCTCCCCCACAGGCACATACCTTCCCTCTCTTCCAGTAAAAACCTCGGTAACAAACATCGGTTGAGATAAGAACCTCTGTATTTTGCGGGCTCGAGTCACAGTAAGCTTATCCTCTTCACTGAGTTCCTCAATACCCAGTATGGCGATTATATCCTGGAGGTCCTT
>Ga0209979_1003752_pt1 | contig 13199 bp, 13 predicted proteins | sample AnhtaG_FD_183114 | JGI IMG/M metagenome (GOLD analysis project Ga0209979, IMG submission 183114) | Deep subsurface microbial communities from Anholt, Denmark to uncover new lineages of life (NeLLi) - Anholt_01485 metaG (SPAdes) (version 2) | ecosystem: Environmental > Aquatic > Marine > Oceanic...
GCGGCTGAAGGCGGCGGTCTTGAAAACCGCTAACCCGATTCGTCGGGTTCGGGGGTTCGAATCCCTCCCCCTCCGCCAGCGTCAACGTTCATAGATCACATTCTTGGAGAGCTTTCATGAAGATCCATGAGTATCAGGCCAAGCAGATCATGTCCGACTACGGCGTGCCCATCCCCAAAGGGCGCGTCGTTTCTACGCCTCAGGAGGCCCGTCAGGTCGCCCAAGAGCTGGGCGTGCCGGTGGTGGTCAAGGCCCAGATCCACGCCGGCGGCCGCGGCAAGGGCGGCGGCATCAAGCTGGCCGACACGCCTGCCCAGGCCGAGGAGGCAGCCAAGCAAATCATCGGCATGCGCCTCGTAACCCACCAGACCGGCCCTGAAGGGCGCATCGTCAAGAAGGTGCTGGTGGAGGAGCAGATACAGACCGAGCGCGAGCTGTATCTGGGCATCGTCGTCGATAGCGGCAGCGCCCGGCCGGTGGTAATGGCCAGCGAGGCCGGCGGCGTGGACATCGAGCAGGTAGCCGCCAAGTCGCCGGAGAAGATCCACAAGGCCTTCGTCGATCCCGCCGTGGGCTTCCAGCCCTACGAGGGACGCCAGCTAGCCTTCGCCACCAACCTCGGCGGCGACCTCCTGCGACCGGCCGTCGGGCTCATGAGCGGCCTGTACAAGGCCTTCGCCGCCAAGGACTCCTCCCTGGCCGAGATCAATCCACTGGTGGTGACCAGCGACGGCCACCTGCTCGCCCTCGACGCCAAGATGAACTTCGACGACAATGCCCTCTTTCGCCACCCGGACATCGCCGAGCTGCGCGACATCGACGAGGAGGACCCCCTGGAGGTGCAGGCCCAGGAGCTGGGCATAAACAACTACGTTAAGCTCACCGGCAACATCGGCTGCGTGGTGAACGGGGCAGGGCTGGCCATGTCCACCATGGATGCCATCAAGCTGGCCGGCGGCGACCCCGCCAACTTCCTGGACATCGGCACCGTCAACGACGTGGGCCGAGTGGTCAACTCCTTCAAGATCCTCACCGCCGACCCCGACGTGAAGGCCATCCTGATCAACATCTTCGGCGGCATGGCCCGCGTGGACGTCATCGCCCAGGGCGTGGTGGACGCCCACAAGGAGATGGAGATCAAGGTGCCGGTGGTGGTTCGCCTGGCGGGGACAAACGTGGAGGACGGCGAGCGCATCCTGAGCGAGGCCAACCTCCCCCTGATCCGGGCGATAGGCCTGGGCGAGGCCGCCCAGAAGGCAGTGGAGGCAGCAGCGTAGGCAAGCGCCATACTCCCACCGGAAAGAGACCGACGAATGCAGCAGAAACGGATCGCGGCAGCACAGGAACTGATGCAGGCCAACGCCATCGACGCGCTGCTGATCCTGACGCACGACGACTACATCTACTTCTTCGACGAGGACCGCTTCCAGCCGCGGGCTATTATCCCCCAGAAAGGACAGCCCGTCATAATCTGCTCCCGGGGCGAGGAAAAGGAGATAAGAGACGGCCTCGGCGCGCAGGAGGTGCGAGTCTTCGCCACCGTGGGCCAGCAAATGCACGAGGTGGTGGGCATTATGCAGGGGCTCCAGTCCGGCCTCGGCAGGCCGCCGACCATAGGCGTGCAGTTCTGGTTTGAGACGCCTGCCGTCCTATTGCAGCTGTTCCAGCAGGCCAATCCCCAGGTGAAGGTAGTAGACTCCGCGCCAGTCATGGACGCGCTGCGAATCGTCAAGTCGCCGCAGGAGCTGGCACTCATGCAAGAAGCAGCCCGCATCGCCGAGCGGGGGATGGAGGCGGCGGTCCAAGCCATCAGACCCGGCGTCACTGAGAACGAAGTGGCCGCCGAGGCCATCTACGCCATGCGCAAGGCAGGCGCGTCAGGCACCGCTGTACCCGTCTTTGTCAACTCCGGTGTTCGCTCGCTCTGGATCCACGGGACGGCCACCGCCAAGGCTATCGAGCGGGGCGATCTGGTCGTGATAGGCCTTGTTCCCGTCTTCGGGGGCTACTGTGTCGACCTGACCAGGGTGACGATCGTTGGCCAGCCCACAGACGCCCAGCGACGCCTATTCGACACCTATCTCGCTGCCCAGCAGGCCGCCATCGAGGCCGTCAGGCCGGGTGTACCGGTTTCCGAGCTCGATAAGGCAGCCGAGGCGGTAGTGAAAGACGCGGGCTTCGGCGAGCACTACGTCAAAGGGATAGGCCATGGCATCGGCCTTCGGTTCGAAGAGACGCCCGCGCCCACAATCCAGCCCAAGCATGCCTCGGTGGAGCTACAGGAGGGAATGACTATTGCCGTCGGGCACCCCATCCTGGCGGTGCCCGGCATCGGCGGCGTCCGCCTGGAGGACACAGGGTTGGTCACCGCCGGAGGCTGGCAGACCATCACCGACTATCCGAAGGAGCTGTTCATACGAACCTGACCTGGGGAGCTCCCGGAAGGAGTAGAGAAACATGAGCATCCTTGTCGATAAGAACACCCGACTCGTCGTTCAGGGCATCACCGGCCGCGAGGGCGGCTTTCAGACCCGTCGCTGCATCGAGTACGGCACTAATGTGGTGGCGGGCGTTACCCCCGGCCGCGGCGGCGAGACCTTCGACGATAAGGTGCCCGTGTTCAACACCGTCCAGGAGGCGGTGGACAAGACCGGCGCCAACTGCTCGCTGATCTTCGTGCCCGCCGCCTTCTGCGCCGACGCTGTCCTAGAGGCAGCCACCGCCGGCATCCCCGTCATCGTCTGCATCACCGAGGGCATCCCCGCCCAGGACATGGTGATGGTGCGCAATCATCTTAAGCCTCAAGGAATCCGCATGGTCGGGCCCAACTGCCCCGGCGTCATCACCCCCGGCCAGGCGCGGGTGGGCATCATGCCAGCCGACGTGTTCTCCCCAGGGCGGGTGGGGGTCGTTTCCCGCAGCGGCACTCTGGTCTACGAAGTCGTAGCCCAACTCAGCGAGCGTGGCATCGGCCAGAGCACCTGCGTGGGCGCAGGCGGCGACTCCATCGTGGGCACCACCCCTCTGGAGGCCCTGCGCCTGTTCGACGCCGACCCCGACACGGTGGCAGTGGTGTTCGTGGGGGAGATCGGCGGCGTCGGCGAGCAGGAGGCCGCCGATTACATCGCCACCACCATGACCAAGCCGGTGATCGCCTTCGTGGCCGGGAGCACAGCCCCGCCGGGGCGGCGCATGGGCCACGCCGGGGCGATCATCGCCGGCGCCAGTGGCACAGCCCAGGCCAAGAAGGAAGCACTGGCCACTGCCGGCGCCGTCATCGTCGACAGCCCTGCCGATATCGGTGCTACCACCGAGCGGGTGCTCAAGGAGCGTGGGCTGCTCTAAGGGGGAAGCTATGCCTGCCGTAGAGCGGAGCATCGTCATAAACGTCCCCCCAGAGCACGTCTGGGAGGCTTTCGTCAACCTGGGTGGCTGGCCGGTCTGGAACCACCACATGCGGGAGATCCGACTCCTCACAGAGGTCCCGCTCTCCATGGGCAGCCGCGCCCGCATCGTACTCAAGACGCGCCTCTGCTCCACCTGGCAAGTGACCGAGTTCAGCCCCGGCCGCTCCTTCACCTGGGACGCCAGCCTGTTCGGCTCGCGCCTGTCGTTCGCCCACGTGGTGCAGCCGGTGAACGCTGGCTCGCGAGTAGTCTTTCGCATCGAGGCCTCGGGCCTCACGGGGCCTGCCGCCTCCCTCGTCCTGCGCTTCTCCTACAGCCGCTTCCTGAACCACTCCCTGCGGCGTCTGAAGGAGCTCCTAGAAGAAACGCCCTCCTAGACAGCGCTCGTTGCCTCTCCAGCCACTCCGAAGCTTGATGGGCCTTCGCCTCCGATGCTACAATACAGATGTCGATTGGTAGGTGGAGGGATCGCATAGAGGCTGAGTGCGCCCGCCTGCTAAGCGGGTAGGGGGTGAATAGCCCCCTCATGGGTTCGAATCCCATTCCCTCCGCCAGTCGCAACAAGGAGCGATCATGCCATCTCCACCCGAGCAACCTGCGGTGAGACAGCTAGACAAGGGCAAGATAGAGCTTACAAGCCGGATAAAGGTCAAGGGGGTATCGCCAGACCAGGTCTATCAGTTCATGACAAGTCTCGACGATGAGCGTTATCGTCAGTGGCATCCGGAGCACCATCTTGAGTGGACGGTTGTGCACCGGCCCAAGGACGAGACGGTTGGCTCCATCTACTACTTCAGGGAACGATTTGAGGACGGTCAGGTGCTTGGGGCAAAGATAAAGGTTGTAGAGGCCATTCCAGGCAAGCGTCTTGTTCAGAGATCGATTTCACCCTGGTGGAAGTCTTTTGACATCATCACTGGCTTCGAGTCGATCCCGGAGGGCACCCTGGTAACCCACCAGATCGTCGCAGGGAGCGATCTCCCCTTGCTGGGAAGGCTCTTCAATCTGATACTGATACCCCTCTTCCTGAAAGAGCGCCATATGCAGGCAATCCACAACCACGCCAACGAGGAGTTTACGAACCTCGAACGCCTGTTGTAGGCAATCGCCGAGTGGTGGTTCCCAGGAGAGGCCGTTAGCCCCAAACGGGGCTTGTTCTTACCGATTGGCCATGCCGCGATATCATATCTGGACCGTGGGCTGCCAGATGAACGAAGCCGACTCGGCCAAGCTGGCGGCCGGCCTTCAGTGCCTGGGCTGGGAGGAGGCGCCCCGGCCCGAGGAGGCCGATCTCGTTGTCGTTAACACCTGCGTCGTTCGCCAGAAGGCCGAGCAGCGGGGCATCAGCAAGCTGGGAGCGCTGCGGCGCCTGAAAGAGCGTTCCAACGGCCGCCACCCAAAGATCGCCGTGATGGGCTGCATGGTCGGCCTGCGCACAGACGGCCTGCGCGAGCGCTTCCCCTTCGTCGACGTCTTCGCCCGCCCCCAGGCCTTCAGCGACATCCTGGCAGCCGTAGTGCCTCAGGACGACACAGGCGGCGAGTTCTGGCCGGAGACCTTCCCGGAGGCCCCTGGCCCCACGGCCTACGTGCCGGTCATCCACGGCTGCAACAAGTTCTGCACCTTCTGCATCGTCCCTTACCGCCGCGGCCGCGAGCGCAGCCGCCCCATCGCCGAGGTCGCCCACGAGGTGGAGGTGCTGGTCGCCCGCGGCGTGAAGGAGGTGACCCTTCTGGGCCAGACGGTGGAGGCCTACGGCCACGACCTGCCCGACAAGCCCAGCCTGGCCGACCTCTTCCGCGCCATCCACGACATCGAGGGCCTGGAGCGTATCCGCTTCCTCACCTCCTACCCCAAGGACATGACCGACGACATCATCCGGGCGGTGGCCGAGCTGCCCAAAGTATGCGAGTACTTCAACATCCCCGTCCAGTCGGGCGACGACACGATTCTGGCCTGCATGCGTCGCGGCTACACCCTGAGCGAATACCGGGACGTAGTCGGCAGGATCCGCCGCCGGCTGCCCGCCGCCGCCATCAGCACTGACGTCATCGTCGGCTTCTGCGGCGAGACCGACGAGCAGTTCCGCCGCACCTACGACCTGCTGGCGAAGCTCCGCTTCGACAAAGTGCACACGGCCGCTTACTCGCCGCGGCCGGGCACTATCGCCTGGCGCACCCTGGCCGACGACGTGCCCCAGCAGGTGAAGATGGACCGCCTGCACATCATCGAGGAGCTACAGGAGGGCATCGCCGCCGACGTCAACGCTCGCCTTCAGGGCACGGTTCAGGAGGTGCTGGTCGAGGGCGAGAAGGGGCCCAAGCTCAACGGGCGCACTCGCAGCGACAAGATCGTCCACTTCCACGGCCAGCGACGTCCCGGCGAGCTGGTGAGCGTGCGTATTGAGAAGGCCAGCGCCTGGTCTCTTCAGGGCAGGCTGCTAGACTAGAGGCAAAATGACGAAACCAATCAGTGAGGAGACCCTCCGCGCGGAGGCCATGGAGTGCACCACCGACCGTCCCCTGGAGACGATCTCTCTGGCCGAAGAGGAGGCCTTCGCCCTCTGGCAGCAGGACATTCCCTCCGAGTACCGGTCCCTCGCCGCCGACGAGCTGATGCAGCGGCTGCAGGCGGCCAAGGCCAAGCTGAGCGATAGGCTAGTCATCCTCGGTCACCACTATCAGCGGCAGGATATCATCCAGCTCGCCGACTACCGCGGCGACTCCCTCAAGCTGGCTCGCCGGGCCGCCGAGCTGCGGGAGAAGGAGTACATCGTCTTCTGCGGCGTCCACTTCATGGCCGAAGTCGCCGATATCCTTTCGGGCGATCGCCAGATAGTGATACTACCCAACTTGGCCGCCGGCTGCTCCCTGGCCGACATGGCCGAGCCGCAGGACGTCTACGCCTGCTGGCAGGAGCTGGCGGAGACGGGCATCCAGGGCATCCTGCCCATCACCTACATCAACTCGGCGGCCAGCCTCAAGGACTTCTGCGGCCGCCACGACGGCATCGTCTGCACCTCCTCCAACGCCCGCATGGTGACCAAGTGGGCCCTCCAGCGAGCCGAGCGGGTCATCTTCTTCCCCGACCAGCACCTGGGGCGCAACACCGCCGTCAAGCTGGGCATGCCCTTGACCGAGACGGCCGTCTGGGACTACACCCTGCCGGCGGGCAGCCTGGGCGGCAACACCGTCGAGCAACTCCAGCGGGCCAGGGTCATCCTCTGGAAGGGACACTGCGCTGTGCATCAGCGCTTCACGGTGGAGCAGATACGAGCAGCCCGCCTGAAGCACCCCGACATTCAGGTGATCGTTCACCCCGAGTGCCCCCTGGAGGTGGTACAGGAAGCGGACAGCGACGGCTCGACGGAGTTCATCGCCCGCACCATCGCCGAGGCGCCCGCGGGGAGCAAGTGGACAGTGGGCACGGAGATAAACCTGGTGACCCGCCTGGCCCGCGAGAATCCCGACAAGCTGGTGCTCTGCCTAGACCCGGTGGTCTGCCCCTGCCCCACCATGCACAGTATCCACCCGGCCTATCTGTGCTGGGTGCTGGAGAAGCTGGTGCAGGGCCAGGTCGTCAACCGGGTGCAGGTGGACGCGGAGACGGCCCGCTACGCCAAGATCGCCCTCGACCGCATGCTGGCGGCGGTGTAGGCCGTTTGCCCACCCCCCTCTCGCCGCCTACAATAGAGACGGCGGCAAGCAAGATGTCCCTTCGGCGTATCATCTCCCGCGGCCAGATTCGGCGGCGCGTCAAGGAGCTGGCGGCCAACATCCGGGCCGACTACTCCGACCAGCGCCCCGTGTTCGTCTGCGTACTCAAAGGGGCCTTCGTCTTCCTGGCCGACCTGGTGCGCCAGGTTGGCCTGCCGCTGGAGGTGGACTTCATAGCGGCATCGAGCTACGGCATGGGCATGACCAGCAAGGGCCAGATCTTCGTCTTGGGCGGCCTCACCACCGACATTGCCGGCCGCCCCGTCATCCTGGTGGACGATATCATCGACAGCGGCCTCACCCTCGAGCACCTGCGCGACCACCTGGCCAGCCGCCAGCCGGCCAGCCTGCGGGTGTGCGCGCTCCTGGCCCGCGAGCGGGTGCTGGCCGAGGGGACAGTCATCGAGTACCTGGGCTTTCCCGTGCCCGAGGGCTTCGTGGTCGGCTACGGCATCGACTACGCCGAGCAGCATCGTGAGCTGCCAGACATCTACGTGATAGAGAATGAGTAGCGCAAGCCTAGAGCAGCTCATCGCCGTCGCCCGTGGGGACGCCCCCGGCGATACGTTGCTGGCCAACGCTCGCATCGTCAACGTCTTCACCTCGGAGATCGAAGAGGGCGATGTCGTCCTCTGGGAGGGCCGGATCGCCGGCATCTCCGCCAGAGGCGGATCCGCCTCTGGCGGAGGCCCTGGCTACCGCGCACGAGAGATGGTGGACCTCCGCGGCGCCTATCTTCTGCCCGGCTTCATCAACGGCCACACCCACATCGAGAGCTCCATGCTGAGCATCGGCCAGTACGCGCGGGCGGTGCTGGCTCGCGGCACCACCTCCGTCGTCACCGACCTGCACGAGCTGGCCAACGTGACCGGCCTGTGGGCTTTGCGCCGCCTGCTCCGCGACGCCGCCCGCCTGCCCCTGGACGTCTTCCTGATGGCGCCCTCCTGTGTGCCCGCCACGAATCTGGAGACGGCCGGCGCCTCCCTGGAGCCGCGCGACATCGCCTCCGCCCTGCGCTGGCAGAACACCCTCGGCCTGGGCGAGGTGATGAACTTCCCCGGCGTCATATCCGGCGACCCCCACTGCCTGGACAAGGTCCGCGCTGCCGGGGGCAGACCCATCGACGGCCACGCCCCCGGCCTCATGGGCAAGGGCCTCAACGCCTATCTGGCCGCCGGCCCTCGCTCCGACCACGAGTCCACCAGCCTGGAGGAGGGCCGCGATAAGCTGCGACGGGGCATGCACCTGATGATCCGTGAGGGCACCAGCGAGAAGAACCTGGACGAGCTCCTGCCCCTGGTGACCGACGATACCTACCCCCGCTGCCTGCTGGTGGTCGACGACCGCTCCTGCAAGGACCTCCTCCACGACGGCGACATCGACGCCGTCGTCCGCAAGGCGGTCCGCCTCGGCCTCAGTCCGATACGGGCCATCCAGCTAGCCACCATCAATCCCGCCACCTACTTCGGCCTGAGCGACCGCGGGGCCATCGCGCCGGGATTCGTGGCCAACCTCATCGTCGCCGACGACCTGTCGGACCTCCAGCCGCGGCAGGTGTACTACAGCGGCCGCCTGGTGGCCAGCGACGGACGTGCCCTCTTCCCCACCACCCTCGCCACCCCCCGACGGCTCATGCACACCTTCCACATCGCGCCCTTCGGCGAGGACGCCTTCACCCTGAAGACGTCCGAGCGCCGCCTACCCGTCATCGGGATCGTCCCCGGCCAGATCGTCACCAAGAAGACGATGGAAGAGGTAAGAGTGGAAGACGGCCGCGTGCTCGCCGACAGCGAGCGCGATATCCTGAAGCTGGCGGTGGTGGAGCGCCACCGAGCGACGGGCAACATCGGCCTGGGGCTGGTGAGGGGCTTCGGCCTCAAGCGAGGGGCCCTGGCCTCCTCCTTCGCCCACGATTCGCACAATGTGATCGTCGTGGGCACCAACGATCGCGACATGTACGTCGCCGTCCGCGAGGTGGAGCGGATGCAGGGCGGCCTGACGGCCGTCGCCGAAGGGCGAGCGCTGGCTTCCCTGGCGCTGCCCCTGGCCGGCCTCATGTCGCCCGAGCCGCTGGAGACGGTAGCGGCTCAGCTGGAGGCAGTGGAAGGGGCCGCCGCCTCGCTGGGGGCTAGCGTGCCCGTTCCTTTCGCCGTTCTCTCCTTCCTGGCCCTACCGGTCATCCCCGAACTCAAGCTCACCGATAAGGGCCTGGTGGACGTAGGTAAAGCCTCTTTCGTGGATCTCACAAGGATCGAGTCATGAGCACTCCTGCACAGCAGTTCGACTACATCATCGTTGGCTCCGGCATCGCCGGCCTCTACGCCGCCCTCAAGGCCCGCGAGCACGGCAGTGTCCTCGTCCTGACCAAGAGCTCCATCGACGAGTGCAACACTCGCTATGCCCAGGGAGGCATCGCCGCCCCCATCGGCGAGGGCGACTCGGCCCAGCTCCACCTGGAGGACACCATCCGCGCTGGCGCCGGCCTGGTGGACAGCGAGGCCGCCCGCATCCTCACCGAGGAGGCCGCCGACCGCATTGCCGACCTGGTAGGCTTCGGCGTCCCCTTCGACACCCTGGACGGGGAGATATCCCTGGGGCGAGAGGGCGCCCACAGCCTGCCCCGCATCCTCCATGCCGGCGGCGACGCCACCGGCGCCCACATCGAGCTCACCCTCACCGGCGTAGCCAGGCTGTCCCGCATCACCGTTCTCGAGCACTGTCTAGCGGCCAGGCTGCGGGTGACGAACGACGCCATCGAAGGGGTTGAGGCCCTCGACTGCCGCACCAACACCCGGCTGGACTTCTCCTGTCGTGTTCTCATCCTGGCCACCGGCGGCGCCGGCCAGCTATACAAGATCAGTACCAACCCTACGGTGACCACCGGCGACGGCATCGCCCTGGCCTACCGGGCGGGCGCCGAGGTGATGGACCTGGAGTTCTTCCAGTTCCATCCCACCGCCCTGCGGATGCCCGGCGTCCAGCCCTTCCTTATCTCAGAGGCGGTGCGAGGAGAAGGGGGATTCCTCCGCAATGCGCAAGGGCGGGTCTTCATGACCGAATACGACCCGGCGGCCGAACTCGCCCCGCGCGACGTAGTAGCACGAGCTATCTTGACGGAGATGACCAAGGCCGGCACCGACCACGTTTATCTCGATGTGACCCACCTGCCGCCGTCCAGGGTGACATCTCGCTTCCCCCAGATCTACCGCTTCTGCCTCGACCACGGCCTCGACATCACCACTGACCGCATCCCGGTATCACCCGCCGCCCACTACACGATGGGCGGCGTGCGCACCAACACCTGGGGCGAGACCAATATCCGCGGCCTCTACGCCTGCGGCGAGGCTGCCTGCACCGGCGTTCACGGAGCCAACCGCCTGGCCAGCAACTCCCTCCTGGAGACCATCGTCTTCGCCAAGCGGGTGATCCAGCGAAGCCTTCTCAAGGAACTCAAAGTGAACGAAGCCAGCGCTGAGGCCGTCTCCCTCAGCCAGCCCAGTCCAGCCGATGTCCCTCCCCTGGACCTGGGCGCGTTACAATCGCTCATGTGGGAAAAGGTGGGCATCGTCCGCGACGGCCGTTCGCTGGCCGAGGCCAAGGCCGTCATCTCTGCCTGGCAGGCCTCTTTCGGCGAACCCACCGATCGCCCTTCGCACGAGCTGGCCAACCTGCTTCTCTGCGCCCGCCTGGTGACAGAGGGAGCGCTCATGCGTGAAGAGAGCCGCGGGGCGCACTACCGCTCCGATTTCCCTGAGCGGTCCCAGGCTTGGCACCGCCATATCGTCTTTCGTCGCCATGCCTAGGCAAGCCATCCCCAAGCTCCCCCAGGCCCACCTGCGCCGCCTGGCAAAGAACGCCCTCAAAGAGGACCAGGCCTGGCAGGACGTGACCACCGCTGCCCTGGTGCCGCCAGAGCAGAAGGGGGGAGGCGTCATCATCGCCAGGGAAGAAGGAGTGCTGGCCGGCCTCCCTATGGCCGAAGCGGTGTTCAAGGCGGTCGACCCCTCACTGCAATGGCAGCCGCTGGCCGCCGAAGGAAGCCGTCTGTCGCCGGGGCAGGAGGTAGCCCGCATCGAGGGCCCCCTGGCCGCAATCCTGCGGGGCGAGCGGGTAGCCCTCAACTACCTGACCCACCTCTCAGGCGTGGCCACCGCTACCGCCCGTCTGGTGGCAACCATCGCCGGCCTGCCCGTGGGCATCCGCGATACCCGCAAGACCACCCCCGGCCTGCGCACGCTGGAGAAGTACGCCGTGCGGGTGGGCGGCGGCCAGAGCCACCGTCTCACCCTGGCCGACGCCGTCCTCATCAAGGACAATCACCTGGCCGCCCTGCGCGCCCGCGGCCTAGGCATCGCCGAGGCCCTGCGCCTGGCCCGCCAGGAAGCACCGGCGGGGATGAGGGTGCAGATCGAAGTCACCACTGTCGATGAAGCACGCCAGGCCCTGGAGGCAGGAGCAGGGGAGCTCCTTCTGGACAACATGCCCCCCGAAGATATGCGACGGGTAGTGGAGATGGCGCGGGGCCGAGCCGTCCTCGAGGCCTCGGGCGGGATAAGCCTGGACAACGTACGACGGGTGGCGGAGACGGGCGTCGACTACATCTCCGTCGGGGCCATCACCCACTCGGCCAGAGCCCTGGACATGAGCCTGCAGATGTAGGGCCTCAGACTACAGGCCCTATCCGGAATCCTGCTCCTCCTCGTACACCACCACCCGCGTGCCGATGTCGGCGAAGTCCCACAAGAACTTGGCGTCGCTGTAGCCCAGGCCAACGCAGCCGTGGCTGGAGGGAATGTTGCCGAAGTAGCTTTGAGGACGCCAGTAGTTATAGTGCAGCGTAATGCCGCTGAAGATGTACTGCGTGTACAGGACATTGTCCACATACCAGCCATCGGGCGAGTCTACAGGGATGCCAAGACCCTCGGAGTCCATGGTCTCATTTTCCACCCGCCGATAGACGCGGAAGTCGCCGGTCGGCGTCTCCCAGTCGGGCATCCCTGTAGTCACCAGGGCGACCCGCGCCGGCTGAGCGCCGACGAAGGCCATCGCCCGCTGGGTGGTCAGGTTGACGGCGATCCAGCGTTCGTCCTCGTCAAAGGCAACGCCCGCAGGCGGGGTAGCCGTCGCCAGCTCCAGCGCCCCGAGCTCCTCCAGCGTCGGGCCAGCAGGCGTAGGCTCTGGGGTGGCCTCCCGTGCCCTCTCCTCCAGCAGCCGCAGGAGGGGCTGCAGATGAAGGTCTGACACGCCGAGCGCCCCCGCAGGCTTGGGCGCCACGATAGACACACTCATGCCGGGCGCTGAATCCCCCGAGGCATCGTCGCCCCCGGTGACAAGCCTCTCTAGCCGGAGCGACCCCAGGCTTACCAGAGCCAGAAGCTCCAGCACCAGAAGGCTCAGAAGGAAAAGTCGCGAAAGCTTGAAAGAAGTCAATTCAAGGCCAGTATATGCCTGGAGGAAAACGCCCGTCTAGCCTCTTCGGGGGCGCTCTAACTCCTCGCTATCGAGAAGGATGGTCACCGGCCCCTGATTGTGGATCTCCACCAGCATGCGGGCCCCAAAGCGGCCCATCCCCACCTCGACGCCTGTCTCCCGCAGAGCAGCCGCAAACGCCTCTACCAGGGGCTCAGCCTCCTCTGGCGCCGCCGCGCGGGTGAAGCTGGGCCGCCTCCCCCTGCGAGTGTCGGCCAAAAGGGTGAACTGGCTCACCACCAGGGCCGCACCGCCCACATCCAGGAGGGATAAGTTGAAACGGCCTTCGGCATCGGAGAAGATGCGCAGTTCGGCCGTCTTTCTGGCTAGCCTGTGGGCGTCCTCGGCGGTGTCCCCCGCAGCCACTCCCAGCAGCACCACCAACCCTTGCCCTATCTCCGCCAGCCGCTCCTCGGCCACTGTCACCGAGGCATGGCTGACCCGCTGGATGACCGCTCGCACCACCGCCTACTTCTTGGTGGAAACCTCTGATGTCTCTTCAGGCGACGCCTTCTCCTCTTTGGCCTCTTTCTCAGCGGACTCCCACTCGTGATTCTTGCGGTTGTCGGTAACGTAGAAGCCGGGCCCTTTGAACACAATGCCCGGC
>Ga0209979_1003755_pt1 | contig 13189 bp, 6 predicted proteins | sample AnhtaG_FD_183114 | JGI IMG/M metagenome (GOLD analysis project Ga0209979, IMG submission 183114) | Deep subsurface microbial communities from Anholt, Denmark to uncover new lineages of life (NeLLi) - Anholt_01485 metaG (SPAdes) (version 2) | ecosystem: Environmental > Aquatic > Marine > Oceanic >...
GGTGGGGGCCCCAAAATACTCGTAGGGTTCGTCGAAGTAGCCAGTCAAATACTCGTAGGTCCAGCCGAACAGGGCATCAATCGGCGCTGGCAAGCGGTAGGAACCTGCGAGGCGGAAGACGATGGGAGCGTAGTGACCCGACTTCCCCTCGGCATTGACAAAATCGTTGGGGTCGTCACCTAAACCAACCGAAGCCTCACCCCAGCCACCAGCAGCACCACCAAGGTAATAGTTCCCCTTGGCGACCTGCCAGGTGAGGGAGGTGGTCAACTGCCAGTTGTTGCTGTATCTCTTGGTCAGGATGATGTCCACCGAGTCATAATTCAGGTGGAGGTCGCCGTATTTAGTGGGGTCGTTGACGACCCATTTGTCGTTCTCCCCCAGATTGGTCTGGTAATACATCGTCCAGGTGTTGTAATTTAGGTCGTCAACCACCGTGAAGGGAGCCCACTGCGCCAGCCGGTTCTCACCACCGAAGACCTGCTTTTCTATTCTATGGTTGTAACGGAATGTCAGGCTCACATCGGCGAAGAGCTCCCTATCAATCCCAACATTCATCATCTCGGCGAAGTGGTTCTTCAGGTCGGGGTCGATGTTGAGGGTGGAAGCCGGGTCATCCACCTCATAGAGTTCGAACACCCCCGGAGCATCAACGAAGCTGTAATAGGTGGGAGGAAAGTCCTTAAAGGCGTAGGTGCTGCAGTGGGGAGCCTCGTAATATCTCCCCCAGGAAGCCTTCAGCAATGTCTTGCCGTCGCCGGTGAGGTCGTAAGAGGCGCCAAAACGGGGAGCAATGTCGGTGTAATGAATCCAGTCGTCACCGCCCCGCAGCCCACCGGTGGTCTTGTCTAATCTCAGCCCGTAGTTCAGGGTGAGCCGGTCCTTGATGGTCCAGGCATCCTGCCCGTAGATGGTCAGGACTCGGTTAGCCCAGGTCAGGTCATAGTGGTCCCGCTGCTTGACCTCGATTATCTCACCCTCCCAGGCGTAGTAGTAGGCAATCTGACCGAACTCATTGATTCCATAGCGCCGTTTATCGTGCATATAGGCATTCTGGTAATGGACGCCGACCTTAAACTCGTGGCTTCCCGCCCACTCCTCAGCGTAGTAGGAGTAGTCGGCTTTAACCTCGGAGCTCCCCCGACCGTTGTGGGCATAGTACCAGTAAGCCTGGCTCAGCTCACCGGTTGCCAGGTCGTAGATGGTGGGAAGGTCGTTGCGGGGTACCAGGTCGTAATAGCCGTAATAGCCCATGAAGCGCACTTCAAAGATGGCGTTGGGGCTGAAGATGTGCTGATAGGTCGCCATGGGGTTGTAGGTCCAGGATGGCTCCTCGCAGTAAGCGTTAGGGTCCAGGGTACCTGCCGGAGCACGCCCGGTAACCGGGTAATTGTCCCACATAAAGGCACCCATCACCCGGTCCTTATCAGTCAACTGCATGCTGATCTTTTCCACCCCACGCCGGCTGTGGTCGGTGGCTACCTCCACATTGCCTGACGGTATGCGGTCGTTGAATAACTGATAGTAGGAGAAGAAGAAGTGGACTTTGTTCCTGATGAAGGGACCACCGATGTTAAAGGAGAAATCGTAATACTTCTTCTGCTCGTAGGGTGTTATGGAAAAGTCGGGAAACTCCTCCTGAACCTTCTCTAAATTTTCGCCGAAGAAGCTATTGTTCTTGTAGAAGAAGTTAGCCTCGCCGTGGTATTCGGTGCCGCCCGATTTGGTGACCACATTGAATATGGCACCCGAATACTTGCCGAACTCCGGCGGAGCACCCCAGGAGATGACCTCGGTCTCCTGCAGGTAGTCAACATTGATGAAGGGGAACTGGGTCCCCATATCGGGGTCGCTGGTGTCCGACCCGTCTATCTGCCAGGATTGACCACTCCACGAACCCCCAGCCACGCTGTCACCCCCCATGCTCACCCCGGGGGTTATAGCCAGGATGTCGGACCCTGTGCCACGGCGCTCGGGGATGCTGTTGAGGAACTCGGCGGTGAGGTCAACCCTGGTGGTGGTTGATTTGGTATCCACCGTAGGGGACTCTCCGGTAACCGTGATGACCTCTTCCAGCGGTGCTATCACCATGGTGAAGTCAAGTTTGACTGTCATCTTGGGCGAGACAATGATGCCCGAACGCACAATGGTGGAGAAGCCCTCCAGCTCAATGGTTAGCTCGTAAACACCCGGCGTTAGCGCTGCGGCACGGAAGACACCAATCTCACTGGTCACATAGACCTGCTCCGTGATCAGAGCCGTGCTGCGGAGGGTGACCGTCACCCCCGGCAAGCGGGCATCGGTCTCATCGGAGACAGTGCCTATAATGGTTCCCTGAACAACCAACTGCCCATAAGCTAAGTAGCAAAAGGTCATCAGGAAGATGACCATTGCACCTCCTATGGCTAATCTTGATTTCATGGTTTTAGCCTCCTATTTCTTACTGTTAAGGTTAAGACTTTCAGCCCAAGAATTTATTAGCCACATCACCCCCTTTCGACATAAGGCCATCACAGGGATGACCATTACACCTCCTATGGCTAATCTTGATTTCATGGTTGTAATCCCTTAACTTTAGAGTAGAACTTAACACCTCCGAAAATTTATTTGCTCCTTTCCCCCTCTTTCCTTGGAAGTTACATTTTTTATATCATATTTTAGAAGCAAAGTCAATGCCAATGTGTGAGATTTAATTGAAAAAAATAACCCTACTATTTACATTAATTAACAGACAATACCCAAAGAGCCTCTGCCCCCTAAGGTGAAAATAATCCAATCTATTGAACTATAATCCATATAATTGGATAATTCATCCACCCTTAAGCTTGACAGGGAGCACTACATCTTAGTAGAATTATACGCAATGAAGAAAAAATTGTCAAACAGAAAAATTAAATATATCAAGAGTCACTATCAGCAAAAGACTGACAAGGAGCTGGCTCAAAAGCTGGGGGTTTCCAAGGGGTTGGTCAAGCGTGTGCGGGAGGAGCTGAATCTGGTTCGCCAGGGGAAGCCCTCGCCGGAGGGGTTAGAGGCACGAGGGTGGCCCAAGAGGAGGATAGCAGTAGTAATCAGTCTGGTGCTGGTAATTGGGGTAGGGCTTATATTATTTCTTTTTTCCCGGGAGGGGCGATTCCCCTTTTTCTTTAGGGTGGACCGGTCTAAATTAAATGTTATTTTAATCACTATTGACACCCTGCGGTCGGACCATCTGGAGTGTTATGGATATAACAAAATAAAGACCCCCGAGCTTAACCGTCTGGCTGAGGAAGGGGTGCGGTTCGCTCAGGTGGTAGCCTCTGTCCCCCTGACCTTACCTTCTCACACCTCCATTATGACGGGAACCTACCCTCTCTTTCATTTAGTGCGAGATAATGGTGGCTATTATGTAGCGGAGGATTATGTCACCCTGGCAGAGGTTCTCAAAGGGAGGGGCTATGCCACCGGGGCTTTTATTGGGGCTTTTGTGCTGGACTCCAAATGGGGCTTGAATCAAGGGTTTGATTATTATTACGACAACTTTGACCTCAGCAAATACCGGAAGGTGAGCCTATCCACTGTGCAGCGGCGGGGGGATGAGGTGGAAAAGGAGGCTATGGAGTGGATTGCCAGCAATGCAGATAGTAAATTCTTCGCCTGGATTCATTTATTTGACCCCCACTCCCCTTACACACCACCTCCACCCTTTGATACTCTATACCCTGGTCGACCCTATGATGGAGAGATAGCCTATGTTGACATGCTGATAGGGGAGCTGAGGGAGTTTCTGGCAGCCAGAGAGCTTCTGGAAAAGACCCTCTTGGTGGTCACCTCAGACCATGGGGAAGGTCTGGGAGAGCATCGGGAGCTTCTTCATGGGAACTTTGTCTACGACACCACTCTGTTAGTCCCCCTTATAATTCGCTTCCCCAAAATGGGGATAAAAAACCTAACCATCGGGGAGCAGGTGCGGTTAATTGATATAATGCCCACCATCCTTGACTACCTGGGCATATCACCCTCCGAGGAAGTCCAGGGGGTCAGCCTCATACCGAGGATAAGAAAAAAGAACCTTAAGCTGGACCTTCCCGCCTATAGCGAGAGCTATTACACCAGAATCCACTTCGGCTGGAGTGAGCTGAAGGGCATCCGGACCGAGCGGTATAAATTCATAGAAGCTCCCAAGCCTGAATTGTATGATATAAAGGAGGACCCCGGGGAGCTGCAGAACCTGTATCAGGAGCAGAAGCCCATAGCTGAAGAAATGCAAAAGGAACTGGCGGAGATAATCAAAAGCCATTCTGCCAAAGGGAAGGAAAAGAGAGCACCAGTTGAAATAGATGCAGAGACCGAGCGAAAACTGAGGGCTTTGGGCTATACTACATCCATTGCGAAGCCCTTCCGAACCGACAAGGAAGGGGCACCCCTCGCCGACCCCAAAGACAAGGTCGAGGTAATCCGCTTGATGAACAAGGCGGAAAAGGAGAGCGACCAGGAGGACACCGAAGCAGCCACAAATACATTAGAAGAGGTCATAAGGCTCGACCCTAACATTGTCGATGCCCATGTTATGTTGGGCAATCTGTTCACCAGAAGAAATCTTCACCAGCAAGCTGTGGCAGCCTACCGAAAGGCAATAGAGTTGAACCCAGACTACGACCTCGCCAAAATCAACTTAGCCATTGCCTACAAGGAATGGGAAAGATATAAGGAAGCGAGCTCCATCCTGGAGGAGGTGGTCAGCAGACAGCCAAGGAACAGCCGGGCTAATTTTCATCTGGGCGATGTCTACCGCCGCCAAGGGATGTATGACAAGGCGATGAAATATTATAAACAGGGGATTGAATACGACCCCAACTCGGCAACCTTGAACGCTGAATTGGGCTTGTGCTATTACTATCAAGGGCTTCAGAGCGAAGCAGAGGAGAACCTCCAACAAGCCCTGGAGCGCAACCCCAACATATATACTGCCCATTTCACGCTGGCTTTGATCTACGAGAAGAAAGGGGATTTTGATTCCGCTATTGAAGAATATAAAAAGGAGATAGAGAACAACCCTGAGGGCTTCAAAGCCTACTTTAATCTGGGAAGGATTTATGGCAAGCGGGGGGATTTCCTCCAGCAAATTGAGCTCATCAGAAAGAGCGTAGGGCTTAACCCGAAGTTTTCTGAGGGATACTTCTTTCTGGCTAAGGCTTATCTGGATATGAGGGATGAAAAATACTTTCCGGATGCTATTGAGGCGGCAAACAAGGGCTTGCAGATGGACCCCAATTCCCCTTACGCCCCATTAGGGCACTATGTCCTGGTCGATATCTACAATCAGCAGGGCGAAGGGGATAAGGCACGCTTTCATCTGCAAAAAGCACAGCAGTTGGAGAAAAGGACTGCCACCCCACCAGAAAGCCACCAATAACTCTCTTATAACCTTCTTCTCAGGAAAAACCGCTGCTGGGGTATTAATTTTCAGTCTATCCTCTGCACTATATAATATCCCCGAGGGGTCTTGATAGGGGAACTGACCTGACCGGGTTTAAGGGAGCTGACCGCCTGAGCTAAGGGGGGCAGCAAATCTTGCGGTTTGATGGTGTAGGTGAGGTCTCCTCCCCCTTTAGCGTTGGGGTCAACAGAGTAGAGACGGGCAAGTTGAACAAAGTTCTCTCCATTTTGTAAGGCTTCCAGCACGGACTCAGCCTGTTTCTGGCTTTCCACAATTATATGTCTTATGGTATAGGTCTTATGCTGGGACGCTATGGGTTGAGGGTCTCCGAAAGAGAGGTCCGTCTCTTTTAAATCGGGGCGTAGTCTCTCGGCTTCCCCGAAAGCAGCTGAAGCTTCTTCCTCCTTTGCTAACCTCTGACAGATTAAGCCAAGGTTAAATTGGTGGCGGAAATCGTCGGGTCTTAATTCTACCGCTTTTTTAAAGTAGCCATAGGCTTCCTCATACTCTCCCTTTTCCACCAATAGCAAACCCAGATTGGTGTTAGCCTCAGGGATGTTTGGATTCAGACTCAGGGCTTCCTTTAGCCACTGAATAGCTTTGTCTTTTTCCCCTAATATGAGATAAGCGCTGGAGATATTGCCACAGAGTTGAGGGCTTTTGCTATTGAAGCTTTCTGCCAGCAGATATTCCTCTATTGCCTTATGAATGTCCCCTTTAACCTGGTAGATGAACCCCAGGTTGAAATGGAAAAGATAGCTATCCTGCTGCGAGGAGAAGCCGCTCCTTAGAATTGTCTCAGCGGTATCAAACTCTTTCAGAGCCACATAAGCTTTGGCTGAATCTACATAAGCCAGCAGGTAATTGGGGTTGATTCTTAAGGCGGTTTTGAACTCCTCGATTGCTTTTCTGGGTTGACTCAGCCCCAGGTAGGCTTTGCCCAGATAATAGCGCATCTGGTCGAAATAGGGGTTTACTTTCTCTAACTCCAGTAGTTCACTCAGTGCCTGTTGATAGCGAGCCGCCTCTATGTTTTTAATAGCGCTGGACATAGTGTAGTTGACAAATTTGAACTCTTCAATCTTGTCTTTGGGGTCGATGTTGGATAGGGCTGCTTCTTTTGAGCTGGTGCCGGTCAGGTATCCTAAGCTCTGAAGCTTCATAGCGCTTTCGGCATCGAGCCGCTGAGGCTCAGCCTTCGCTGCAGCTGTGGCGGAGTAGTTTGTTACCAAAAGGTCCAGCCTCCTCCGAAGCTCAGCTGCCTTGTCCTGGTGTAACTCAATAATGTTGTCCAGCTCCCCGGGGTCGTTGGCTACATGATAGAGCTCCGGTCGGGGGGCTCTTATATATTTCCACCCTTCACATCTGAGGCTTGCCAGATCGCTCCAGCCAAATCGGAATTGGGGGATTTTAGTCTCCGAATACGCCTCCAGCCGTAGATTGTTGACCCGACCCTTGGACAAAGGGACTAAGTCCACCCCCTGTAGTTCAGGATACCTTTTGAGATCGATATTCAGCAACGACAAAATAGTAGGGACGATGTCGATATTTCGGGTCTGCTCTTTTACCACCTTCCCCTGGGGAAGGAGACCGGGTAGCCTGAAGATCAAGGGGACATACATTACAGAATCGTAAATGAAGAACTGATGAGTTTCCTCCTGGTGCTCGCCGAGGGCTTCCCCATGGTCGGAGGCGAACACAATCAGAGTATCATCCAGAATTCCGAAAGCCTCCATCCTTGATCTTATCTCACCTATCAGTATGTCGACATAGGCTACCTCACCATCGTAAAGGGAATTACTATATCTGGTTCGATAGGGTTCGGGGGGTGTATAGGGGTCGTGGGGGTCGTAGAGATGGAGCCAGGTGAAGAATCGGCTGCGGTAATTCTTGGCAAGCCAATCGAAGAATGCCCTGGTGGTCTCCTCCCCTATTCTCTGAATCTCCGAGAGGGCGAGAGCTTTCTCCTCATCCAAAATCTGTTCATCAAAATCGTAGTAGTAGTCAAATCCCTGGTCCAAGCCAAACCTGGAATCGACCACAAAAGCGCTTACAAAAGCACTGGTGGTGTATCCGTATTCTTTTAGCATCTCAGCGATGGTCTGGAATTCCTTTCTGAGAATGAAGTTCCCGTTATCTCTGACATTGTGATACAGGGCATAGGTCCCTGTCAGTATGGAGGCATGAGAAGGAAGGGTCAGGGGGACATCGGCAATGTTGTTCGCCATAAGGACCCCCTCCTGGGCAAGTTTATCTATATGGGGGGTCTCTATCTCCTGATAGCCATAGCAACCCAGGCGGTCAGCCCGCAGGGTGTCGATGGTGATCAGCAACACATTTAGCTCTGCTTGCTCAAGGGAGGAACTTTCAGGGATGGGGGTTTTCTTCTCCCCAGGATGGTAAAGGATAAGCAGCAAACCAGCGGTCAGACCCGCCAATGCGGTAATGGTCAGGTAGAAAATCCACCTCTTCTTGGGAGACCTTTCTCCCTGAGAAGCTCCTTTGGTCATCACTTGTTCTCTTTCAGATCTTTTATTACACTTTTAACCAGTTCGGCCTGTTCTGAGGTGGGGTTGAGCTCGAGATATTTCTCTAAGTATTTAATGGTATTAGGCTTATCTTCAAGCTTCAGGTAAGCATAGCCGAGTTTGAGGTAGCTCTCGACAAAATCGGGCTTCTTTTCAATCGATTTCTGGTAAAACTCAACAGCTTCCTTCAGGTGGTCGGTATAGAAGTAAACCTCTGCCACATTGTAATAAGTGTTGGGATCATCTGGATTAAGCTCTACGGTTTTCTCAAAGGATTCCAGCGCCTTATCAAACTGCTCTAACTTGATGTAACACTGCCCCATTTTGTAATAGGTTGAAGAGACAGCCTGTTTTAAACTCTGGTCTTCTAAATAGGTGGGGTCATCCTTTGGTATCTTCTCTAAAAACTGTTCATAATTCTCCAAGGCTTTGTCCCAGTCTCCCAGTTCTTGATGGCAGAGACCAATGTTGTAATAGACCTGATAGACAGCGGGGTTTTTCTGAAGGAACTCTTCAAAATGGGACAAAGCCCCCGTATAGTCTTTGTTATCGTACAACTCCTTGGCTCTATCAAACAGCTCCTTTTCAACCACCGGCCCGGTAAGTCCTACTCCACCAGTTATTTTTTTAAGCGCAAAGGTGAGCGGAGGGTTCTTTTTCAGGGCGCTGAGGGAAACATCGACAATATAGTTGTGGAACCCATTAGCCGTGATTTTAAATTGCCACACCCCCGTCTCTCGCACCGCAAATAGAAACTTGCCATCTTTTTTTGTCTTCAGTTCCACCCGGCCGACCAAAGCGTTGGGATTAGTGGCTATAATTATCGCCCCTTCTATTGGATTCCCCTCCTCGTTAGTAACTTTAGCAGTAAATCTCCCCCTTTGAGCGAAGGCTGAGTTCAGGGATGAGAGGACGCAAACCAGAAAAAGGACCAAGATCAAAACTTTACCTTTACTCTTCTTAAATTTTTTCATGGTTAAATCCTTCCCTTGAAGAAGTCTCTTTTCTCGGTCAATTGATTAAACTCTTTGCTATTTTAATTTTATCAAGAGTTTTAGAACCTGTCAAGAGACGCATGATACCCTTTGACAAGATTGTCTTTTACCAAAATATGCTTCCCCAAGCAAAGAAGACTCCCTGCAGAGAAGGTGAAGGAGTTTAAAAACAGGTTAATGAGAAGGGGAAGGTAAAGAGCCTCTCCTCTCTTTTTTATACTTACCTTGGTCTTGACTGTTAGTGAACTTTTATAGTATTCTAAAAAAGGATTGAGGGGCAATGAAAAAATTAACATATATTTGGGCCTTAGTTAGCCTATTTTTTATTCTAACATTTCCATCATGCGACTTCTTTAAAACGAATCGTGCTAATGTAGTCCTGATTAGTGGGATTGATGTTAAAGTTGACAGCGGTTTGCTTGAATATATCGTATACCTTGGAAGGGTCAAAAATATAGGCGATGATAAAGCTGAGAATGTGAAAATTACCATCGATACTTTTAATAAGAATAACGCTCGGATTAGTGTAGATAGCAGATATATTGCTATGTTCTTAGAACCCGGCGAGCAAAAAGGATTCGAGCTAAGAGTCTACTGCGATGTTGAGCAATACGACCATCACACATATAAGATAACCTGGTCAGAACCTGACTGATAGAAATTTTTACCTTACATAATAGAGGGCAATCCCAAGGAAGGGATTAGCCCTCTTTTTTGGCGTGACCTATGGAGGGATTTTAGGTTATAGCAGCTTCAGAAGGAAGCGAAGATTATACCGGTAAGATCAGATTAAGTTTGCTCTCTGAAGCAGAAGGTTTTAATCCTCTTCTTGCTGATTTAAGGATACAAACTTATCCCCACCTTTTGGAAAAAATCTATTGATTGGTTAATTTAAATATGTTATATTATTTATGTAATATTAAAAAAGGAAAATGCATAGTTTACCATATTTAGAAAAGATTATCATTAATCACCCCTGTCCGCCCAAGCAATTCAATAGGGAATACCTCTTTCTCACCGTTGAGAAGGACATCACAGAAGGCTATCTCACTGTGGAAGGGGACGATTCACCCTACTATCTTTTCTTCTGCGAAGGTAGAATTTATGCTGCCGGGAAAATCGAAGAGGGCGAGTTTCAGGATATCTCCATCAGGGACTTCTTTGCCTATTTTTCCACGCTCCCCCGTCCTTATATCTCTTTTTATCGGACTGATGAGATTCTTCTCAAGAGCTTAATTGTCCTCTTCCAGCACGCCTCTACCACCCAGGTGACTACCGATATAGTCGATGTAGAAGAGATTTTAGCCAAGCTCAAAGATAAAGGGGTAGATTCTGTGCTGGCTGTCCGGGAAGATGAAAAGTTTAGCTTGGTTCTCTGTTGCGATGGGGTTCCCAGCTACATCTATCTGGCGGAAGAGAGCAAAGAGGCGCAAAGGGAGGAAACCGCTCAGGATAAACTCCTTGTTTATATTTATAGCAAAGAGCCTCAGCTCACCTTCGGCATTGACATCTACCAAGATATAGTGGTCAGCCCCGCGCCTGATGCCGGCTTCCCCGATTACGACTTTAAGGGGGAGATATATGAGTACTTCACCCGACCTCGACCATTCCTTCTCCTAAAGCTGGGGGAGAATACCCTCGGTCGATACACCGTAAAGTTTAACAGGCTCACCATTGGACGAGTGCCCGATAATGATGTAGTGATTGACAATCTGGCAGTTTCACGCCATCACGCCATCATCACCGAGGAAGGGAGCGGTTTCTATGTGGAAGACCAGCAGAGTGTCAATGGTACCTTTGTCAACGGAGAAAGAGTTACCAAGCAGGAACTCAAGCACAAAGATGAAATTTTGGTTGGAAAACATAAGCTCATATTTCAAGAGCCCGGCAAAACAGAGCCTGAGGAGATCGCCCCAAAGCTGGCAGACAGCAAAACCATCCTTTTGGATACTGCGGACCTTAAAAGAATCCGCAAGCTTACCCCTTCCCGTCCCAGTCAGGCAGCTCTGATCCTACCCGACAGGGAAAAAATGGAAATCTCCACTGACCCCTTTATCATTGGCAAAGGGGATGAGGCTGACCTAAAGCTCAAAGGGATGGGCATAGGGCAAATTCAAGCCAAGATAGTGCGGGACAAAGAAGGGGATTATCGCCTCGTCCATATGGGAGGTTGGAAGCCCACCCGAGTCAATGGGGCGAAGGTCTCCGAGCAGACCTTGCTTGATGGTGACGAGATACAGATTGGTAAATACCATCTCATCTTCCGTTCAGGGGGTTGAGCTCAGGGCAGGCATCTTCTCCCCCTGTTATTTTATTAAAAAGGGGCTCATTCTTCTATATACCACCGGTAGATATTGCGGTCGAAGCCCTCACCAGGGATAAGCTGCAAAGTTTTATCAATCCCCTTAACTCTCTTGCTAACCCCTACTATCCCGAAGCGGACGAACAGAGGGAGCATAGGAAGCTCCTCTGAGAGGAGTCTCTGGATGCGGAAATGATACGACCTTCGGCTACTTTGGTCCAGGGTGCGGCTGCTTGCTTCCATTAGGCGGTCAACCTCGTCATTCTTGAAAAAGAAGATGTTGAGCCCTCCTTTTGAATGCCAATAGAAATACTGGTCATCAGGGTTAACACCGCAAATGAAACCCAACAGAGCAAGCTGGAACCTTTTCTTCACCAGAAAATCGTTGAAAGTAGTCGGCTCTAAAAGGTTGAGCTTCACCTCAATGCCGACCTTTTTAAGCTGCTCCTGGATAATCTGAGCTGATTGGAGGCGAACCGTAGAGCCGGTATTGGTGGTCAGTGTCAGGCTCAGCCTTTTCCCCTGGCGCTCCAAATAGCCATCAGCTCCCCGACGCCAGCCGGCTTCAGCCAGCAGCTCTTCAGCCCTTGAAGGATTGTGCTCATACTTCAACACCTCGGGGTTATACCACCTCTCCCAAAGATAAGGGCTATGGCACACCTCCCCATATCCCTCCAAGACATGCTCCACCAGGCTCGACCTATCTATCGCATAGCTAATCGCCCGCCTCAGTTTTGGGTCAGCAAGCAACTCATCCTGGAGGTTAAAACCCAAGAAGGTGAAGTCGGGCTTGCGGTATTGGAAAACATTGACCTTCTGGTTTACCTCAACCCCTTCCTTCAGCAGAGACTTCATCTTAGAGAAGCCTATCTCCGCTAGGTCTGCTTCCTTTTTCACCGCAATGCTCTCGTAATTGAAGGTGGCATCGGGTCTAATCTTCAGAATGAGTTTCTCGATGCGGGGTGCCCCTTTATAGTAGCGGGGGTTAGATTGCAGGACAATCTCCTCGTCCTCTTTAAAGCTCTCGAAGATGTATGGACCCTCCCCTATTGGTCTTTCCCCGAAGCTGGCTATAAAGAAGCTGTCCCGGGGAAGGTGACTGGGTAGCAGGGGAAAGGTCCAGTCGTTTAAGGCAGCTGCATAGGGCTCATCGTAGGTCACTCGGAAGGTAAGCTTGTCCACCATCTCAGCTTTCTTTATCTTCTTAAACCCCTCGTTTAATATGTAAGGACTTCCCTCATCAACCAATAGTTGATAAGTAAAGAGGGCATCAGCGGCGGTGACCTGCCTGCCATCGTGCCACCAGAGATTATCCCTCAGACGAAAGGTTATCTGACGATAATCCTCAGAAAGCTGGAAGCTCTCTGCTAACTCCCCTACCAGGTTTAGCTCCCGGTCAAACTCCAGCAACCCGTCAAAAATCTTATCAATGACCCTGCTGGATAGATTATCCTTCGCCATAAGCGGGTTTAATACCGGGCTCGCCGGGATAAGCTCAACAAGGGTATTACCCCTTTTCTCCCGGGAGGGCCCACAGGCTACATCCCATAGGACAGCAGAGCTACTGCCTAGGGCTATCGCCCCTGCTGCCCAGCCAGACCTTTTCAAAAAATCCCTTCTTGATAGAACTTCTTTTGCCATCGGTCCCCCTCAGAATTTAAGGTTTGCTGATAGCTAAATTTAGATAAATATACCATTTTGCGTCCCGACTAATCAAGCAATAATTAACAACGAGGAGATCACTCCCCGCTCAGGGTTAGTCCTCTATGCCGAGTTTTTGCGGGCTATTGGGATTAAGGAGATGGTTCAGCTATATATGCCAGTTCCCGGTTCCAACCGGGGCTATGGTGCCTGGCAGTTTATCGAGCCTTTGATGCTCTATGGTGAAGGGAGGCACATAGAGGATGTAAGGGAGATAGCGGAGGATAAAGCCTTGAGGAGGCTA
>Ga0209979_1003756_pt1 | contig 13186 bp, 13 predicted proteins | sample AnhtaG_FD_183114 | JGI IMG/M metagenome (GOLD analysis project Ga0209979, IMG submission 183114) | Deep subsurface microbial communities from Anholt, Denmark to uncover new lineages of life (NeLLi) - Anholt_01485 metaG (SPAdes) (version 2) | ecosystem: Environmental > Aquatic > Marine > Oceanic...
TAAAGCCTGATTTAATAATAGAGTTTGCAATATATTCTAAAGTAGTTGGTTCATGGACTAACTTTCATTTCATAATAGAGAACGATTTGGGAACTAAAATGGGAACTTCTTTTAAAAATAAGATTAAGAGATACAAGCAGTTTTTTGAATCAGGAGCATACATGAGATATTTTCCAAAATTTGTAAAGCCAGGAGTTTTATTTGTTGTAAAAGGCATTGATGAAACAAGATCATATTACATCATAGATGTTATTAAAGAAGTCTTAGAAGAAGATTTGGATTTATATGATTTCTATGTTACAAATTTTAATTATTTTAAGGCTAATATTTTTAAAATTTGGTTAAAAGCAGGTTATGAGACCAAAAATGATGGAAGATTAAGAGTTTCTAATATTACTAAATGTAGAAGGGCAATATATCATCCTAAAAAAACTGATGAGAATTGGGAAGATAAAGAGTTTGTAGATATGTAAGAATAAGGGAAATACTGAAGAAAAAAATCCTTATTTTACCTGATAAAATTAGCTGACTTATATATATTTATCTTTATTTTTATATTACAGTCTATTACTAAATTACATAAAGACTTTGTTTAAATTATTTAAAAATTATTATTAATAGTAGTAAAAAGTACTTTATACAAAAATTTCTAAATTTAGTCTTATTTTTCTTTTATTTAGAAAATAATTATCAAATAAATCGGCTGCTTTATCCATCATAATAATGAAAAAATCAAGTTTTTGTTTATTCATCATATAGTCCAGTTTATATTCATGAACGATTTCATGTCGTTTTTGTATAAGCTCTTCTAAGACTTCTCGAACAATAAAAAACTTATTCTTGTATTTTTTTCTCCTATTCCAAATATCGAGTAATTTAACATCAACATAATCATAATATGCTGCATTTGCGCTATTTAAATTTTGAAACGTATATTTAGAAGTTAAGAATTGAGTAAGAGATATTGAACCCTCAAGTAAATCTTTAATTTCTTTAAACTCCAACTTATTTGTCCTTTGATATATTTTCTCTTTTGCTTTCTGTGATGTTTCAACATATTTTATAAAGAAATCTTTTAGAAATGCTTCAAATATAGCTACAAGATAGACAATTACCAAATTATTAATCAAAATTGATGTATTAGAACTATATCTGTATAAATATTCAGACTTTCTCATTTTACCCTTTTTAGGAATTTTACTAGATAATGAATGCGCTGTATGTATGTTATCTATAAAGTTTAAAAAGCTCATCCCGCAGAGTTTCTCACGATAACTTAATTTAGGAATAGTATTGATGGGATATGCATATCTGCCTTCCTGAGGATCATAAGCTGAACCACCAAATTCTTTTTTTAAAGTTTTAATTACTTTTATCTGCATTTCAAAGTCTTCGTGGCTTCTAGCAGCACTTGTTGTTGAAGTAAAAATTATTTTCGTTCCTCTAGGAACATAATAATCATGGTCTGCTTTATTATAAGATAAACGGCATCCTTTAAATGATGTTAAATTCTTTTTAACAAACCAAGAATAAAGCCCCTCCTTTATAAATTTAAAACCTAAATCTTTTAGGACTTTATCAATCTTTTTTTTACGAATTATTTTTTTACAATACAAATAAAGATCAAAACTCATAATTTAATAAAGTTAAAATTTTTGCATGAGATTAAAAATCTTATAATAAATAATTAAAATAAATAAATTCATTTTATTATAGTATATATTATTTCTTAAAGATTATATGTAAAATAAAAATGGGCATTTATTTTTTAAATACTTTATTCATAAATATTCATTCAATTCATTTCTTAACAACAACATGAAACTACTTTTATTTATAAAATGGTAACCAACCCTTTAATAATATATAATATTTACTACATTTTAATTTTAATTTACTAGCTCTCTTGGGTTGCTAATTAACAAGTAAAGAAGACTATCGTAAATCTTTTAAAGTAGAAGTAAAATTAAGGATAAAAAAAGAAAAACAAAAAAAGATTATATCCTATCGTTTTATAGATGCATATAACCTTTTTTATGGAGGTGAAAAAGTATTAGGGTTGAAGGTAGATCACTTTAATTTTTAGGTATTTTTGTAGCAACTAGAAACATTTATATTATTTAAGCAATTTAAATAATTTATAAAAGAGGATATTAAAATGACTCATGTAATAAAAGAAGGGTACATAATTGATTTTATCTCTGGTCAAGAAGTAAAAGCCAAGCCTGAAGAAGTTGAAGCAGTTCAAGTTTTTGCTAAACAATTGATTGAAGATTATAACTATCCAAAAGAACATATACAAACAAGGCCTCAATTTAGAGTAAAGGCAAGACCTTCTGACACAAAAAAGGAATATCCTGTTGATATTGCTGTTTTTTCAGATGACAAAAAAAAAGAAGATGAAGTTTACATAATCGTTGAATGTAAGAAGAAAACAAGAAAAGATGGAAAAACACAATTACAGGATTATTTAAGATTTTCAAAAGCGTTTTTAGGTGTTTGGTTTAATGGTGATGAAAGGTTGTTTTTAAGAAAATTTGAGAAAGCAGGCAGAATTGAATTTGAAGAAATTCCGAATATTCCAAGATATAAACAAAGGATCGAAGATGTCGGAAAGTTTAAAAGGAAGGATTTAAAACCAACTCATAATTTAAAGACGATTTTTAAGTCCGTTAGAAACCATTTAGCTGCAAACGCTGTAGGGGTAACAAGAGATGAAGTATTAGCTCAGCAATTAATAAATCTTATTTTTTGTAAAATTTATGATGAAAAATTTACAGAACCAGATGAGATAATTACTTTTAGAGCAGGTGTTGGAGAAGAAGCTAAAGATGTAAAAAAAAGAATTTTGGATTTGTTTGAAAACCAAGTAAAAAGAAAATATAAGGTAGTTCTTGATGAAAACGATAACATTACTCTTGATGCTAAGTCAGTGGCTTATGTTGTAGGCGAATTACAAAATTATTGTATTATTGAAGCCGAAAGAGATGCTATCGCAGATGCTTTTGAAACTTTTATAGGTCATGCTTTAAAAGGAGGTCAAGGGCAATTCTTTACCCCAAGAAATGTTGTAAAGATGATGGTTGATATTCTTGATCCTGACGAAGAGGATTTAATTATTGATCCCGCATGCGGTAGCGGTGGCTTTTTGATTGAAGCATTAAGGAATGTTTGGAGAAAACTTGAAGTTGAAGGTGAAAAATATCATTGGAGTAAAAGCAATCTACAGGAAGAAAAAATGGAAGTTGCTTTGAACAGAATCAGGGGAATTGATAAAGATTATTTCCTATCAAAAGTAGCCAAAGCATATATGGCAATTATTGGCGATGGTAAAGGCGGAATTATGTGCGAGGATAGTTTAGAAAATCCGCAAAATTGGAATGAAAAAACGAGATCAAAAATACATTTGAACAATTTTAGTGTACTTTTAACTAATCCTCCTTTTGGTTCTAAAATTCCTGTTCATGGTGAAGATAAATTAAAGCAGTTTGAACTAGGTCATAAATGGAAGAGGGATAAAAAAACTGGAGAATGGAGAAAGGGGGAACTTAAAGATAAAGAAGCACCGCAAATACTTTTTATTGAAAGATCTTTGCAATTTTTAAAAGATGGTGGAAGAATGGCAATTGTTTTGCCTGATGGAATTTATGGAAATACCAAATTGGGGTATATAAGAAAATTTTTAATGAAACAAGCAAGATTGGTTGCTGTTGTTGATGTACCAATAGAAACTTTTCAACCAAATACAGGAACCAAAACAAGTATTTTAATTCTTCAAAAAACAAGTAAAGTACCCAAAGATTACCCTGTATTTATGGCTGTTGCTGAAACATGCGGACATGACAGGCGCGGAAATGTAAAAGAGGATGACGATATTTCAAAAATTGTTAGTGAATTTAAAAAATGGGTTGAAGAATACGATTTTAATTGGGTTTAAAAATGGTAATTAAAATAACAACAACATATGCTTCTGAAATTGAAAATACAGAAAGATTAGAGCCAAGATATTACTATAATCAGGGCATACTAAAACAATCTTTTGAAAAATTTGGTTTTGAAGAAATAAGAGATATTGCACTCCTAAAGAGTGGGAAAACGCCCGAACACTATGATGAAAAAATAAATGAAGATGATGTTTATTTTATTAAATCCGCTGATGTAAAAAGACATAACTTAAGTTTTACAACAATAAGTTATATCACAAAAGAAACCCATAAATCCCAAATAAGTTCAAAAGTAATTCCTAATGATATTTTATTATCCAATACAGGAAAATATCTTGGTTCTGCTTGCATATTTCCTTTGATAGTTAAAGAAGGAAATATCAATCAAAACATAATAAGGATTAGAATTAAGGATGGTGTTAAAACTAATCTAAATCCTTATTTTTTATTATCTTTTTTAAATTCATATTTTGGTCAGATAGAAATAGAATCACTTTTAACACTTACAGGACAGAAATATCTTAATATGAAAAATTTTAGGGATTATAAAATTCCTAAAATAGATAAAAATGTTATTGAAAAAATATCTATAAAAACAAAAAAAGCAGAAGAAAATGAAATAAAATCTCTTAATCTCTTACAACAAGTCCAAAATCTTTTTTACCAAAAACTCGCTATTGATTTTTCAAAAATTAAAAAAGAAAATTTTTTCTCTGTAAATCTTTCTAATTTTGCAGAAGCAGATCTTTGGACGCCTAAATATTCTTATCCTTTGTATGTAAAAACGCTAAAAACCATTCAAGAAAAATGGCAAACTGTTCCTCTTGGCGAAATCGCTACATTTAAAAAGGGTAATGAAGTCGGAAGTAATAATTATAATAAATACTTGGAAAAAAAAGATAGTGATGTGTCATTTATTAGAACTTCCGATATTGTAAATTATGAAGTTGACCAATTTCCAGATTTTTTTATTTCCAATGAAATTTATCAAGAGTTGAAACAGGATATCAAAGCTGGTGATGTTTTATTTACGAAAGATGGAAAAATTGGAATGACTGGAGTGATTACGAAAAGCGACAAAATAATTGTTTCATCTGGTATTTCAAGATTAAGATTAAAAGCAGAAGCGAAAAAATACAATTTAACACCTGAATATCTTTTTTTAAGCCTATCACTGTACGAAACAGGATTTTATCCCGCCGTTAGAAGAACAGTAATTGCATCAACAATACCTCATTTAAGAGAGGACAGACTAAAAGAAAATGAAATCCCTATTTTGGATAAAAATTCAATTGATGAAATTACTAAACTTATAAAAGAAGCATTTGAATTAAAAGATGAGAAAAAAAGATTAATCAGAGAAGTAAGAGATGAAATTGATAATTATTTTGAAATTTAATAGGGAAGTAGAAAAGGAAGAAAAATATACAGAAATCATTGCAAGTGAGGCTTTGTTGAAATGAAAATCTATTGTTTTTCACTTTAGAAATAGGAGAAGTCTACCCTTTAAAGTTTTTTAAATAAAGAGAAAGATAATAATATGATAAGACCCATAAAACCAATATATTTAATGAATGAAAAAAGTGTAGATTCTATGGATAAGAAAGCAGTCAAAGATGGCATAAAAACTATATTTAAATTAGCAGGTGTTGAAAAGAAAATTAAAATACTAGATTATGACAAATTGTCAGGAAGAAATTATATCAGTCCAAAAGGCTTATTGAAGGAATATAAAACTGTAGATCGGTGTTTAGAACAGGGAAAAATAACAATTAGGAAACCAACACAGCTTAATGCTAATACAATATATAGATTATGCTGTGAAGAAATAGCTTAAAGTGGGTATAAACATTACTATGTTATCATTTTGAAGTCATATATTTATTTAAAAAATACAAACTTTGTAATTGGTGCAAGTCGTGAAGGGACTTGTGCACTTATTTCAACTTACAGGTTTAATGATTTAGAACCTGATCAAAAGTATGAAGTTATTAAGACAGAGACTATTCATGAATTTGGACATGTTTTAGGAATCCCATATAATAATAGAAAAACAAATGTTGAGAACAATATAGGTTTACATTGCACTAATAAATGTGTTATGAGTCAAGGATTGTGTGTACCTGATGATTGGATTAAATTTACAGAAGATAGACTAAGAAGCGGGAAACCCTTGTGTGATCAATGTGTTGATGATTTGAATATTTATTTTAGTAGAAAATAAATATTTTTAATAGGACTTTATATTTTACTGAAAGGAGAAAAGTGATTATATGTCCAAAGTGTTTGCACAAAAACAAAATACTTCGCAAAATATGCCAATTTGGGAGCATAAATTAAGTATTTCGCTTATTTTAAGTTATACGCAATCGTGAGCAAAAGGTGACACGAATGAAAATCCTATTAGACACGAATATCATAATACATCGTGAGACGAAGGATCCGATTAATAAGGATATTGGACGATTATTCCGATGGATAGATAAATTAGGATATAAAAAATGCATCCACCAAATTACGATTAATGAAATATCAAATAATCAAAACATAAAGGCTCGTAAGGCGTTTCTTATAAAAATTGAAAGTTATCATCAGCTTCCAACAGTGGCTCAACTCAAACCCGAGATAATGGCTATCTCGAAAAAATATGATATAAATGAAAATGATAAGAATGACACAATCCTTCTAAATGAAGTGTTCTCTAATCGAGTGAATTTACTAATAACCGAAGATAGGAACATCCGTACAAAAGCTATTGAATTGGGAATCGATGATTGTGTATTTACAATAGATGAATTCTTAGAAAAAGTTATTGCCGAGAATCCTGAGCAATTGGATTACAAAGTACCATCTGTGAAAAAAGAATACTTCGGGAATATTAACCTGCAGGATGAATTTTTTGATAGTTTCAAAGAGGATTACGTTGAGTATGAAAAATGGTTCAATAAAAAAGCTGATGAGACAGCATATATCTGCAAATCTGATAAAAAAGTTGTTAGCTTACTCTATTTGAAAGTCGAAACTGAGTCTGAACATTATCTAGATATAACACCAATGTTCACACCTAAGAGGCGACTTAAAATAAGCACTTTTAAAGTCCAGCTAAACGGATTCAAACTTGGCGAGAGATTATTGAAGATTGTTTTTGATAACGCTCTACACTTATCCGCCGATGAGATATACATTACTATTTTTCCTAAACAAATTGAGCAAATACGTCTGATTAATCTCTTGAAAGATTTCGGTTTTCATTATCACGGAATAAAAGAGTCATCTTCTGGGAAAGAGGAGGTATATGTTCGGGACTTTTCTAGAAAAGCCTTTGTAACATCCCCTAAAATCACATATCCGTTTATGAGTAAAGAAGTTCGTAAATTTCTTGTTCCGATACGTCAAGAGTATCATACTAATTTATTGCCCAATTCGATACTAAGAACAGAATCACCTTTTGATTTTGTTGAAAACGAACCATTTAGAAATGCAATATCTAAGGTTTATGTTTCGAGGTCTTTGAACCGTGATTTGAAGATTGGGGATATTATCATATTCTATAGAACTGGAGGATATTATATATCTGTAGTTACAACACTCGGTATCATCGAAAATGTGTACACCTCTATAAGAGACCTACACCACTTTATCAATTTATGTCGAAAGAGGAGTGTCTTCACCGAAGAAGAGCTCAAACAACAATGGGAGACATATCCGAATAATCGTCCTTTCATTGTAAAATTTCTTCATTCTTATTCGTTTCCGAGAAGAATTAATCTAAAACGTCTTATTGAGTTAGGTGTTATTCAAGATATAAAATCAGCACCTCGGGGGTTTGAGGAAATATCTGATAAGTACTTTCATAAGATTATAAAGGAGACTGGTAGTAATGAAAGTATTATTGTCGGTTAAACCTGAATATACCGAAAAAATATTTTCAGGAGAGAAAAAGTATGAATTTCGAAAACAAAAGCCGAGATCAGTAATTGAAAGAATTTTTATTTATGAATGCTCTCCCTCAAAAAGTATTGTGGGGTGGTTCACTGTTAAAAGAATACTATCTGGCTCACCAGAAAGAATCTGGGAGAAGTGCAAGAATTTAAGTGGTATCAAGAAAAAAGAGTATTTTACTTACTGCAATGGCAAGGGAGTCATTTATGCTTTAGAAATTAATAGAGTTCTTCAGTTTGAAACTCCTATAAATCCATTTGAGATTCGTTCGGACTTTAAACCCCCACAGAATTTCTTATATTTGGATCGTTCCTCAATATGTGGTGTGGTAGAGTGTTGGGAGGCTGGTTGTAGATGATGGAGTGTATGTTGGATTTTCCTTTTATCATGACTCTTCGGTCGCTGAAGCTCCCTCGTCCCTATCGGGTGTGTATAACAGAGGCTATATGGCTCACTTTGTTCGCCCAAATCAGCTAAGGTCGACTTCATATAGCCCAAAAACTTTATATGCAGTTGTGCCTTAAAAGGAATTGACTATGCCATTACTGAAGTTTGAAAAGAAATATCGGGAAAGCTTAGATAATCAGTGGAAGCAATTGATAATTCTTTATGAAAAAATCAAATCCAATGTTTTTATTTCTCTTGAAGAAAGGGATATTACTAAAGCAATTCTCCTTAGAATGAAAGCTTACTATGATACTCAAAACAAAATCAAGGAGTTTTTGAATAAGAGATATATGACAGCTGCATCGGACTTCTTTGTTGAGGCGATAGCCTTTTATCTAAAACTAATCTTTAATAAAGAAGGCATTGATTTTGAGGTTCACTCGGAAAGACAAATCGTACCAAGGCGAGGAGCAATTAGACCTGACATTTCAGTTTGGAAAAACGATAAAGTTATTGCGATAATTGAGTGCAAGACACAATTGGGATGGAATCGAGATAAATGGGAGGAAGATTTTAAAAAAAGAGAGTCTAAACTGAAAAATGAGTTTCCAAATGCAAAGGCGTTCTTGGTAGTACTGACTTCAGTAAATTGGTCTGGGTTTCCTGATGACAACAAAAAGGTCGGTGAACAATACTTCACTTTGTCCTCTACTTGGCCAACAAATATCTCTGACGATAAAATTGATTCCGTAATTATGAATCCTATTGAAGGTCTATTTAAGAAAATTATATCAGGCACAACAGCACATAACACAGTGTAAAGACTATAATTCACTTCGTCCAAATTCAGCTTCGCAGAACTTCTTTTACACCGAGAACATTAGCTGAAACGCTATAGAGGAAGTTAAAATAATAGCTCCACTACCACGACTCCAATATAAAATTTCCGTTAAAGTTGTGAGTAGATTAAGTAAGTATCTAAAACTAAAGAAAGAGGCCAAAGAAATCATAAATATAGCTAGAAAAGAAGTTGAACAAATAATTCTAGGAGAAAAGTAACGAAAATTATAATTTTAGCCATAGTTTCAAAAAGGCATTAAGAGAAAGAGGAAGGTTATTCAATTGATGAAGAAACTAAAACAACAAAACAATAAATTCATTAACGATCTAAAGAAAAACGAAATAAGATTAAAACACAAGATTTTAGGAGAATTTAGATTAAAGTATATTTCTACTGGTGATGCCATAAGTTTCTTTAAAATTCTTTCTGAAAGAAAATTAAGTGATAGAGAGTTTGTTATAAAAATTCTTCATAATCAAATAATTAAACCGAGAGTAAAATTTGAAGAATTTAAAAAACTATCTGATAAAGATTTAATAAAGATTGCTAGAGTTTTTATAAAAAATGAAACTCATACCTTTCGATATTTCAAAGATACAGGTGATTTTTTTAAAGATTTTAGGTTTGCTATAAAAATATATAAAGAAAAACAATATGAACAGATAAAAAATATCATTGAACCAAAAATCAAATATATTAAAGATACTCTAAATAAATTTAGTTTAAGATTCGCTACATCAATTGCACTTAACCCTGATCTAAGATCAAACATCAACGATTGTTTGCAAGGTATTGAGAAAATTTCAAAAGAATTGGAAGAAGTACAACTAAGAGTTGCTTTAAATTTTAAGTCAATAATAGAGGAATACAGCTCATTTGCCTATAAAATTGAAGAATACTTAAAACCAACTATAGTTATTTGGCAAAAATGGTTGGATAAGAACAAAACAATTTTTGAGAATTTTGAAAAGTTTTGGGATAAATTTTATGTAATATACAAAATTTCTAAGTCTGTAGCTATACCTATTCTTAAAAAATATAAGTGGTTTATATCTCCTAGCATGCCAACAAGTTTTATTTATGAAGCTGTAGAAATAGGCAGAAGAAAAGGAAATCAATTTTGGTCAATGAATAAACTGTTTGTTGGATATTTTTCAAAAAATAATTTTAAAAATTTAAAAAACCTCATAGAAGGGTGGAAAAATAACAATATTTTTAAACCAAGAATGAAAATTTTTAGTGATTGTGCCTTAACATTAAAGAGTGCTAAAGGACGTAATAATCCATCAAATTTGATAATACCGACATTGATTGCTCAAACAGATGGCATTCAATCTGATTTTATGAAACAAAGTGGTTTACAATATGATATTGGAAAAAGAGTATGGAAAGACAGAAGTGGTAAAATAATCGACAAGAAAAAATGGTTAAAAAGTCAAACTTTAAATTCAGAATTATTAGATATGGCGTATGATGTATTACTTGACATACTCTTTCAAGGAGCGAACCCAGGGGAACCTTTAAAAACACCTTTCACATTTAATCGACATAAAATTTTACATGGTGAATATTTAAGATATGGAAGGATTGATAATACAATTCGGGCTTTTCTTATTTTAGATTTCTTATCTAATGTTAGTGAAAAAGTCGTTAAACCATGAAATATTTTTTGTAAAAAATTTAAAATCTTTTAAAAATTGCTTTTTAATTCAAAAGTATAGTATTTATAAAAAAAGCATCTAGTTTTGTGTATTATATAATATTTTAAATTACAGGTTTAATGATTTAGATTCCAATCAAAAACATGAGGTTATTAAGACATCAGCTATACATGAATTTGGACATGTTTTTGAAGTTCCGAATAATACTAGACCTACAAATGTTGAAGAAAAATTAGGTAAACGTTGCATAAACAAACGTGTTATGATACAAAAAATATATGAACCTAGATGGATTGAAATGACAAATGATAGACTAGAAAGCGGAAAACCATTATGTGATGAGTGTATTAATGATTTAACAAATTCTTTTGGTAGAAAATAAAAATTTTTAATAGGACTTTTTTTACTGAAAAGAGAAATGTGATTATATATCCAAAATGTTTGCAAAAAAACAAAATACTTCGCAAAATATGCCAATTTGGGAGCATAAACGAAGTATTTCGCTTATTTTAAATTAAGTGAAATTGCCACTTTTAAAATGTAGGATGGAGCAAAAGTGATTGACATCATCCAAAAGTACATCGAGAAATTATTAATCCTGATTTCGAGTCGCCATATTCCTTTCGATGGGAGTCTGCATGGAAACCTACCAACTGTAGGAGGAGTCTATTGAGTTTTCGAGACCCTATCCAGCTGGAAAGAATCCATTTATGTTGGTAAGACAGGAAATTTGCGAGATAGAATTTATAGCAATCTTTTGATGGGTGATTCACAAGCACACACGCTCAAGCGTAAACTAATTGCGAATGCTGGACTTCCAAACGAGGAAGCCGTTAAGGAGTATTTGAAAGATGACTGCCGAGTTCAGTACTTAGAAATGGTTGATGAGAATGAACAAAGTCTTTTTGAGCACTTTGTAATTAGTATTTTTAAGCCAAAATATAATGATTAGAGGTAATAGAAGGTAGCAACTTCACTTAACAGCGGATAAAAGGCTACGGTGCTACGCACCTTCGCCCGAAATTGCCTTCGGCAACTTCTTTTATCCGAAAAACGTTAGGCGAAGAGGCTTACTGATATGAGCCTCTCTCAATTCGACCACCATGGCCCATTTAGAATTAAAATAATTAAGTAAATTATGATGAAAAATGCAATAAGCAGTGGCACAGAACGCTTTGTTCTAAGAACCCTCGAAAACCACCTAACGCGATATTTTTTCTCCCCGATTGTGACTTCTTCTCCCTCGGCAAATTTCTCCCCGTTCCTCTTAAGTAAATTCCAGCTATCTGGTTCAGCTTCTTTAGCCTGAGCCATGCGAAATTCATAGTAGGCTGAACTCCGCAAATAACTTGCTATCCACGGAATACATAGTAAGAATCCTACCAATGATGCAAAGAAAGAACCAGAAGAATAGCCAACAATCTGTTCCCTTCCTAATGCAGACTGTAGAAGAAACGCTAGAAATACAGTATGAGCTAGAAGAAATGCACCAAAAATCTGCCACAAAAGTTGCCCTTCATACCTTACATGTTCAAGAGCAGATTGATATTTATCCTCAGACTTATTTTTATTCTCCATCTTTAATTTCTCCATCATTATACTTTTATTTATATACGCAACTCATTTCGCCTAACTAGTTTTTATACGAAATATTATTTTATAACATTTTCTTATACACTGTGTAATATTTGTGAAATTGCTTTTTAACCTGAGTTGTTAAAATTTTACCAAATTAAAGTAATTATTTAAAATTATCTAATACAAATCTAAATAGATTTGAAACTTTTAAATTACAACTTTAAAAGTATAAAAGGAATATTTTTTGAAGGATTAAAGTTTTTTTCGTCTAACCATAATTATACGAATAAAAACAGCTAAAATTTAATATTTTATTGCTAATAACTTAGTAAAATTTAGTGGTTTGGTGAATGTATTTCTTAACAACATAATTCTCTTATAATTTTAGATATTTATTAAATATAATGATTTTGAGAGTAAAAATCAGAAGAATAAGAATTAATAACTAAGATACATGTATCATATGTATATATAGATACAATAACAATGAGATTTAAATATTATAAGATAGTAAAATTTGTAGAAGAGTTTAGAAGAATAGAGCTATATATAAATTCGTTAATATATATAAATAGCTATCCTATGTTTTTGCCAAATGGCACAGATTTTCTTATATAAAACCTAAATGGATAAATTCAACTATATCCTGGAATACTTCAAAACCAATTGTAAATATAGAAGCTAATATGACAGTTATTAGATATCAGGATATGGGTGAGGATTTTTATGAAATATATAATGATAATCCTGGTAGCTCATCTGGTGTCATAGAAGAACACATCGAATTTGAACATGCCGGTACTGAAGAAAGTTATTTGTATATAAAATTTACA
>Ga0209979_1003758_pt1 | contig 13178 bp, 11 predicted proteins | sample AnhtaG_FD_183114 | JGI IMG/M metagenome (GOLD analysis project Ga0209979, IMG submission 183114) | Deep subsurface microbial communities from Anholt, Denmark to uncover new lineages of life (NeLLi) - Anholt_01485 metaG (SPAdes) (version 2) | ecosystem: Environmental > Aquatic > Marine > Oceanic...
CAGTAGAGGAATTAAGAGGAAGTTCAAGAAGCTACTAGGCTTGGTAAGTATAGCTCAGAGGAAACTCACTACTTTCATTGGTTTATGGTCACCTATTTGCCCAAATTGTGGTAGTAAGATGGAATATATATTGTCCGGGAAGGGGAAACCTCCTCCAGAGTTGAGATTTGGTGAGAGATTATGCGATTGGAACTACATCTCGACTAGTGTGAGCCATTAGTAATTTCCCGAAGGGTTTTGTTCTGAGGATATCTTTTAAAAATCGGTTATTTCTGTGGTTCTATAATTACTTTGATAGACCTCCTAGCTTCAGCTACCAACTTGAATCCTTTAGCAGCTTCAGAAAGAGGAAGTTTATGAGTAATCATATCTGTAATCTTTACTTTTTTAGATCCAATCAGATCAATTGCCATCTCGATATCTTTTGGACTTCCCGCATAGGTTGAAACCATTTTTACTTGTTTGTTCCACAATTCAAACAAAGGAAACGGTATCTCTACACCAGATTCTGTAGGTGCGAAAAAAAGGATAGTTCCGCCACTACCAACTGACTCAATGGCCTGCTTTACTGCAGATGGCGCACCTGCACAGAGTACGACAAGATCAGCAAGTTTTCCATCATTATATTTTTTTACCTGTTTTGGCACATTTTCTTTTGCATGTATTACAGCATCGGCACCAAGTTTCTTTGCAGTTTCAAGTCGAAAATCGTCAATATCTGTAGAAATTATCCTCCCCGCTTTATATGCACGAGCAAGTTTTATATGAAGTAACCCCGAGATGCCACTTCCAATGATAAGCACGCTTTGCCTTGGTTTCATTTTTGCTATTCTAAACCCTCTTACCACACAAGCAAGTGGTTCAATAAACGCACCTTCTTCATAAGACATTTCCTCAGGCAAAAGAAATACGCCTCTGTCAACATTTAGCTCTGGGATCTTCAGATATTCTGCAAAACCTCCAGGATAAAAATTTGTAGAATGTAAAGTGTCACAAAGTGTATGCTGATCGTTAAGACAGAAACGGCAGGTATTACAAGGAACATGATGGGAGACAAATACTCTATCGCATACCTTGTATTTTTTTACGTTTCTACCAACTTCAACGATATCTCCAGCGATTTCATGGCCAAGCACGCAGGGGGCTTTTTTGATTCGATACCATTCCATGACATCGCTACCACAGATGCCACTTGCTTGAACTTTAACAAGTAGTTCATTATCATTGATTTTAGGTATCGGCATTTCTTCCATACGGACATCATTATTGTTGTAGTACATGGCAACTTTCATTATTTTCATCCGCATCTCACATCTCAACGTATATCTTTGTTTAATACATTTTTTAGTAGAGGTACATGAAAAATTTTATTTTTAATATTTGTACTTGTTATTTTACCAGAGCAACCTTCCTACTTTTTAGTAGCTTTAAATATTTCAAAACCTTCTTTTGGCGTTGCCTTTTTGTGAACGATTGAATTTACTGCCTTGATCATTCCAACTGGACTTGAACTTTGGAAGATATTTCTCCCCATATCTACACCAATTGCTCCTGCCTGCAGTGCATCATAAGCCATTTGCAACGCATCTTTTTCAGGTATTTTTTTCCCCCCAGCGATAACAATTGGGACAGGACATGATTCTACGATTTTTTCGAAATCCTTACAGTAATATGTCTTAACTATGCTTGCACCAAGCTCTGCTGCCATTCTAGAAGCAAGGGAGAGATATTTCGCATCTTTTCCGAGGCCGCGTCCAACAGCAGTTACTGCAAGAACAGGGATGCCATATCGGTTTGCCTCATCAATTATTCTGGTAAATGCAAGAAGGGTGTCTCTCTCAAAGGGTTGACCGACAAGAATAGAAAAAGCAACTGCAGAAACGTTAAGCCGTATCGCATCTTCCATTGATACAATGATTCCTTCATGAAGAAGATTTGTCTCATTAAGAATGCTGGTGCCTCCAGATACTCTCAGACAGATGGGAATATCTGTTCCTGGTGGAATATAGTTTCTCAATCCTCCTCTTGTTGGCATGAGTACATCAGCATAAGGCAGTAGTGGTTTCACCATTTCATCAAGTTTTTCAAGACCTGTTGTCGGCCCCATAAAATAGCCATGATCAACTGCAAGCATAACGGTATGCCCATCTTTTGGTTTAATTATTTTTGATAATCGGTTTTTCATTCCCCAATCCATAATAAAACGCCTCCGTTTTTTGGTAAATGGATGAGGATTATATAAACTATTTCAACAAGATTCTATTGCAAAATAAATCGTTTATTTCTTAGCAAACATTTTTTATTGATTGTTGCATTACCGATTTTCACCCTGAGGGAGGCATCGAGATGTCTGTTATTGAAAATTTAGAACCAAAACTTTTATGGAAACACTTTGATGAGATAAGAAAAATACCTCGTTGTTCAAAACATGAAGAGAAAATTAGAGAATACATCCTTGATTTTGCAAAAAAACAGAACTTGAAAACTAAAACCGATAAGATAGGAAATGTTGTTATTTTAAAACCTGCAACTTCTGGAATGGAAAAAAAACCCGTTGTTATACTTCAGGGTCATCTGGATATGGTCTGTGAAAAAAACAGTGATGTAGATTTTGATTTTTCAAAAGACTCTATAAAACTCAAACGAGATGGCGATATCCTTACTGCTGATGGTACGACCCTTGGTGCTGATAATGGTATTGGCCTAGCGGCAAGTCTTGCCATACTTGAAGATACAACATTGAAACATGGACCTATTGAAGCACTTTTTACTATTGATGAAGAAACAGGGCTCACCGGTGCGTTTGCAATGAAATCAGATATGCTTACCGGAAGAATCATGCTAAATCTTGATAGTGAGGATTGGGGAGTACTCACCATTGGAAGTGCAGGTGGCGGAGATTCAAAAATTAAACTACCAATAAAAACCCAGCCAAACGATGGAGACTTGGAAAGTATATCAATTAAAGTCTCGGGTCTTAGAGGAGGACATTCTGGCTGCGACATCCATGAACAGCGAGGAAACGCCATCAAAATCCTTACCCGTTTGCTCTGGAAAGCATCACAAAATCATGACTTTTATTTAACAGAAATTAAAGGCGGAGATAAACATAATGCCATACCACGAGAGGCATATGCAAAGATTTCTGTCGGTAAGGCAGACAAAGATATGTTTATTTCAGATTTAAAATCTGAAGAAAAAGACGTCTTACAGGAGATAAAACCAATCGATCCAAAGTTTACCGTGGAAATAGAAGATATTGATAAACTCAAGACAACATTAACAAATAGCTCTCAGACAACACTTTTGAATCTTATACATGGTCTTCCACATGGTGTCGACAAAAGAAGCTATGATATTCCTGATCTTATAGAAACATCTACTAATCTTGCAACAGTAGCTTTTAAAGAAAATAATGCAGTCGTTGGCCTTAGTTCAAGAAGCGCTATAAAGTCAGCTCTGCAGGATTTCCGTGATCGGATACGTGCAGTGGCAACACTTTCAGGTGCAAAAATCTCTGAGGAAGAACCATATCCTGGTTGGAAACCAGATCTGGATTCTAAGATACTGGCTCTCTCAAAGAAAATCTACAAAGACATGTATAATGAAGAGCCAGCTGTTGAGGCGATTCATGCTGGACTTGAATGCGGCATCATTGGTGAAAAATTTCCAGGTATGGATATGATTTCTATCGGTCCAACCATTAAATATCCCCATTCACCTGAAGAACAAGTACATATTAGCACGGTTGATAAATTCTACAAATTTGCACTAAAAATATTAGAAGAAGTATAAAAAAACATTACATTGAACGCAGTCTTCTAATTCGTTCATCTATCGGAGGGTGAGTCGACCAGATAGAGTTAAGTGTTTGTCTTTTGAAAGGATTAGCAATATAAAGTGGTGCAACCGTTTTTGATCCTTTTGGCTTTCCTTTTGGTATATCTAATTTTATCTTTCCTAAGGCCTTAGCAAGTCCTTCAGGGTTTCTTGTGAGATATGCACCGTTTGAATCAGCAAGATACTCTCTTTTTCGCGAAATCATTAGATATACTAGTCGTGAGAAAATTGGTGCCAATATTACAAGTAGTATGGCTACTACAAGTAGTATTGCGTTGCCTTCGTTTTTTCTTCCTCTTCCTGCGCCACCAAAAAACATCGAGTAAAACAGTATTTCGGCGAGAAGAGCAATTGTCCCCACTACAGCGAGTGTTACTGTAGCAATCAGGATGTCATGGTTTTGAATATGACTCATCTCATGGGCCATAACGCCTTCAAGTTCGTCGGGTTTCAACTTCTTGAGCGCACCAGTTGTAATGCATATTATTGAATTCTCTGGTTTTTTCCCAGTTGCAAATGCATTTATGTTGTCAGAATCTTGCACATATGTTTTTGGCGTTGGAAGCCCTGCAGCAATCGCCATCTCCTCCACTTTATATATAAACAGTTTTTCCTCTCTCACCTGTGGGTTTGCTGGCCGTGCTTTTGCAGCGGAAAGTACTGTTTGTACTGAGAAGGAATAAGTAATTGCGATATAGACGATTGCGATTGGAAGCCCAAATACAAGTCCAAGATATATACTTCCTGTAAAGATATATCCAAATGCAAAGATCACTATACAAAAAAGCAAAGCCATTATCGTACAAATAATGACAGTAAGTCGTTTATTTCTTCGAATATGATCTTCAAGCATTAGTTGTTTTGCCATACTATCAAGAAACTAAACTTTTTAGAATTTGACTTTTGGTAGTTCTCTTGCTGCTTCTGGGATCTGTAGCATTTCCCGCTCTTTTTTACCCATTCTTTTGGCAAAAATTATTCCTGGGAACGTCTCAATTGTATTGTTAAATGCAAGAACCGAGTCGTTGTAATGCTGTCTTGAATATGAGATTTTATCCTCAGTATGGGTTAATTCATCTTGTAGGTTTAAGAAATTTTGATTTGCTTTTAAATCTGGATAGTTTTCTGCTACAGCAAATAATGATTTGAGTGCGCCCGTCAGCATATTGTCTGCTTCTATATTCTTCTGGGGGGTCTTTGCTGTCATAATTGCAGACCGTGCTTTCGTTACATTTTCAAGCACTTCTTTTTCATGTTTCATATAGCCTTTAACGGTTTCCATCAAGTTGGGTATTAGTTCCGCTCTTCTCCTGAGTTGTACATCAATTTGCGCCCACGAGTTATCTATTCGGTTCTCTAGTCTAATTATTCTATTGTAATAGCCCCAGAATACCAGCAGAAAGATTACTACAACTAATATAACAATTATTCCTATCCATAATAACATGTTTTTTCCACACTCTGTTTATTTTTTCATAGGTTAATGTCATTTTTTATTTAAAGCTATCGTGTCGATTTAATAAGGAGGGAATAACATACGACCTGAGCATTTTTTCATAGCAAACTACTAAAACAAAAAGTGTATTTTACTCCAAGTAGGCGGGTATGATCTAGTGGTTATGATTCCCTAGTTATCGCCTAAAATATTGACGAAATTTTTGACGATACTCTTGACGAACTTACTAAAAACTTTCTTTTTTTTGATCCGTAATTTGTCTAATCCTCAACATCTTTTTATCCTTCCAAACTCAAAACAAAAAAAGAATATAGCTAGGGGGGGAGGGTTTACCTGGTAGAAAAGAAAAAGGAAAGAAAAAGTGAGATTTATTTTATTTTCTTCTTCTAAGGATAATTAGTGCAACACCGATTGCTGCAATTACTGCTAGTGTTTCAAAACCAGGTGTTCCTCCTCCGTCTCCATTGCCATCTGTCTCTATCTCGGTATAGATACCTGTCACAGTTTCGCTATCCTCCGCCACAAGGGTGACCGATTGTGAAGATGGAGTCGTGTAACCAGAGACAGATCCAAATGAAACAGTGTAAGTGCCGGGGTCAACAGATTTGGTCTGAGGTGCTGTCCCCCAGAGGGTATCGTCAACGTAAACGCTCGCATTTACCGGAGTCGTTTGGACGGTCAAAGTTGCTTTCCCTGGTGCTGCCTCAAACGAAAGGCTTAGCGAGTATGTCCCACCGTCATCACCGATGTTCGTGATCGCAACATAAACATCTTGAGCAGATGGCGCTGTCCAAGAGGTGCTGGTGATCGCCCCGGGATTTGCAGAGTTGGTGCTGGCTACATTTGTTCTGTCTTGGTCGTATATTGTAAGTCCAAATGAGGCGTCGCTTGGAGGGGTTACTGTAACATCCAGCAATTGACCGCTCTCCAAAGATATGACATAATAGTCTTTATCGTCATCGCCTGGCTCAGATCCATATTTATCCCCCGCCATGTGGCAGCTCTCATAATTGCCTGCAGTAACGTCTAGGGCGGTAGCATAGGTGTCTCCAGCATCCGTCGTGCTGTTTGCATCGTAGTGATTCTCCACGGAAATATCGATTGATGCGCCCACTTGCAGAGTTGAGACGTAACTACCAATTTTTATGTAAAACGTATCCGTTGAGCTTGTCGCCCAGCTGGCAACCGCATTTGTTTCCGACGCACTGAAACTGTCATCATGGAGTCCTACTCTACTAGAGTCGTATATCCCTGCCCAAGCAGTCTCATCCGTAACCCAGTCCGTTGTAATGCTGATTTTAAGCGTTTGCCCTGCATTTAACTCTGTGATTTTAAAGTACTCCATATCATCATCACGCCAACCCATCTCATGGTCCGTTTCATAACTTCCAGGTTCTATAGTTACAGCAGTGTCGAAGCCGTCCCCACCTGTCGGCAATGGTTGCTGTGCGCTCGCTATTCCCACTGCTCCAAGAAGGAGCAGCCCTATCAGGACGAATGTCCCAACTTTTTCCATTTTCATTCTTTTCATACATATCATCTCCTAATTTTTTATTTCATACTCCTCTCCATTTCTTTCTTTTACATTATAAAGAAAAGGAAAAGTGAGATTTATTTTATTTTCTTCTTCTAAGGATAATCAGTGCAACACCGATTGCTGCAATTACTGCTAGTGTTTCAAAACCAGGTGTTCCTCCACCAGTTCCTCCATTGCCATCTCCACCTGTATACCAAGGAGAATAGGTATTCGGAGCATAATCCCACCATGCTTCACCTGATTCATCTCCCGTTTCAGCATATTCAGCAGAATATGCCCAAACAGAATATGTTGCATCTGGATCATCAATTTCAAATGTTGCTGTGAACGTATTTCCAGATACTGGATTCTCTAACTCCCCTCCCTGATAACCTGCTCCAATTAGTAGGTATGCACCGCCACCGTTGATATAAAATGCCTGATAATATGTTGTTTCATCATCACCAACGAGATGCATGTAATAGATTATCTTTTCTGAGTCTTGAATCGTTCCAGCAACTGTCATGGTTAATGTAGCTTCTGAGTCAGTTATTGTATGTGATACACTTGTAATATCAATGTTGGGTTTTCCCCCGGAGTGTTCCCAGCTATAGCCAGTTTCTGAAAATTTCCAATGCCAAACATCTCCCGTGCTATCACTTTCTGCTGAGACTGTCAAGGTTGACAGTAACAGTACAGCTATGCCTACAAACAACAATATACTTCTTTTCCAAACTCTCATACTATCCACCTCACCACCGAAGAAATATAATATCCTATTTAAATGTTCCTTACAATACTTTTTTACAACATCACTTTTCATTCTCGTATTGAATACTTTAGAATCTCAATTGATTTCTCTGTACTGTCAGGAATATATTGTGTTGGATCCTCATCAACCGAGAACCCATGGGATACATGTACTCTCTCCAGGTGATCAACAACAAGACTAGGGTTCCCAGATCTATCAAAAATTTCAAAAACCCAAGAATCAGCAGATTTTTTTGCATAAACGAGAGTTCCAGGATCATTATTATAATCAGCATACACAACATGGACTATATCATTTTTATCAACAAATATTCTGACACCTTCCTCACTTCCAATATCCTCAGATATTGTCTCAATAATCCAACTTTCATCTACCAGTTTAGCATATCTAAGTGACTCATCAATATGAGCATTATAGGCCACATGAGGTATATTATTTGAATCAACGGCGATGGAACAATCCCCGCCATCACCTGGTGAAGAATCGATTGTTGCAAAAATCCACTGACCTTCCTTTTTGGTAGCATATTCTAATCGTTCAATGTCTTCATCAGGATCTGACCATCGATAAACAACATGAGGATCATCATTTGAGTCAAGTGTAAATGATAAACCATATCCTTTGTCTAAAACTTCTTCTATAATCCAGCTACTTCCATCCCAATAACTATACTTTATACCAGGGGACGTACTGTAAGCGATATGCAGGTAGTCGTTTGCATCTAATTCGATAGAAGTTGTCATAACTTGAAGACCTGCAGAGGGTGTTTCAACAATTTCAATTTCCCAACCACTCTGCTTTTTAACAGCATATTTCAAAGAACGTGTTGTAACATCGATATAGCTAATGTGAGGATACTCGTTTTTATCAACTACAATGTCACTTGCCTCGCCAATATCTCCTTCAGAGTCAACAGTTTCTAAATTCCAATGTGATCCATCAAAATAGGCGTACTTAAGATCGCGGTTACCTTGGTCATAATGACTAATATGAGGATTTCCACTTTTATCAACGTCTATAGCTGAATCGATACCCACCCAACCAGTATCATCTACAGTTTCAGAACGCCAGTCCTCATCAAAATCAACTTCATCTATAATATCATCATCGTAATCATCAGAATCATCATCCTTCGTTTCAACATCATCATCTAAACACCCACAAAAAGAAATAACTATGATTATAAGACAAACTAGTAACACAATTAATTCCTTTTTCATTTCCCTTCTCCTCACTACATATATTTGATACAATTTACTTTAAAGTTTTAGGGCAATATCAAGCAAGTTTTTTACATCATTTTAACTATGATAATTCTGATTACTAAGTATCTAATTCATCTAGAGGTTTAGATACTGAATAAATCCCAGAGTATTCGCCTACGAAACCTTCATCAGGTGAAAGAAATAGTGAATACCACATTCTTATGATAGAACCTGGAGTGTTTTCTATTTCTTTTACTGATACATCGTATGTTCCATAGTATTTTCCATCCGGTTTTTGACCTGCTGCTATTTCATAGTTTGTAGTTTTAATATCCCAGTTTACTCCGTCGTTGGATGTTGCCATTCTGATTACTGCTGGTGTGTATACCGATCCAATTAGTCTGGATGATGCAAAGAACATCCTCCATTTTCCATCTGATGTTTGTATTACTTCGGGTTTACTTGAATGTGCATAAAAACCCGTGGGCCAATCATCTCTATATAGTGTAAGATCAATGTTTAATCCTTCTCGGTTGAATGTTAGACCATCTTGTGAGTATGCAGACCAGATTCTTATGAACGCTCCGTTTTCTGCATCTGTGTCGTAGTACATTCGATAACCGCCTTCCGGTAGTGTTACTATACATGGATGACGGAGATTAGCTCCTTCTAAAGATACATCAGACTCGAGACGGACTCCATCTTCTTGTTCAAATGTTAAACCATCATTTGAAATAGCACTACATATACCCTCACCACATTGATAATAAAGCCTCCAACTTCCATCAGATAACTTGACAATCCCCGGGTGACTGGCTGCAGCCATAGCAATCCCCTCATAATTCCAATTTAAACCATCTAATGAAGACAAAGCAATAATTCCAATTAAAGAGGAACCATCTGTACCGTGATCCTCAACATACATTCTAAAGGATCCGTCATCTAGTTGTACGATTTCTGGGTTCCAATACCATCCATTATTTATTACTAAACCCTCTTGAGTCCAACTACTACCACCAGGATCATCAGAATCCTCATCATCCTCATCTATATCATCGATGTCGTCATCGTCATCAAAGTCTGATTCATCTTCAACATCTGTACATCCACTCAGAAATATAGCTAGCACTAAAAAACCGATTAATAATATGATTATTTTTTTCATCCCATCTCCTCAAACAGGAAATTGTCCATTGTTTACTTAAATGTATTGTAACACCGTTGCTATCTGTAATACAGGAAAATAATACCAAAGATATTTTGAGATTTCTACAATATTTCATAACACGTATAACCACTTGATTTATAAGTGGAGATATATTGTGGAATTAGTGAGGAGAGTAGAATGAAAAAGGAGGTATTTACATCATTAATAGTCCTTTTGTTGATAGTCATGGCACTAAGCGGATGCACAGATGAAAATATCGATAATGTTGATGAAACCAACGGTACCGTAGATGAGAATGGAGAAGATGAAACAGAAAACGGAAAAGAAAGAGACTCTTCTATCCCTTTTTTCGGAATTGCGGAAGATTTTAACAAATCAAATGACATAGCCAGCCTGACTTCTGATGATTTGAGGGAATTGGGCGTCAAAATCGTAAAGATTGAGATGGAGCCATTTATATGGAATTTAATAGAGCCTTCGCAGGGAGAGTTTGATTTCACACTAATCGATAATGTAGTAAGTGAGGCGTCTGATTCAGGGTTTTCAATCCTCCCAATCTTGTGGCCCTATGCCTTATGGGACCAAGATGGCAAGGAAGAGTGTAAGTGCGCAGGGGGAGGTCCTGTGCCTGAGATAATGCCTAAATACAGATGCAAACCTCAGGATATGGAAGCATATCATTATTTTTTAAAGGAGATTGTTGAACGCTATGATGGCGATGATGACTTTGGAAGTTATCCGATAGACGAGTCCCTGAAGAACAAAATCAGGCAGAACCCCCTGATTTACTGGAGGATAATTGATGAGCCTGATGTCGGCGATGATGTAACGGTTGAAAGGCTGTTTGAAGGCACTCTTGAGGATTATGTTGATTTGCTGAAAAATTCCTATGAGGCGATAAAAGAGGCTTGTGAAGAATGTTATGTTATCACTGCCCCGCCCGTGGGTTCAATAGAGGATTATTATTCCCAAATACTCTCATTTGGGGCAGAGAATTACTGTGACATCTATACCATTCATGGCCCGATTGAAGAACTTGAAGCAGTAGCAGGCACATTAGATAAGCATGTTTTTGCCGATGCAGGCAGTACTGATGAAGTGGATATGGCCAGACGTGCAATTTTACTGGCCGCCAATGGATTTTCATCAGCCACGCTAACCGCGGCACCGGATTGGGGGAAATATAATGCAAAACATGTAGGTGGAGACCCGGAAAAGGAAGAAGTATTTTTTAGGGAGTATTTGCTATATAAGAATGGTTCAAAAACCCCAATGTACTATGCATTAAAGATACTCATCACTGAACTGGAATACTTTAAAAGTGTAGAGTCTTTTGATGCAGAAACAGATGGAGTGGCGGGATTCAAGTTTTATTTCGATGACAAAGCGCCTGTTTATGCCTTCTTCATTGGCGACCCTGAAACATATATTGTCTGGCCAGTTGGTTTTGAATCACCACGTGAAAGTGAAGAGGAAACCGTATCCCTGGACTTTGACCAATTTCTGGTCAAGGACATATACGGAAACGAGGAGATAAAAAGCCAGTCCTTCACATTGGAATGGAGCAATGTTTATTTTGTTACGGAAATTTCAAATCAAGGAGCCGATTAAAATGAATGAGAAAAGCGTGATGAAAAATAAAAATTTGGTTTTAGGAATTTTAATCTTAATAATTCTTGGAGTGGTTTTTGTCAGCGGTTGCGTTACAGAAGAAGGGCCAGGGAATGGAGAAGAGGGCGGAGGAGAAGATGGAGGAGATAAACAACCATCATCTGTAGACCTTCAATTCGCGAGGAAGATCGAAGTGGGAAATGGAATTTTCTCCGGAATCATCTTTGCCAACGATCATTTCTATGTTTCTTTCGAGATCGACCAGCACGTATATGTGAAGGAATACGATGAAAATTTCACCGCTATAGGAGAGCAACACCAACTCACAGGTGATGACGTCAGCGTTGCGGATCATCAGATGATTTTCGCTGACAATTGCTTCTATCTGGTTCATAGCATTCCCCCTGCCAATGCCCTTTATCTGAAAAAATTTGATGCCAATTGGAATGAGATAAAATCGGTCCTGATTGTCGAGAACGCTTCTCTAGGAGAATCCACGAATGATATGGTCTTGTATTACACCAATGGCTACCTTTATGTGGGCTCAACCGTCCACGCGCCACCACTCTTCACGGGCCATATACACATCCGAAAGTACGACCAGAACCTTGAGCTAAAGAGCGAGTTTGACCTAAATGATGTGAGCTGCGAATGTGGTTCGAGCATCATCTTTCAAAACGGAACCTTCATTGTGGCCTCCTCTGATAAGTTTTGGGACGATGCAAACTTGATAATAATTAGATATGACGCGAACTGGAATTTCATAGATTCTAAGACAATCTCCGATGCCCCGGATGCGAACGAGCGTTTTCCCATGGCCTTGCTGTTTCAAAACGGGCGTTACTTCGTGAGTTACACCAATCAAACTGGCGATATTTCTTCTCCCCCACCCGGTGAGTTGCCACTAGATTATGGTGACTTAATCCTGAAAGCGTTCGACCAATACTGGAACTTACTTGGCCAGACAAACGTCACTGATGATATAGCTCCGAACAAGGCAAATAGAGCTCACTTGGCTTTAACTGAAAACAAGATTTACGTTGCCTACGATTCTAGTGAGACTGGCAGTTCCAAGATATTTGTTAAAGAGTATGATGTGATAATAAATGATTAAAATGAAATGGATTTTGGCGCTGGCGATTGTTGGAGTTCTTTTCATCAGCGGTTGCGTTCAACAGGAGGGAAATGGCCAAAACGGGGGATCAGGACCACAGAATGGCGGAGGATCAGAATTCATTTTTGCTGATGTTGATTTTGTTGAAGGCGACAGCGAGAGCTGGGACATAGAATCATCGGAGATTGGGGAAGAGTTTCTAAGCCCGTCCTGGTTTAGGTTTGATTACCTGAGCGAAGGACCATCTCTAAGATGTAGACAGTTCGAAAGCTTGGAGGACGCTCAAAACAATGTTGACCAATTAGGAGAGGCAGTTATAGATTATGTTGGAGTAGCCTTAGAAGGTTATTCATTCACTTTTGGTGAAGGCGCAACTTCGGTTGACATAAATCTTGCAATTTCAAACTTCCCGCCAAAGGGCTATGCCATTTACAAATATGAAGCAGTAGATGAGGAACCAGAAGTAGAAGGAGAGGGAAATTGGACTTTTGAGGGC
>Ga0209979_1003760_pt1 | contig 13172 bp, 15 predicted proteins | sample AnhtaG_FD_183114 | JGI IMG/M metagenome (GOLD analysis project Ga0209979, IMG submission 183114) | Deep subsurface microbial communities from Anholt, Denmark to uncover new lineages of life (NeLLi) - Anholt_01485 metaG (SPAdes) (version 2) | ecosystem: Environmental > Aquatic > Marine > Oceanic...
CGAATCCCGACCAACAGTGGTGTTGTTCAAATAGCCTCCTTGCCCTGGCTGAGACGCAGTGCCCTATTAAGCAAGGAGGAGACTAAGAACCTTGGCTTTGACCAGATTAACCAAAGGTTACAGCAAGTATTAACCAATATCGTTGCTGCCAATATCCCAAAACTTGACCCGAACCTACCGTCGATATTGGCGGCTCATGTCTGGGTCACCGGGGCACAGGTCGGCTCAGAGAGGTCAATGACCATAGGGCAGGAGCACGCCTTACTGCTGAGCAATGTCGCCCATCCCGCCTTTGATTATATAGCCCTGGGGCACATTCATAAGCACCAGGTGCTGTCCGATAACCCCCCGGTAGTCTATCCCGGTAGCCTGGAGCGATTGGATTTTAGCGAGGAAGAAGATAACAAGGGATTCTATCTGGTAGAAATACAGCAAGATAGGGAGACGGACAAAAGGTGCGTCGCCTTTGACTTCCACCCGGTAACCGGGCGCCGCTTTCTCACCATAAATGTCAATATTGAGCCACAGGATACTGACCCGACAGCCACCGTGCTCAAGGCTATCGCTGAACAGGAAGATAAAGTCAGGGATGCCATAGTCCGCCTCCAGATTAGCCTGCCCGCCGAGACCGAAGGACAGCTTAGAGACAATGACATCAGGAATGCTCTAAAAGAAGCTCACTACTCTACCGTGGCCAAGGACATTAAGCGAGAGACACGCCTCAGGCTGGGGCAGTGGACCGCCGAAGAGATAACCCCCGTCGACGCCCTCAAAGCCTACCTGGAATCAAAAAAGGTCTCCCCAGAACGAACCCAGGTTCTCCTCCAATATGGGGAAAAGCTTATACAGGAGCGGGGGATGAGGCAGGGATAAAAATATGTCAGATAATGATAAAACAATACCAGGGTGGCTTCGCCCGCTAAGTTTCCCTTCTATCGGTGAGCTGCCTTCTTGGCCTAATAATGAGCCGATTGACCCTTCTTTTCTAGCTAAAGATTTGTGCATGGATTTTAGCTCGGCATTCATAGAGAATATCCGCAAACGCTATTGGCTGCTCACCACCCCACAACTTGATATTTCTGTTGTGCCTAACGAGAAAAAAATATTGGAGAAGCTTGTATGGCCGCTTAGAGCAGCCAAGAAGGCATTTATTTTAAGTGATTATCTAGGCTGCATTGCATTATGTGGTATGGTCTGTGAAATGGCAATAATTTTCCTTTTTGACCTAGCTGCTATCCATGCTACTGGGAAGCCACTCAGTGCTAAGCGACAAAAGCAAATCTTTGACAGCACTTTTGAAAAACTAGGTCAAGAAAAAAGGATTCAAGCACTTCGTGAAGTCAAATTCTTGGATGAAGAACTTGCAAAAGATGCTGACGCTGTTCGAAAGATTAGAAGGCAATACCTCCATTTTCTTAGCAAGAGTTATAGTAGAATTGAGAAGGATGCCGGAGAGGCTTATAAAGCATCCTTCCGATTAATAAAGAGCCTTGTAGATTTGCCAGTTGGTAACGAGGGTAAGATTGTAATACCTATGCACCTAACCAATTATCTTAAGAAGAAGCTTAATGAGAAATCTTAACCTCATTCACATCTACAACCCAAACAGGGGTGTTTAAGAGGGGCTACCCCCCTCTCTTTAATATCCCTCCCCCTCTCCTTTGAAGGAGAGGGGGACACAGGGGGTGAGGTAGTCAAACAAGCTCACCCCCTGTTTCTTTTGGGCTTGTCCAGGTGTTATACTATGCCAAATAGGCTGGAGTAGTAATATGGCACCACGAAAGCTCAAGACAGAGCCTCAAATCCTGGAAATGCCACCGCAAAAGATGGCAGTGGTCTATGGCAAAGGCGCTCCGGATAAGGTGTTCTCCGACGTCCTGCCTGCCCTCTTCGGTTCAGTTTACACCCTGAAGTTTGACCTCAAGAAAAAAGGGCTGCCCACCTTCAAAGTCAGCGCACCCCGTGCCCGCTACCCTGATGCCCACCTTATGCCTATGGAGAACTGGACAATAATTACCGGTATACCCATCCCTGGGGACACCGCCTCCCTACCTCAGAAAGTCCCCGGCATCGAGGTCAAGCTTGAAACCTGGCAATACGGCACCGTAGCCCAGATTCTTCATCTCGGAGCCTATGACCAAGAACAACCCACCATTGAGCGCCTACATCAGTTCATTGCCGATAGCGGTTACCAGATAGCCGGCGTCCACGAAGAAGAATACCTGACCAACCCCGACGCCAAAGTCATCAAGACCATCATCAGGTATCCAATTAAAAAGAAATAGTAACCGTTGACAACCGTGTCGACAGAATATATGGACTTAAACTAGACCAAAGAGATAAAACACCACGACTACAATCAAAGCTGCCAGAAGAGCACCGGTAGCCGCCTGAGCCAGTGAGTGATGCTTCAGTTCTAGCCTTGCCCAGGACATCAAAAAGATTAGCCCTATAGTTGCTGCAGCTATCCAGCCATATAAAATAACCAATACGGTTACCAAAGCAGTTATAAAGGCGGTATGAAGGCTTATCTTCCACCACAGATTTATGCCCATAAATATGACTACCGCCGAAAGCCCGGCGACAAATGTGGCTATTAGAATTAGTGGTGCCCCACAGCAAACAAGAATAATACAGCCCACGCTAGCACAAGCACCGGCTAGACAATAAAGTTTGGTCCTTCGCCGGCGAGCACTGGTGAAGATGCCGTCAAGCCTCCCAGCCCGAACCAGGTAAACAACAACGGAAAAAACTGGCAATATACTAACCGCGATTAAAATCAGTGACCATTTAACGGCGTCAAGCGTGCTTGATGCTGACTCAAAGGCAAGCAACAGGATTATTATAAGACTGACCAAGAAGGGGTTCAGGATATTAGAGGTTAGGTTAGCTATTCGTTTTCTCATCTCAATTTGCATTTGCCAGAAGCTACCCCCCAAGTCTATCAAAGCCAGACTACCGCTATACTGCCTATTAATATAACATTTTGCCAAGAGCTGGTATAGAGATTATTTAGTAACCTCCATAACTTAAGGCTACAACTTAGGCAGTTGGAGTGTGGTAAAATAGACATACCCAGCAGTTGAGGAATAGCAATGAAAGCAGTTATCCTAGTCGGTGGTGAGGCAACTAGACTACTCCCCCTCACCTGCAATACACCCAAAGCTATGGTTCCTGTGCTCAACACCCCGTTTCTGGAGCATGTCATCGGCTACCTAAGCTGGCACCAGGTAAAGGATATAACCCTGGCTCAAAGCCACCTTGCCCAACCCGTCAAAGGCTATTTTGGCAACGGTAGCCGGTTCGGGGTCAGGCTCAGCTATTCGGTAGAAGATGCCCCCCTGGGAACCGCCGGGGCAGTGAAGAATGCTGAAAGGTATTTAGATGAGACCTTCCTGGTGCTAAATGGCGATATTTTCACTGACCTGGATATTACGGCTATGATTGACTATCACCGGGAAAGAAAGGCAACGGCAACTATTGCCCTGACCCCGGTGGACGACCCCACCAGCTACGGCTTAATCGAAACCAACGCCCAGGGCAGGGTTACCCGATTTCTAGAGAAGCCTAAGTGGAGCCAGGTAACGACCAATATGATAAATGCCGGCACCTATGTCCTGGAACCTGATGTCCTGAATCAAATCCCACCGCAGGCTAATGTCAGCATTGAGCGTGAGGTATTCCCCAAGCTGGTGGAAAGGGGTGAGCCAGTTTATGCTTACCCTTCCTCTGCCTATTGGATAGATATCGGCACACCAGACAAATACCGCCGACTGCACCGGGACCTGCTCACCGGTAAAAGCAGCCGTTACCCTCTTGCCCCGGCTGAGGAGGTGCTGATTGGAGAGCAGAGCTATATTCACCCCACCGCCCAAATACAGGGAGCGGCAGTGATAGGCAGTAACTGCTCTATCGGGCCCAGGGTCAAATTAAGCGGGCCGGTAGTTATCGGTGCTGGCGGCACAATCCTGGAAGATACTATAATTGAGGAATCCATTATCTGGCGAAATGTTCGGCTAGGACAGCGTGTTAACTTAAAGAACTCTATTGTGGCTGACAACTGCCGCCTTAATACCGATAGCATTATTGAGGACTCAATTCTAGGTGACAATGTAACCGTAGCCAGTGGTGGTAAGCTTGAGCCGGGCAGCAGAATCTGGCCAGGGACAACGGTGGAAGCGTAAGCCCACCTCTACCTAGCAGTTTTAGCTTGTCGCTAAATGCTGTAGACAGCCGCTTTACTGTGAATTTAGCAATATGCTTTCGTTGGAGGTACCTATTCCTTATTTCTTCTCCAGTCCCTTTTCCTTTACCATTGCCTTTGTGCGCTTACTTACCTCATCAGCTTTAGTGAGCAGATAGATCATGCCACCTAGACACACAAGGAAAATACCAACGCCAATAGGTCCTGTCCAAAACAGGACTAGCCACAAGTTTTCCATCTCTTCCTCCTTTCGTCAAACATTGACTTTTGTTGCCAGATTATACAGGTGGCTTGTAGTGAAGTCAAAAGGGGGGTGCGCCGTCAAAAACCCATTTAGTAATAAGCTCCGTTTTGAGTGCCCTCTATGCCTATGCTATAATTCTTATGTAGGGGTAGACTGACTATGTGGGACAGACTAAACCAAATAGAGAAGCGTTACCAGGAGCTAAATCAGCAAATAGCCTCGCCCGAGGTAGCATCTGACCTGAAACATCTGCAGATGCTGGCTAGGGAGAGAGCCAGCATTGAAGATTTGGTTACAAAGTATAGGCAATATAAAGCGACCTCCAAGTCGCTACAAGAAACACGGGCGATGCTAAACGATGGGCTGGACGAAGACATGACAGCATTAGTCAAGCAAGAGATAGCCGGCCTTGAGTTGCAGCAAGAGCACCTGCTTCAGGAGCTAAAGCTTGCCCTTTTACCTAAGGACGCTAATGATAAGAGAGACATCATTATGGAAATCCGGGCTGGGGCCGGCGGTGACGAAGCCGGACTGTTTGCTGCTGACCTCTTCCGTATGTATAGCCGGTATGCCCAATCTAAAGGTTGGGAAACAGATATTATTAATGTCAATGAAAGCGGTATCGGCGCCTTCAAGGAGATTATATTTGAAATAAAGGGCAGAGGCGCTTTCAGCCGACTCAAGTATGAAAGGGGGGTTCATCGGGTGCAGCGAGTGCCTATTACCGAGTCTTCGGGTAGAATTCATACCTCAACGGCTACAGTAGCTGTTCTGCCCGAGGCTGAGGAGGTAGACATATCTATAAATCCTGACGACCTCAAGATTGATATCTTCCATAGCGGTGGTGCCGGGGGACAGAATGTAAATAAGGTAGCCACCGCCGTCCGCATCACCCATTTGCCCACTGGGATAGTAGCTAGCTGCCAGGATGAGCGCTCACAACTAAGAAACAAAACAAAGGCGATGTCAGTGCTCCGGTCCCGACTCCTGAATATAGAGCAGCGTCAACAAGAAGCGGAAATAACCCAGCAGCGCCGCTCCCAGGTAGGCACCGGCGACCGTGCTGAGAAGATACGAACCTACAATTTCCCCCAAGACCGTGTTTCTGACCACCGCATAGGTCTAACCCTCCGCAACCTGCCCCGAATCCTGGAGGGAGAACTCGACGAGCTTATCGACGCCCTAGCCACCAGTGACCAGGCGAAACAATTAGAGGAGCAACTGGTGTGACCCTAAAACAGGCTCTTGGCCGTGCCAGGGAAGCTCTGGTTGTCAATAACATTGAAGACGCCCCTCTGGAGTCCGAGTTACTGCTAAGGCATACCCTGAGAATGAGCCGGGTTCAGCTATACCTAGACCTTAACCACGAACTGAGCCCGGAACAAGAGGCAACCTTCTGGCACCTGATTGAACGCCGTCTTAGCCATGAGCCTACCGCCTATATACTGGGACATCGCGAGTTCTACGGGCTTGACTTCCGTGTTGACCCCGGCGTCCTCATCCCCCGACCAGAAAGCGAGCTGCTGGTAGAAGAGGCTATCAAACTGGCTCAAAGTCACACCGTGTCCACTATAGCCGAGGTTGGCACTGGCTGTGGGGCTATTGCCATCAGCCTGGCGCTAAACCTGCCACAAGCTAAAATCTATGCCACCGATATATCAGCCCCCGCCCTCAAGGTCGCCCTGTCTAATTGCCAAAAACATGGGGTGGTAGATAGAATCTGTCTTCTATACGGCGATATGCTCGACCTTCTGCCTGAGCCGGTTGACCTCATAGTAGCCAACCTCCCTTACGTTAGGCAATCAGAAGTAAACGCACGTGGCTTTGAACCACTGCTGGCGTTGAATGGGGGTTGGGACGGACTGGAAAAGATACGCCGGCTATGCCACCAGGTAAGTGACAAGCTTCGTCCTGAGGGCTACCTGCTTCTGGAGATTGGGCAGGGACAGGAAAAGGCAGTAACTACCTTCTTGCGCAGCCTATTCCCCTCGGCTGAAATAGAATTGGTGCCGGACTTGAGTGGCATAGACCGGGTGATAAGCCTACGCTTGACACCCAACCCGGAACTTAATCCTCCACCAGCTTTTGCCCAGCAAGAAAGGCCTGGCGTAAGGCGTCAGGGTGTTTAGCCATGGCCCCTTTTTCATCTATGCCAGAGAACACCAGCTCCCCAGCATAGGTAACATCAAGGACTCTAAACAGAGTCTTTACTGTAACCAGCGCTGGCTCAAACAGATTGGCTATCCTTCTGCCACCAACGGAAACAAATAACCCTTTTCTGTCTCGCCCGTTACCCAACGGCGGCTGTTTAAGTATGTACTTCCTTGCCCATAGTGCCTGGCAGCGGTCAATCATCGCCTTCATCTGAGCCGTTACCCCCATAAACTGGATAGGCGAAGCCAGGACTATTCGGTCAGCGTCTTCCATTTCCCGGTAAACCATCTGCATATCATCCTCCACCTTGCACTTGCCCTTTTCCAGACAGGCATCACAGTGCTGGCAGGGGGCAATCTTGAGGTCATTAAGGACGATAGTTTTAACCTTAGCCCCTCGGCTGGCGGCGCCCCTCATCACCTCACCCAGCAACAGGTCGGTATTACCGCCCCGCCGTGGACTACCGGCAATACCCAGAACCTTCACTTCAGTTCCCCTTCAATATGGCTTAAGATTTCTTTCTCTCTGGCTGACATAAGGCGCTTCAGCCCCGGTTTATCGTGCTCATATCCCAGGAGGTGAAGTATACCATGAATGATGAGAATGGCTATCTCCTTTTTTATAGAATGGTGGTGCTCCTCGGCCTGCATAACTGCCTGCGGGTAGGAAATAATCACTTCACCGAGGTGTAACACCCCATCAGGAGGCGCAATAAAAGGTGGAAAGTCTGTCCCAATTTCCTCTATAGCCGAAAAGGCGAGCACATCAGTCGGCTTGTCCCTCCCCAGGTAGCTCAAATTCAACTGCCGCACCTTTTCCTGACTGGTAATAACCAGACCGATCTCCACGTTAGAGCCAGCATTCTGGGCAGTAAGGACTCGTTCAGCAACGCTCTGCAGCCAGCCCGCGTCAGGGCACCCCTCAAAGTCCTCATCAATTAAGACATTAATCTCCATATCGGCTAGGTGCCAACCATCATAGCATAGCTAAAGAAAGCCCTCAAATAAGGTATTTAGCAACCTATCCCCCTGACCCCCTTCCCTTAATAAGGGAAGGGGGAAGATATTATTTATTAAAGGGACTGACGTCCCTTTTAATCCCCTTACCAAATAACCGCAGGAAGGGGTGCTCAAGAGGCACGGTGCCTCTCCAAAGGAATTAATCACCGCTAAACTAGGGTGTTTAAGGGAGCGAAGCCCCTCTAAAGCTCCATTTTTACATACCCAGAATTATTACTTGCCGCAAAATAAAGGGCGCTTATTGAGGCTAGTTTGAAGGGGCGTTAGCCCCTCCAAAGGACTTAATTTCTGCATAATAGGGGTGTTTAAGGGGGATGGTGCCTCTCCAGAGAACCTGCTTTCCGCCTAATTGGGGTGTTTAAGAGGGGCGTCAGCCGCTCTTTATAAAATCCTCCCCCTCTCCTTCAAAGTAGCAGGTAATAGTAATAAAAGAGAGTTAAAGAGAGGCTTCGCCTCTCTTAATAAAATCTCCCCCTCTCCTTCCCAAGGAGAGGGGGATAAAGGGGGTGAGGTTGATATATAATATACACGAGGAGGCTGGACTCAAATTGGACTAGCGTTATATATTTAAGTAACATCGGATTGGGAGGTGAGCTATGCTAGAAAAATTTTCAACCGAAACGCTTGAGGCTATCTTGGACACACTGCCAGTAGATTTAACCTTCGTTGACGAGGCTGATACCGTCAGGTATTACAGCAAGGCTGATGACAGGATATTCAGGCGGACTCCAGCCGTGATAGGCAAGAAGGTGCAGGACTGCCACCCGCAGCAAAGCCTGCACAAGGTAGAGCAGGTAGTAAGCGACCTAAAATCTGGCAGGAGAAATGTGGCTGAATTCTGGATTGACCTTCAGGGGCGCAAGATATATATCAGGTATTTTGCCGTCAGGGACAGGGCTGGCAAGTATCTTGGCACCCTTGAGGTCACCCAGGACATAACTGACCTCCAGAAGATAACGGGTGAAAAGCGGCTTCTGGATGAGGGGTAGGGTAAGATTTGGACTCAAATGGGGCTGAGTGGTATATTTGCAATGCCTAAATGGAATAGCTAGGAGGCAAACCTATGGATGAGGATGAGATAAAAGAAGAGCACGAAGCATATCGTAAGAGAAGAGATTTTCTTATAGATGTTGGGCGTGAAGCGTCGAGACACTTTGATAAATACATCCTAACTTTGGCAGCCGGCACTTTCGGGCTTTCGTTGTTGTTCGTTGAGCGAATTGCGCCTCATCCGAAAGATGGAACTGAGTGGCTTCTGATTGCTGCTTGGGTAGCTTTTGGCGCAAGTATTCTTTCAACATTGATTTCATTTTTATTGGGTCAAGAATCATGCTCGAAGGAAATCGAAATACTAGACGGAAAATATAGAGGGGATATTAAGGATGGGAAGGAAATTAAAAATAGGTTTTTGACTTGGATAAAGTGGTTGAACAGAGTCTCAATGATTCTGTTTATCGTTGGAGTTGTCTTTTTGATTATATTCAGTGCATTGAATTTGTAGTCATAAGGAGGCAATGTGTCAGATAAAGAGGAAAAAGTAATTGTCAAAAAAAGTTTTGTGATACCATCGCAAGCTCAACCACCTAAAAAACCCGAGGCAAAACCACCAAAGAAAAAAGGTTAAGAATTTATTAATAAATGCTTGGCTAATGGTGGTGTTGAACTTTAACTAACTACCTCGACAAACTCGGCGTCTTGAGGGTGTAGCCTTTGTCGGTTTCGGGTAAGATGTCCTTTAGCAGCAGGGTTCTGCCGGTCTGGATAGCAGTGAAGCCATACTTGTTACGGATGCGGTCAATGGCTCTATTTAGTCGCTCCAGCCTCTGGGCTGATGTGTCCAGCATATCCAATTGTTTGCCCGGCTCAATCAGGTTTGACACCCCAATACCAATAAGGCGAACTGGCTGCTTCCCCTGAGTTAGCTCTCTTTTTAACAGCTTTGCCCCGGTGTCAAAGATAGCCTGGTCAGTATGGCGAGCCTGGCTCAAGGTGTGACTACGAGTGACAGTGGTGAAATCAGCGTATCTGAGCTTCAAGGTCACGCACCTGGCTTGCTTACCCCGCTGGCGTAATTCACCGCCAACTCGCTCACCGAGATAGCGCAGTGTCGCCTTGAGCCAGGAGCGGTCTCTGGTATCCTTGCCGAAAGTAGTCTCCCGACTGATGGACTTAGCCGCGGCCGGGGGCTCTACTTTCCTATCATCAATGCCATTGGCGAAGCGGTGTAGAATCTCACCAGAGGCACCAAAATGGCTTTTGACAGCATCTAGCGGCATAATAGATAGTTCTCCTATAGTAGTGATGCCTAAGCCGTCTAGGACTCGCTCAGTCTTCTTACCGATTCCAGGCAATTTAGCTATGTGTAACGGTGCCAGGAAGGAGCGCTCATTTCCCATGGCAACCTCCAGTAATCCGTCCGGCTTGGACAATTCAGAGGCAACCTTGGCCACCACCTTGCAACTGGCGTCGCCTATAGAGGCACAAAGCCCCAGTTCATTTTTAATCCGCTGCTTTATGGCTACCGCCATTTGATGAATAGAGCCATAGATAGATTCAAAGCCGGTTACATCCAGGTAAGCCTCATCAAGGCTCAACGGCTCCAGATAGGGGGAAAAATCAGCCAGGATATTCATAAACCTTTGTGAGGCATCACGGTACCTGTGGAAGCTGCCTTCTATGAAGACGGCTTGGGGGCAACGACGGTAGGCAGTGGCCAGGGGCATGCCGGCATGTAAACCGAAACGCCGAGCCTCGTATGATGCTGAGGCAACCACACCCCGTCGGTCAGGTTTGCCACCAACTACTACTGGTTTACCTAGGAGTTCAGGATTCTGTGCCTGCTCTACCGAGACAAAGAAGGCGTCAAGGTCAATGTGCATAATGGTGCGAGTCATTACTGCCCTCGGGAAATAAAGGTTTTAACTCTACGCTCAAAGACACTTCGCTCAAGGAGGACGCGGTGCTGACATTTAACGCATTTGATTCCTATATCAGCGCCGAGCCTGACTACCTGCCACTCATAGCTACCACAGGGGTGCTTTTTCTTGAGGCGAACTACATCACCCAGCTTTATCTCCATAACCATTCTTCTTGCCTCAGCGAGGTTCATAAACAAAAATGTTTAGCAACCTATCCCCCTGCCCCCTTCCCTTACTAAGGGAAGGGGGAGTGTAGGTAAGAGAGGGGCTTCGCCCCTCTCTAAAATCTCTTTCCCCCTCTCCTTTTAAGGAGAGGGGGATTAAGGGGGTGAGGTCATTAAAACGGTCTTTTGATTTTTACTACGATGTGGGATTAGACAAAAAATGGTTAATCTGGTCTCGCAGTTCGGCGGCAACGTGCCGCGCTGCCGGGGCGAAGTCCTTTCCCCTCGAGGCGTAGATAATCTGCCGTGACGAGCTCAAGATTGTCTTCTCCCCCTGAGCATCAACCCCATAGCGAACCACTGAAGCTATGTCTCCTCCCTGGGCACCAATGCCCGGTATCAAAAGCGGCATATCGGGGTGGCTGTTTCGTATTAGTCTTAATTCCTCAGGATAGGTGGCACCAACCACCAGCCCTATGTTACCGTAAGTGTTCCATTGACTGGCCTTAAGGGCGACAAGCTCAAATAGGGGACGGTAACCGTCTTCTACCTCGCAGCGCAGAGCCTGGAAATCAACCGCACCAGCGTTTGATGTCCGGCACAGGATGAATATCCCTTTATCACGGTATTGAATAAAGGGCTCTATTGAGTCAAAGCCAAGGTAAGGATTCACTGTAGTGGCATCAAAGTTATAGTTAGCCAAAAGAGCCCGGGCGTAAGCTTTCGCCGTATTCCCTATATCGCCGCGCTTGGCATCACCAATTACTGGCATGTTACTGGGTATATACTTAATGGTGCGCTTCAGGGCATCCAGTCCCACATCTCCCAGGGCTTCGTAGAAGGCGAGATTGAGCTTATAGGCGCATACTAAATCGGAGGTAGCATCAATAATTGCCTTATTGAACTCAAAGGTACTTACCCCTTCGGGCATCAGCTCCGGGTCAGGGTCAAGCCCGATACAGAGTAAGCTCCTATTCTTGTGAACTGCGCTTCTTAGCTTTTCATCAAAATTCATACGGCATCCCTTATGTACCTGCTCATGAGCTAAGACTGGCACCACAGTTAGCGCAGAATTTACTCCCGGGAAGGTTGACGTGAGAGCAAGCCTTGCAGGCTAAGCCTCCGCCTGACTGGCTTTCGCCAAAATAAAGTTTAACATGAGGCCAGGGGATTTCTATCCCTTCCTCATCAAAGGCCTTCTTCAGGCGAAGTCTCAACTCTCCCATTACCGCCCACTGCTGCATGGGCTTAACATCGCCCAAAATCTTAATGTCTATCCCGGAGTCACCCAGGTTATTCACCCTCAGCACCTGGGGCGCAGTTATCAGTAGCTTACCCCAATTTTCATCCGCAGCCAGTTCCTGCCCCACCCGATTTACCACGCTTATGGCATGGTTAAGGTCGGTGCCATAGGCTACCGAGACATTGAGGTTAACCCGGGCAAAGTGTCTGGTGTAGTTGCTGGCCACCCTAATCTCACCATTAGGTACATGGTGGACTATGCCGTCCAGGTCACGGAGCACTGTCTTCCTCAGGTTTACCGCTTCCACCAACCCAGCGATATCGGCTACCTTAGCTACATCACCCACCCGATACTGGTTTTCCATGATGACGAAGACGCCAGCAATAAGGTCCCTTATCAGGTACTGAGCACCGAAGCCGACAGCTATGCCAACCACGCCCAAGCCAGCCAGAGCCGGCCCGATAGGTACCTTTAACTCAGATAGGAGCATAAATACGACCAGCAGGACAATTACAACCTGTCCTACGCTCATGAAGACAGAGATAAGGGTATCTGTCCTTTTCCTGATTCCCTCCTTGCTCTCTCCCTTGGTTCTGACGATAATACGGCGCAACAGTGGCGGGAGAAGCTTTTTCAAGACGAACCATAGGCCAACTCCGACCACCAGTATTACCAGAATTCCGGGGCCATGCTCCAGAAACCACCTTTGTATCGTTTCTGGAGTCAACACGGCATAGATGCCTTCGCGGGCTATGATGAATGCTGCCGCCGCCAAGGCTATGCTCGCCAACATGATTCCATTGATAGTCCAGAAGGCAAGCCTTAAGTTTTTGTGCGCCCGCTCACGCCACTTTTCGGGCACTGCTTTTTCCACCCTGTCCTGAACCCAGTCTCCGCCCAAAAACAGGAGTAATAAAACAACAACTGAACCGATAAGTGCCCAAACGGCGCTATCAGTAATCCATTCCCACATAATAACTCACCCCCACGGCGACTTAAGCATATTATACCACATATAGCCTTGCTAAAAGGTCACTTAGCAACCTATCCCCCTGACCCCCTTCCCTTAATAAGGGAAGGGGGAGATAATTATGATATGAACATCTTCTTATCATGGACTGGCGTCCCTTTTAATCCCTTTACCGAATAACCGCCGGGAGGGGTGTTTAAGAAGAACGGGGGCTGCCTAAAGGACTCAATCACCACTGAATTAGGGCGTTTAGGAT
>Ga0209979_1003761_pt1 | contig 13166 bp, 14 predicted proteins | sample AnhtaG_FD_183114 | JGI IMG/M metagenome (GOLD analysis project Ga0209979, IMG submission 183114) | Deep subsurface microbial communities from Anholt, Denmark to uncover new lineages of life (NeLLi) - Anholt_01485 metaG (SPAdes) (version 2) | ecosystem: Environmental > Aquatic > Marine > Oceanic...
GTCATAGAGGGTCCTCAGGCCGAAGGTGACCTCCAGGGAGGTCTCCAGCTCCTCGGTTATTATCCGCTCCATGTCGGCCGCATCGACCGTCAGGTCGAGGGACAGGGTCCCCTGAGAGCCAGCCGCCAGGGAGACCGAAGAGGAGTCGCTGGCGATGTCTTCGCCGTCTGCGAGCAGGATGAGCTCCACGGACAGATCGGTGCTAAGGAAACCCGGGTTGATCGGATAAAGTTCCAGCTGGAGCGTGCCGGCACCGGTGGACTCGTCCACGGTCAGCTCCAGCGCCATCCCTTCCCCCGAAAGCGAGCTCGAGAGAACCGCTGTGACCGTGTACATGCTCGCCACGAAGGCGAGGACCGAGGCCAACTGGATAATGGCTATGATCACTCCGAGAATCTTCGCGGGCTTCAAAATCCCTCAAAAATGTTCTCAACACTTAGATTATAAGACTGATGGATGACTATGACCCATTCTTAAGCTATGAGAGAGAGTCAAATATGGAGCTCTACGACTACCTTGAGGGAGTCCCCGGCCTCGGCAACCAGTTTGAATCCCAGGCCCGCATCTGCCAGCCCAAACTTGTGAGTGACCATGGTCTGGACCTCGACCCGACCGGACCTCATTACCTCGAGGGCTGCGGCGAGATCGGCCGGTGATGCGGCATATGAGGTAGTAATCGTCACCTGTCTGCTCCACAGGTCATTCATGTCTATTGGTAGTTTAACGTCTGGTGCGGTGGGCGCGAAGATGAGCACTGTGCCCCCATCATCCACGCTTCTTATCCCCTGCTCGATGGCAGGGGGGGCGGCCGTGCTCACAATGACGTGGTCTGCGCCCCTCCCTTCGTTGTGTTCTCGAACGATACTTGGGACGTCTTCCCTAGCGTCGATGGCAGCATCGCATCCGAGCTGTCTGGCATAGCCGAGCCGGCTCTCGTTGATGTCGGTGGCAAGGACCTTCGCGGCGCCCTTGCTCCGAGCCAGCTGGATGTGGAGGATACCGGACACGCCGCTGCCCAGGACGAGGACCGTGTCGCCCGGCCGGATGCCCATCTTATCCTGACCCCGGATGACGCATCCCAGGGGCTCTATGAAGACCCCCTCCTCGTCGGTAATGTCCTCGGGGAGGGGAAATACGCCGCACTCGAGGTTGATGGCGGGTACACGCGCGTACTCCGCAAAGCCCCCGGGGTCGATGTTGGTGCTGTGGAGGGTCTCGCAGACGGTGTGCTCACCTCTCAAGCAGTAACGGCACTCGTTGCAGGGCACGTGATGGGAGACGAAGACCCTGTCCCCCGGCTCGTACCTCTCGACGCCGTCTCCCACCTCGGACACGATGCCGACGACCTCGTGGCCCAGAACCCTGGGCGCCTTCTTGATGCGGTACCACTCCATGACATCGCTTCCGCAGATGCCACACATCGACACTTTCAGGAGCAGCTCACCCGGCCCTATCGCTGGGATCGGGACCTCTTCAAGCCGTATGTCGTCGTTCCTGTAGTAGACCGCAGCCCGCATGGCGGATGCCACTCGGAATACTAGGTTTTTTGAACGTTATTAATTGTGTGTGGGTGGCTCGACATAATCGATTGGGAGGTAATCGAATAATTCTCAAGCCATCCAGGCGAGCCAGATGAGCTCGATGTCCGACACCGCCCTCAACTGGTGGACCGAGTTCACAGGCACGTAAACCACTCTGTTCGGCTCCACGTCAAACTCCTCGCCCCCTATGATGGCCCTCCCACGCCCCTTCAGGATGACGAAGAGCTGGGGCCAGGGGTCCTTCTCGCCCTCCACGTTCAGCACCTCGCCCCTCTTCAGGTATATCCAAGAGGACCTCATGCCGTCCCAGTAGACGAGGGGAATCGGATGCACCCCATGGGCCTCCCCCGCCAGCTCCGGTGCTAGCCTTTTGACCTTCACCCTGCCGGGAGTGAAGAGATATGTCAGCATCGCCTTGCCCACCTCCCAGATCAGGGCGGCCTTCTCCTCAGTGAATATCTCGAAGTTCACGGGGCGTACATCCGTCATCTTGGCTCGGGCCGCTAGGCTGAAGATGTCGGCCTCTCCGCTCAGTATGCTATCGAAGACTGGGCGAGTCGTGAAGAGCCGCGCATCTGGATCGATTGAGCCCTCGATGACCTCGGGCTCCTCCTTGAGGACGACGGTCACTGCCTCCCCCGTGTCGACCAATTCGAAACAGACCCTTATCTCATCCTCCGGGACAATCAGATCCATATAGAGCTCTGCTTCAGTTATGATCCTCTTCATCTCATCGACTAGTTTACTCAAGACATTTCCCTCCTCAGGTCAATCGCTCGATGAACAAACGCATGCTAATATTGTTACGCCTTTAAATTAAAATATCCTCCAAGATTGAGGGATACCCTCGCTTTGGCCTGAGTGTAATAAAAGGATTTACAAAAACAGAGATTAGGTTTCGAGACAATATTTTGACTCTAGAATCAGCGATGAAAGGAGTTAATAGACAAAATCGCTCCTGAGAATATCGGTGTGAATTCTCATGGACTGGGGCATGAAGAACCGATTGTCACGGATCATCAAGCCAGAGACGGGACGCTCTCTGATCCTCCCAATCGACCATGGCTACTTCCTCGGACCGACCCGGAAGCTGGAGGACCCCTGGAAGACCGTGGACCCCCTGCTTCCCTATTCGGACGCCCTCATGCTCACCAGGGGGATACTTCGATCCTCCATGAAGCCCGGCATCGACACTCCCATCGTCCTCAGGGTCTCGGGAGGGTCGAGCATCCTGAGCGAGGACCTCTCCAACGAGACCATCACGACCTCCATCTCCGAGGCGGTCAGGCTGAACGCCTCTGCCCTCTCCCTCTCCATCTTCGTGGGTGCCTCCCACGAGCACAAATCCCTAAAAAACCTCGCCTCCCTAGTGAACGACGCCGAGGAATACGGGATCCCCGTCCTCGCGGTAACCGCCGTTGGAAAGGAGCTGGAGAAGCGAGACGCCCGTTACCTCGCCCTCTGCTGCCGCATCGCCGCGGAGCTGGGCGCGAGGTTCGTTAAGACATACTACTGCGAGGGATTCGAGAAAGTGGTGGAGGGCTGCCCCGTCCCGGTGCTTATCGCAGGGGGACCGAAGATGGACACCGAGTTTGACGCCCTACAGACCACCTACGACGCCCTCCAGGGCGGCGCCGTCGGCGTCATCATGGGGCGGAACATCTGGCAGAACGACCATGCTGTGGCGATGATCAGGGCCGTTAGGAGCGTCATCCACGAGGGTGCGACGCCCAAGGAGGCCCATGATCTCTACCAGCAGCTGAAGGTAGAGGATGGATAGACACACCCCCCCATTTTCCCTTCAATAAAAGAACCTAGAACACATGCCATATTCGCAGCATATTTTTTCCATCGTTTACTGCCCATGATATTTGTCGCCCCCTTCGTCCCAATGCTGTCGGTTTGGATAAAAAGGAAAAAATCTGGGCATTAGAAAGGAGAAAAAGAGTTTATTGACGGCCTTAGGGTCCGTCACTCCACGGGGGCGTAGTAGCATCTCTTCGGGGAGTGGATCTTCCCCTCTTTCTTCAAGACCTTGATGGCCTTGGAGACCTCCTTGCTCTCGATCCCGAGGGCCTTGGCTACGTCCCCGGGCCGCACTGGCTTCCCAGCGTCCTTCATGGCCTTGAGGACAGCTTCTGCGTTCTCGCTCATTTTGTTCAACCCTAGATAGCTTGCACAGAGTAAAGACAGACGGGATTTATTAAAATTTCAGCTCGGAGACCATGAATCCCCGGAGGAAACTAAAAAGAGTGAGAAAATAAGGGGTTGTAGACGCCTAGGCTTCCTTTGTCAGCACCCTTCCAGGGGTGGCGCCCGTGTGCTTCCCTTTCCTGACCACGACATCGCCGTTGACGAGGACGTACTCGACTCCCTTCGGATGTTTCCGGGGCTCCAACTCGTCGCTGAGCACCTTGAGCTTCGGGATGTCCATGAGAACGATGTCGGCGTAGCCGCCCTCCTTGAGGACGCCCCTCCCCTTGATGTTGTGGACTCTCGCAGCCTGCGTGGAGGTCTTCTGGACCGCCTCCTCGAGGGTGAAGAGGCCTCCATCCCTCACGTACTTGATGAAGAACATCGGGAAGGCGCTGAAGGTGTTGATGCCGGGGAAGCCGTAGGGCGGGTTCTTCGCCTGCCACTTGGCGTCGAAGACGCTGGTGTCGAGGCCGACCATCCCCCTGGGATGGGTGTAGTACTGGAGGTAGGGCTTCCTGGGCCCCATGGCCCCGGTCGCCCCCCTGGTGTGGGGATCCTCTGCGATGATGTCAAAATAGGTGTCCCAGGGGTCGGCGTTCCTCTCCTCGGCGATCTGGGCGATGGTCTTCCCGTCGACGTCGGGGACATCGCTCTTCAGGACGACGATGTTCTCAGCCCATCGGGGGGCCGTGTTCGGGTTGTAGGCGACCCTGATGAACCACTTGCCCATGCGGATGGCGTCCTTAACCTCTTCCCTGAAGTCCTTCACCTTGAGCCACTTCCCGAACTCCTCGAGGCCCCCCAGCTCCCTGAGCCAGGGGGAGTATAGGGAGGCGAGGTAGGGCATCGTGGCGAAGCCGCTCCGGGTCATCTGGGGAATCGCGTCCCACGTGATGTCCAGCTCCCCTTTCGAGGCCTCGGTGATCACGTCTAGGGTGACCTTGACGTTGGCCGTCTCGAGCTCGTCAGGGGCGGTGGGGTAGATCTGCCAGCCGGTGGACATGTGGGCGTAGTGGAGGCGGACCCCGGTCTTGTTGTAGATGTCGACGCACTCCTTCAGGGCGGTGATCTTCTCGTTGGGGACGTGGCCGGCTGCGATGCCCCTCCTGCGGCCGGTGCGCCTCCAGTGGGGGCAGTAGACGCCGCCGTACTCCTTGAGGACGCCGACTCCGTCTATGATCTCCTCATGGGCGGCGAAGACGCCGGGGTCGTAGTCGAGGCCGGTGCTCATCCCCAGGCATCCCTGTTTCATCGCCTCGTGAATGAACTCCCGCATCTCCGCCCACTCTTTCTCTGTGCTGTGGCGCTTGTAGTCGAGGCCCATCACCTTGGTCCTGACGGTACCGTGTCCTACCAAGGGGGCGTAGTTCATGGAGACGCCACACCCCTCGACCTTCTTGAAGTAGCCCTCCATGTCCTCCCAGTCGAGGGTCCAGCCGAAGATCTCATCCATCCACTCGTTGACCTGCATCAGGGGGTAGTAGGGCTGCTTCGGGTAGAACTTGTAGGGATCAAGGTCGGGGAGGCGGTCCATCAATAGCCGGGGAAGCCTGATGAACTCGCCCAACGGAGCGGGAGACCCCCCGCACTGCCCCCCGACGAAGGTGGTAACCCCCTGCATGACGTAGCTCTCAGCCTTGGGGAACCACAGGAGCGTCCAATCAGCGTGGCTGTGGGCGTCAATGAAACCAGGAGCCGCTGTCAGCCCCTTCGCGTTTATGGTCTCCTCTGCGTCGCCCTTGACATCGCCTAGGGCAGCAACCTTATCCCCCTTGACGCCTATCGAACCCTTGTAGGCCTTCTTGCCTGTACCATCCACGATGGTAGCATTCTTGATCAGAATGTCGAAATCAACCATAGAATCTCCAAGAAAATAGATGTTTTCTTTTCATAAAACACTTACATACGTAGGTTGAAGGATTCGTTGAAGCATCAGAAGAAATTCGTCAGGACGGTCATGATAACCTGGACGATCAACGAGCTTGCCATCAGCCCCGTCACGATCAGCCTGCCCTTCTCGTCGTAGAACTCTCTCCCATATCTCCTCTCGGTGTACCACCTTATGATGCCGCCTAGGCCGAAGGGGACGATGTAGTGGGGCGGGAGGATCATACCCATCCCGAGGCCCATCATGGAGACGGGGGTGAAGACCTCGAGGAGGGCCCCGATTATCCCCCCGGCGACGAAGGCGATGGGGAAGATGCCCCCGGTGGTGCCCACGAAGCTCCCCGTGGCCATCATCGTCAAGTAGACCTTGCCCTGGATCAGGCTCACCGCTGGCATCATCGGGGTGCCGAAGCCCACGTACTTCCATAGGACGAGGGTGAACAACACGCTGAAGATCATCGTGGGTGCCCATCCCACGATCTTCGCCTTCATGATATCCCTCCAGGAGACCTCGTACTGCTCCTGATACTTCAGGTAGGGCAGGACCCCGCTGGAGACCCAGGGGCTGGGCCTGAAGAAGGGGTAGATCGTGTATCCCGGATAGTCTCTGTAGCCGGTGCCGAAGATGGGTACGTCGTAAAGGAAGATGGACATCACCCCCATGCTCATCCCCGTCTCCCCGGCCATCTTGGCGATGAGCACGAACTCGATGAAGCTGCCTATGAAGAAGATGTAAGCCGTGATAAGGAGCGAGTACACCCGGGGCAGGGGGCTGAATGGGTTGAGGAACCAGACCAAGCTGAGGTTGACGATGGCGACAGTGAGGACGATGAGGAGATACTTCCTGTTGGAGACCAGCCTCCTAATAAGGATCTTATAGAGCTCGAGATACCCAAGGCTCTGCTGTGCATCGGCACCCTTTCTCGGAGCCTTTGACAACCGGCTTCTCACCAGCACGAATACCGAGAGTAGTATACCCCCCAGCAGGAGGATCCCAAGGGCGGGTCCGATGGAGAACTTGAAGAGCAGCTCGTTGTAATAGGCCATGATGTCGGGGGAGTACTCGACGAATCCTATGGAGAGTAGGTATGGGGCTATGAGCAGGTTTGTGATCAACCCGGCCGCCATGAAGCTGAGGCTCGTCTTGACGTTGATCATGTAGCCGATGGCGGCGAAAGCTACGCTGAGGGAGACCGCGAAGAGCGCCCCCTTGGGGAGGAAGCGGGACAGGTCCACCATGGTGAGGTCGTAGCCCCAGAATGAGGGGATGTTCTGGAGCAGGGTGACTGAGAACCCTATGAGGGCGGCGACGCCCACGAGCCTCGCGGAGCCTCCCCCGGTCATGCAGGCGTCCACGAGGGAGGCGTTGGCGGCGTTGTTCGGCCAGATCATCCTCTCGCTCTCGATGAACTCCTCTTTGAGCAGGTAGGTGAATATCACGCCGACGATCACGGTCATGGCGGTGGTGACCACTAGCATCGCAATCGGTGTGATCCAGTAGCCCAGATCGAGGCTCCCTGCCAGAACGGCCTCCTTCGGGGGGCCCATCCAAAGGGGGAACGACACCTCGGCCTCCGTCTGGAGCATGTAGATGATCAGTGAGAGGCTATTGTAGATGCCCAGAGTCGAGACGCTGGATATCAGGACGAAGGACAGCTCCCTCCTGCAGGAGCCCCCGCCCAGCCTGTGGAAGAACGAGTAGGCCAGCAGCACGGCCACAGCGCCATAGCCGAAGCTCCAGCCCAGGTTGATGCTGAGGTAGCCGTTCACCGCACTGAAAAGAATAGCCAGGAATATACCTAGCAGGATGGCTCTGCCTTTCACGCTTCCCTTTTCAATTCTACTTTCCGCGGCCTCGGAGCCGTCAAATCCATCGCTCACAACAGGCGCCTTGAGGCTACGAATTACGACTCTGACTTATAAGTGCAAGTCACAAGATGAGAGTCGAATAATTAAAAAGACGATTGTTGCGGAAAATCTCTCTTGAGGCCTAACCGAAGGTGTTGTTCTTCTCCTTCTGCTCTTCCCTGTAGATCTTCTTGTAGACTGTCTCCCACTTGTCTTCCCGCATCTTCTCGGCAATCTCTCTCATGACCTCCCTGAAAGCCCTCTTCTGGGCCTCGTCCTCGTACTTGTAGTAGATCCTAGACAGGTCTGTCCACACCTCGTCCTTGATCTCCTCCAATGCGACATCGGACGAAGGATAGATCTTCTCGATGGCCTCCCTTATCATCTCCTTGAGGCTGTCAAGGGGCTCTGACGCCGTCATTCTCGTCCTTCGATGGGTGGACCGCCCTATTATAAACTTTTTTCTTATGTGTTAGAAGGTGAAAAGTGGGTTTTGAAGGGAGGATCCCAGTAACTTTTAAGGCGATCCGCCGGAAGGCAGATACTAAATGGCGAGTGAAACGGGGTCTACGGTTTGATCGAGAGAGCTGAGAAGATCATCAACCTGCTGGAGGAGGCCTACCAAGATGTAGGAGGGACATCCCTCAACTGGGAGACTCCTCTGGACCTGCTCGTGGCCACCATCCTGTCGGCCCAGAGCACAGACGTGCAGATCAACAAGGTCACCGAGACCCTATTCAATAAATACCGGAGGGCCGCTGACTACGCACACGCGCCGAAGGAGCAGCTCGAGGAGGCCATCAGGTCCTCGGGGTTCTACAAGCGGAAGGCCGAGGCCATCCAGGAGGCCTGCAGGGTCATAGCCGAGGAGCACGGGGGAGAAGTCCCCGCCTCGATGGAGGAGCTCACCAGGCTGAAGGGCGTGGCCCGGAAGACGGCTAACATCGTCCTGGGGAACGCCTTCGGCATCGTGGAGGGAATCGCTGTCGACACCCATGTCTGGCGCCTCTCCAAAAGGCTGGGGCTCACTGAGCAGAAGTACCGGGACAAGATCGAGAGGGACTTGATGAGCGTCTTCCCCCGTGACAAGTGGCTCGCCGTGAACTATCTGCTCATAGAGCACGGGAGAAGAGTCTGCGACGCGAAGAAGCCCAGATGCGACGAGTGCGTGTTGAACGACCTCTGCCCTTCGGCCTTCACTTTCCCCCATTACAAGAAATGAGGATCACTCGCGTAGATCTCTCTATATTTCTCGACCTTCGAGAGGACTCGCTCTCGCTCCCTGTCGACGGCCTCCCTCTCGCTGTCCCTGACCTCCCTGAGGGGCTTCGCCGGGATGCCGAGGGCGAGGGTGTTGGGGGGTATCACCGCCCTCGGGGGGACCACCGCACCGGACCCGACGATCGAGCCCTCCCCGACCTCGGCGCCGTCAAGGACTATGGCTCCTATGCCAACCAGGGCCCTGGCTCCTACGGTGGCCCCGTGGACGATGGCGCCGTGGGACACGATGGCCTCGTCGCCGATCTTCACAGGGGAGCCCGTAGGGGCCTCCACGACGCAGTTCTCCAGGATGGTGGCCCTGGCACCGATCTCGACCGTGTCGTCGTCGCCTCTTATGACGGCCCCGTTCCAGACATTCGCCCCCTCCTTGATGGTCACATCTCCTATGACCCATGAGCCGGGGGCGAGGAACACCGACTCGTCCACCCTGGGTTTCTTCCCTTCGAAATCCACCTTTGACAAGACAACCCTTCAAGCCATAAGGGCAGATGCGCCTCGAAAAGGTTTACGCGTGTAGGAAGCTGTTGCTGATCCAGAAGATGCGTTCCGAGTGCCTAGTTGCTCATCTCGAGCATCCGCTCGATGGGGACACGGGCCCTCCTTGCGATGTCGTCCGGCACCCTGACGACCGGGGCCTCGTTGAGCAGGGCCTCGTAGGTGTTCTCCAGGGTGATCCTCTTCATGGCGCTGCACTCGGCGTACTGCTTGGCAGGGAGGAAGGTCTTCCCCGGGATCTCCCTCCTGAGGCGGTCGACCAGGCCGACCTCGGTGCCTATAATGAAGACCTCGGCGTCGGACTCCTTGCACCTCCGGTACATCCCTCCCGTCGAAAGGATGTGGTCCGCCTTGAGTTGGAACTCTGGCTCGCACTCTGGGTGGACCAGGAGCTCCGCTTCGGGATATTTCCTCTTCAGCTCCATGGCCTCGGAGCCGTTCCCTAGGAAGCGGTGGATGTAGCAGTGGCCGTCATCTGGCACAGGGATCACGGTCTTCTCCGGGTTGCGCTGGGAGACGTACCAAGCCAGATTTCTATCTGGTCCGAAGAGAACGGTTTCTCCCTCTAACTGGGCGATGATCTCTGCAGCATTTGCAGAGGTGCAGGTGACGTCCGCCTCAGCCTTGGCCTCGGCCAGGGTGTTGACGTAGACAACCACAGGAACTCCTGGGTTGTGTTCCTTGTATTGCTTCAAGACTTCCATAGGGAGCATGGCGGCCATGGGGCATCGGGCTCCGGTGTTCGGGATGATCACCTTCTTAGAGGGGTTTAGGACAGAGGCGGTCTCCGCCATGAAGTCAACCCCGCAGAAGACGATGAGTTCACTATCAGCCACGCCCTGAGCCCTCCTACAGAGCTCCAGGCTGTCCCCGATGAAGTCAGCTATCTCCTGGATCTCAGGGATCTGGTAGTTGTGGACGAGGAGGAGGGCCCCCTTCTCCTCCTTCAGCTCTGTGATCTTCCTCTGGAGCTCCGACGTGTCCAAGTTATATCATCTCGATCTCAAGCTTCACGTCCAGGCTCCTCACGGAGTGGGTCAGGCTTCCCATGGAGACGACGTCGACACCGGAGGACGCGTAGTCGCCTATGTTGTCTATGGTGATACCCCCTGAGGCCTCGAAGAGCCTCCCCTCTCGGAGCCCCCTTTCCTCCAGAGCCTTTAGGCAGCCGCTGATCTCCTCTGGCGACATGTTGTCGAACATGACTATGTCCGCCCCTGCCTCGGAGGCCTCCACAACCTCTTCGATGTTCTGGACCTCCACCTCTATCTTCTTCGTGAAGCTCACCCCCTCCCTGGCCCTCCTCACCGCCTCAGACACGGATGGAAGGAGCTTCAGGTGGTTGTCCTTGATTAGGACGCAGTCGTCCAGCCGGAACCTGTGGGTGTCCCCTCCCCCAAGCTCCACGGCCATCTTGTCCAGCGCCCTCAGCCCAGGGGCGGTCTTTCGGGTGGCTGCCACCCGCAGGGAGGGATTCGCCTTTGAGGCGATGCGCTGAACAGTCGCGACGGATGTGGCTATGCCAGCCATGCGGCTCACGATGTTCAAGACGGTCCTCTCCGCCGCGAGCAGCGACCTGGCGGGCCCCTTGATCTCCATGAGAGTCCTACCGGCCGGAACCCAAGACCCATCGGCGACGAGGAGTTCCGCCTCGCACCCGAGGACCTCGAAGACGGCCCGGGCAACATCCAAGCCGGCGGTCACCCCCTCCTCCTTGAAGTAGAGACGGGCCTTCGCCTCCTGGCCCTCCTCTATGAGGGCCGCTGTTGTGATGTCTCCGAAGCCTATGTCCTCTCTCAGGAACTCCCTGATCCGATCCTCCCCTATGCCGCCGCCATCCATCTTCCTCATCTCTCCGATGATGCGTTTCCTGATCGAGGATCTGAACTATCATTTATAATTTGAGGGGTTCTGAGAAGTCTTTTATCCTCCTCGGGGGGATGAACCGTCGGTTGATCGATTTGGACTACCGGAGGTATCTGGTGGAGGTGGGCACGGGGATCGACCTCCACGGGGAGGACGAGACCAAGGCGGCCCTGAGGGCGGTGAAGGACGCCATCAGCCACTCGAGCATGGTGGGGCTGAGCCAGCTTTTCAAAGTCGAGAGCTTCGCCGAGCTTGAGGAGGCCCTGATGGTGGACGTGACGGTGGCCACGCCGAACCCCGAGAACGTGGATCGCGACGCCGTCCTAGGCGTCTTGCCCGAGGGGAAGAGGAGGATAGACGTCGTCGAGGGGGGCATCAGGTTCCCCGCCTCATCCACGTCGGAAGATGCAATGACACATGGCATTGTGATGGCCAACGCGGTGATAGTGGTCCTCTTGGACGTGGACAAGCTGGAGAGAAGGTGAGCATCACCTCTAATTCCTGAGATCTACGGTTGTTGCCCTTCGTGACTATGTTGGCTTCTTAGTCGCTAACAAATAATAAAGCCTGAAACAACCATAGTCGCCTGAGCCCTCGATGTCTTGAGGTCACTCATAGAGCCAGGCCTCGTCGATCCTCTTGTAACTGACCAGCTCGCTCTCGTCGAAGTAGATCGAGTACTCCATCAACGCGTTCTCGTCCGAGTCCCCCGCGTGGATGACGTTCCTGCTGATGTTCAGGGCGTAGTCGCCCCTTATGGACCCGGGGGTGGCGTCGGCGGGATCCGTGGCGCCAATGAGTTTGCGGGTGTGTCTCACCGCGTCTTCTCCCTCGATCACCATGGCCACCACGGGGCCGCTGGTGATGAACTCGATCAAGCCCTCGTAGAAGGCCTTCCCCTCGTGGATCTCGTAGTGCCTCTTCGCCTGCCCCGGGGAGATCTGGAGCATCTTGAGGCCTATGATCTTCAGGCCAGCCCTCTCGATCCTCGCAATAGTCTCCCCGATCAGCCCCCTGTGAACGCCATCCGGCTTGATCATGATGAACTCCCTCTCCATTCGCCTCACCTGTTGGATCTCACCCACGAACTCTTTCGCGATGAATTGGGAGGATTCCTACTTATCATTGATGGTCGCGGGCGTCCGCTATCCCTTCATGATGCGCTGGAAGTAGTCGACGATCCTCCCGTGGATCGGTATGCCCGTGGCCTCGATGAGGGCGGTGTACCCCGGGAAGCAGTTGGCCTCCAGGATGCACGGCTCCCCGTCGGCGGTGGGGAGGACGTCTATGCCCGTGATCTTCAGGCCCACCGCCTCGGCCACCTTGATGGACAACTCGTCGTAGACAGGGTCGTCGAAGGCTTCAGCGATGCCTCCGGCGCTCACGTTGTACCTGAAGTCCTCGGGGTTAGACCTCTTCTCCCTGCCCACCACCTCTCCGTCCACCACCATGCACCTGACGTCGTAACCCAGGTTCGGCACGAACTCCTGGAGGTAGAAGACACCCTGGCCGTGGGCTCGGTTGTACCACGTGAGGAACTGTAGAAGATCCGCCCTAGTCCTGATGCGGTCGAGCCGTATGACACCCACGCCACGACCCTTGCACAGGGGTTTGAGCACCACGTTCCTCCCCGAGTCCAGGAGGTCGGCCGCGAAGCCATGGGCCTTGTCAATATTCTCGGTCACAAGGGTCTTGGGGTGGGGGACTCCCAGCCTGCTCAGCTGGATGGTGAGGTGCTCCTTGGAGTACTGGAGCATGCTGTCCACTGGGTTGATCACGGTGCCCACCTGGCGCTCGAGCTCCCTCAGGAGGAGATACCTGTGGATGAGTTCAAATGTGGACCCTCTGTTGAGCATGTTGCTCGGAGCGTAGACGAGATCGGCACCGATTTCCGGGAAGTCAGGAACAGAGATGTCCCAGGGAGCCTTGAACAGAGTCTTCACCCCTCGGGCCTTCAGCTCCCCCAGGACCAGCTGGGTCTCCGTAACGGTGGGGTTGTCCGTGAATATGAGGACGGTCACGAGAATCCCTCAAGGCAGAGACTGGAATAGC
>Ga0209979_1003762_pt1 | contig 13161 bp, 11 predicted proteins | sample AnhtaG_FD_183114 | JGI IMG/M metagenome (GOLD analysis project Ga0209979, IMG submission 183114) | Deep subsurface microbial communities from Anholt, Denmark to uncover new lineages of life (NeLLi) - Anholt_01485 metaG (SPAdes) (version 2) | ecosystem: Environmental > Aquatic > Marine > Oceanic...
CGGTTTACGAAACCGCTGCTCTACCCCTGAGCTACGCTGGCTATAGCTAAGTATAGCACAAAATTCGGCGACTAATGAAATATCCCAGACTCCGTAGTTGACGCCTCAGATAGGCTTATGATAGTATTAAGCGACTTCAGCTATTTATCCCTTAGCTATTTGTATCATGGTCTATTTGTAATTCTGCTCAGAGGAAGATGTTATGCAGGTAGAGAAAGAGTTAGCCGAGCTATCACCCAATAAAGATATGCTCCTAACCGTCGGGGTTTTCGACGGGGTTCACCTTGGTCACAAATACCTGATTTCACAGCTGACGGAGCATGCCCGGCAGCAGAATCTGCTTAGCGGAGTGGTAACTTTTAACCAGCACCCCCAGGAGATACTATCACCCCAGACTAAGCTGCCATTCCTGACTGACCTCACCACAAGAGCTGAACTTCTCAAGAATGAAGGCGTTGAAGCTATCATTACCCTGTCCTTCACCCGTGAGCTAGCTCAGCTCAGCGCTCGCCAGTTCGTCAGCCTGCTAAAGAAATACCTCAGAATGCGCGGCATGGTAATTGGACCTGACTTCGCCTTAGGTCGAAACCGAGAAGGCACTACTAATACCCTGTGTGCATTGGGGCAAGATATGGACTTCAGTGTAACCGTCATCCCGCCTATAATGGTAAACGGTGAAATGGTAAGCAGCACCGCTATCAGGAAGGCTCTAGCTGATGGAGATATGAAAAGGGTGGTTAACCTGATAGGCCGCCCCTTCAGCCTTCACGGGCACGTAATCACCGGTTCAGGTCGAGGCGTGGGGTTGGGCTTTCCCACAGCTAATCTGGATGTAAACTCAGAACAAGCCCTGCCCGCTGACGGTGTTTACGCTACCTGGGCGCTTATTGATAGCAAAGCCTATCAGTCAATGACCAATATTGGCAAGCGCCCTACTTTCGGTGACAGCCAGCGTGCTGTAGAGGTTTATGTCCTTAACTACCATAGTGACCTATATGGACGTGAGCTAACCATTGATATAATAGAACGACTTCGCGGTGAAAAGAAATTTGACACCGTAGAGGAACTAAAGAAACAAATGACAGAGGACGTAAAACAAGGCAGAGCCATATTAGACTCCTGAGGTAGAAACTAAGTATGGGTACCGAGGAAAAAGTTATAATCAGCCCAGATATGAGTCGCTTGCTAAGGCGGGGAGTGGCTGAAATCATAGTTGAAGATGAGATGATAGAGCTACTGCGCTCAGGCAAAAAATTACGGCTAAAAGAGGGTTTTGACCCCAGTTTCCCTGACATCCACCTGGGGCATATGGTGGCACTAAGAAAGCTACGTCAGCTTCAGGAGTTGGGGCATCAGGTCATTCTCATTGTTGGTGATTGGACAGCTCAAATTGGCGACCCGAGCGGTGTTTCTGCCACCCGACCTATGCTATCGGCTGAGCAAGTTCAGGCTAATGCCGAAACCTATATGAAGCAGTTCTTCAAGCTGGTTGATAGGAAAAGGACGGAGGTGAGATGGCAGAGTGAGTGGTTTGGCAAGTTTACTCTGGCTGATGTTATTCAACTCACCAGCAAGTTTACCATCGCCCAACTGATGGCTCGAGAGGACTTCGCCACCAGATATAACGCCGGGCGACCTATTACTGTGACTGAGCTACTCTACCCATTGCTCCAAGCCTACGACTCAGTAGCTATCCGGGCTGATATTGAATTCGGCGGCACCGACCAGAAGTTTAATCTATTGGTGGGGAGAGAGCTTCAATCCATGGTGGGTCAGCATCCACAGCAAATCTTTTTAGTCCCTCTCCTCATCGGCACCGACGGTAGTCAAAAAATGAGCAAAAGCCTGGGTAACTATATTGGTGTCGCTGAGCCACCCAATGAGATATATGGCAAGGTGATGTCTATCCCTGATAGCCTTATTATGGACTACTTTGAGTTAGTAACCGATGTTCCTGACAAGGAACTGGAGGAATTCAAGCGTCAACTCAGCAAGCAAAGCGTCAACCCGATGATACTGAAGAAGCGCCTGGCCAGCGAAATTGTTACCCAGCTGTATAGTGAGAAGGAAGCCACCAAGGCAGAGGAGCAATTTACCAGGGTATTTCAAAAAAGAGAATTGCCTGAAGAGATACGGCAAGTAAAGATGACTCCAGAATTGCTACAAAGAGTAAAAGCTCGCTCATTTGAAGAGGAGGGACTTGGGGTGAGCATCAGAGAGGTTGGCAAGCCTGAGACTGAGGAGTGGATTATACCAGTTCCTCTGCTGTTACGTGAGATAGGCTTGGCTAAAAGTCATAGTGATGCTAAGCGTCTTATAGCACAAAAGTCTGTTCGCATAGATGGCAGGACAATTTATGAGAATGATCCAAGGGGTAATATCAAGATAGGCAGCATAATTAAGGTAGGGCCGCACCGTTGGGTGAGACTAGTTGATGTTGATTAAAATGCACAAACGAGATTATAACGAGATTATTTGGTAACCTATCCCCCTGACCCCCTTCCCTTAATAAGGGAAGGGGGAGTGTAGATAAGAGAGGAGCGAAGCCCCTCTCTAGAATCTCTTCTCCTTCTTTAGAGAGGGAATCGGGAAAAGAGTCAAAGAGAGGCGAAGCCTCTCTTAAAAATCCTCTTCCCTCTCTCCTTCTCAAGGAGAGGGGGATAAAGGGGGTGAGGTTAATAAACAACCTGATAAGCGGCGCTTTGCCAAGGTAATTAATACTGATACAATAGAGTAGAAAAGGAGACAGAAGGAGACGAATGGAAAATCTACGCATTCCCGGACCTACCCCCTGCCCTAATGATGTTATTCAGGCAATGACCAAGCAGATGATAAACCATCGCGGGCCAGAATTCGGGCAGATACTAAATGGGGTAACGGCCAACCTGAAACAGTTGTTCCAGACCAAGAGCGATGTTTTGGTGCTTACTGGTTCCGGGACAGGTGGTTTAGAGGCGGTCATCGTTAATACCCTGTCTCCGGGAGACAAAGTATTATCGGTATCTACTGGCGTCTTCGGAGAGCGCTTTGCCAGTATTGCCAAAGAATTTGGTGCTGAGGTGATGCCGCTTCGCTTTGAATGGGGCAAACCGGCTGATGCCGATGCCATTCGCCAGGTCCTGCAGACTAAGCCAGAAATCAAGGCAGTGTTGGTCACCCATAATGAAACCTCTACCGGTATTACCAACGACCTGGCTTCAATTAGCCGGGTAGTCAAGGAATTTGACAAACTACTGTTGGTTGATGCCATGAGCAGTATTGGCTCAATTAATCTACCCGTAGATGACTGGCACTGTGATGTTACCGTCACCTGCTCCCAGAAGGCATGGATGGCTCCCCCCGGAGTGGCTATGGTCAGTGTGAGCCAAGAAGGCTGGCAGGCACATTCAAAAGCCAAGATGCCCCGCTTCTACTGGGACTTTACCCAAGCCAAGAGCTATTTAGAAAGAGGGCAGACACCTTGGACACCGGCTCTATCTATAATATTTGCTCTCGCGGCATCACTAGAAATGATGCTGAGGGAAGGACTACCTAACATCCTAGCCCGACATGCCCGGGTTAGCCAAGCAACTCGGGAGGGGATAAAATCGCTAGGGCTATCCATTTTTGCCCAGGAAAGTCACGCCTCTAACACGGTTACTGCGGTAAGGTCTTCAAATGGGCTTGACACTAAACAGATGCTCCGAATTCTCAGAGAGGAACACAAGGTTGTGCTCGCTGGTGGGCAACAGAGTTTAGACGGTAAGATATTCCGTATTGGTCACATGGGCTGGATAACCGAGAACGATATTGAAACGGTAATATCGGCCCTAAGGGTGGTATTGCCACAGGCTGGGTTTAAGGGGTAATAACTAAAATGAAGGTTTTAGTAGCTGATCCTATCTCTGCTGAGGGAACAGATATTCTTCGTGACCATGCTCAGGTAGATATTAAGCCGGGACTTACCCCGGAGGAATTAATATCCACTATTGGCGACTACGATGCCCTAGTGGTACGCAGTCAGACTAAGGTCACGGCTAAGGTTATAGAGGCTGGGAAAAAGTTACAGGTCATCGCCCGAGCCGGTGTTGGCGTTGACAATATTGATGTCGACGAGGCAACCCGGCGCGGCATTGTGGTGGTTTATTCTCCCACTGGCAATACTACCTCAGCCGCTGAGCACACCATCGCCCTTATGCTCGCCCTCGCCCGCCATATCCCTCAAGCTAACGCTGTGCTCAAATCCGGGGTATGGCGACGAAGTGATTTTATGGGCACCGAGGTCAGAAACAAAACATTAGGTATCATCGGCCTAGGCAATGTAGGTTCAGAGGTAGCCAGACGTGCCCGGGGTCTAGAAATGAAACTCATCGCTTATGACCCTTTCATCTCTGTTGACCATGCCCGTAACCTGCAAGTGAAGCTTACTCACCTGGAACAGCTACTTAAGGAGGCAGACTTTATCACCCTTCACGTTCCGTTGACATCATCAACCAAGGGACTAATTGGTGCTAAAGAGCTGGCTTTGGTCAAACCAACAGCTCGTATCATCAATACTGCCCGGGGTGGGCTAATTGATGAAGAAGCACTGGTTAAGGCAATAAAAGAAGGCAGGGTGGCTGGTGCTGCCATTGATGTTTTCTCCACCGAACCAGTTACCAAGAGCATCCTGTTTGAAACCGATAATATTATCGTTACCCCTCATTTAGGCGCTTCCACCACTGAGGCTCAAGCTATGGCGGCTAAGGATGTAGCCGAGCAGGTTGTCGACATATTTAACGGACAACCAGCCAGGTATGCGGTTAATGCCCCATTTATCACTGCTGAAACTATGTCAGCGCTGGCGCCGTTCATTAAGGTAGCGTCGACAGCAGGCAAGCTGGTCAGCCAGCTAGCCGAGGGACAGATGAGCACCATCCAGATCAAATATGAGGGCGAGATTTCTAATTATGATACTAATACTCTTAAGGTGGCTGTTCTAGGCGGATTGCTTGAAGAGATAAGCGAGGAGCGAGTTAACCTGGTTAATGCTAATCTGGTGGCCAGCCGACGAGGACTGACTATAGTAGAGCAGAAAGAGACTGCCTGTGAAAACTATGCTAGCCTTATTACCATAGACGCTACCACCAGCACCGGGGTTACCACTGTCGCCGCTACGGTAATGCGCCGGGAAACGCATATTGTCCGAGTCAATAACTACTGGATTGATATCGTGCCGGCTGAGGGTTACTTCCTGTTTCTTGACCACCGAGACCGACCTGGGCTAATGGGCGCTGTGGGCAGGATAACCGGCGATGCCGACATAAATATTAGCTCTATGAATGTAAGCCGTCTCAAACCCAGGGGGCGAGCGCTGGCGGTACTAGCCTTAGATGAACCTCTAGCTGAGGAACAACGGCAACAAATACAATCTATCCCCGACACCTACGCCGCGAAAATGATAAGACTGTAATATGGTAGGATAAGGATTGCCAGAAATGCCAAAGAAAAAGAAGAGGTTCGTCGCCGTTATTGGTGGCAAGCAATGCTCACCACAGGAAGCGGAGCTAGCTGAAGCGGTGGGTCGGGAACTAGCTAGGCGAGGTGCTATCCTGGTATGCGGCGGCCTGGGCGGCATCATGGAGGCAGCCTGCAAAGGGGCCAGCTCAGAGGGTGGGGTAACTATCGGTATCCTCCCCGGGGATAACTACCAGGCAGCTAACCGCTATGTCCAGATTCCCATAGCTACCGGTATGGGCTATGCTCGAAACATCGCTGTAGTCAAATCAGCCCAGGCGGTTATCGCCATCGGTGGCAGCTACGGCACCCTCTCCGAGATAAGCCATGCGTTACAAAGTGGTATCCCCGTTATCGGCCTAAATACCTGGTCATTATCTAAAAATGGTCAGCCGGATAAGTCAATTATCCCGGCTCAAGACCCAATTGAGGCAGTAGATAAAGCCCTAACTTAATTAATCGTCAACCCAACTTCATGATAGTGGGGGAAAATGTCAACTATTGACAATGTTAAAGCCAGAGAAATCCTCGATTCCAGGGGTAACCCGACACTGGAGGTTGAGGTAAAGCTAGCTGACGGCACAATGGGTCGGGCGGCTGTGCCCTCTGGAGCCAGTACCGGCAAGTATGAGGCGGTAGAACTTCGGGATGGGGATAGTTCCAGGTTTAATGGACTGGGTGTCCTCCAGGCAGTAACCAATGTTAATGAGGACATCGCCGCCGCTATAATCGGGATGTCAGCCACTGACCAGGCAGCCATTGACCACAAGCTTATAGAGCTTGATGGCACCAGTAACAAATCACGCCTGGGGGCTAACGCCATTCTAGGAACATCACTAGCGGTGGCACAGGCTGCAGCTAACCTGCTTAATATGCCCCTATTCCACTACCTGGGCAGGGCAGCTACTTACACCCTGCCGGTGCCGATGATGAACATCCTCAATGGCGGCAAGCATGCCTTGGGCTCAACAGACTTCCAGGAGTTTATGGTAGTGCCTGCCGGAGCTGGTAGCTTCGGTCATGCCCTGCAAATAGGCACTGAGGTCTACCACTGCCTCAAGGATGTGCTCAAGGGCAGGGGACTGAATACCAATGTCGGCGATGAGGGCGGTTTTGCCCCTTCCCTACCATCAAACAAAGAGGCAATAGAAGCAGCCCTGTCAGCAATTGAAAAAGCCGGCTACAAGCCAGGTAAGGACTGCTTTATCGCCCTAGACCCGGCAGCTAGCGAATTCTATCAAGACGGTCAATATATCCTATCCAGGGAAGGGGCTTCACTGAGCACCAAGGAAATGGTTGACTATTATGTCAAGTGGGCATCAACCTACCCGGTTATTAGCCTTGAGGATGGAATAGCCGAGGATGACTGGGATGGCTGGCAGCTCCTGACTGAAAAATTGGGCAGCAGGGTCCAGCTGGTTGGTGATGACCTCTATGCTACCAATGTAAACCGGCTAAGTAAAGGCATCAACCTAAAAGCATCTAATTCCATTCTCATCAAACCCAATCAAATCGGCACACTTACCGAAACAATGGCTGCTATTCACATGGCACAGCAGGCAGGCTGGACAGCAGTCGTAAGTCACCGCTCGGGCGAGACGGAGGATACCACCATAGCTGATCTGGCAGTAGGTCTGAATACGGGTCTGATTAAAGCCGGCGCCCCCTGCCGCTCCGAGCGCACCGCTAAGTATAACCGCCTGCTCAGAATTGAAGACGAGCTGGGTGAAAACGGCAAATTCGCCGGGATGAAGGCATTCTATAACCTGCAGCTAAAGGTTAAATAATTGCCGAGGAGGTATAAAAATGGCAACCAAAATTGGAATCAATGGCTTTGGGCGTGTGGGCAGACTAACCCTCAGGTCAGTCAACCAATACCACAGTGGCAGACTGGAGGTAGCGGCTATTAATGACCTCACCGATACTAAAACCAACGCTCACCTACTAAAATGGGACAGCACCTACGGTCCCTATTCAGGCAAAGTGGAGGCTACTGACGATTCAATTATTGTCGATGGCAAAGAGATAAAGGTGCTGTCAGAGCGAGACCCAGGTAATATCCCGTGGCAGGACTACGGAGTGGACATAGTAATAGAGTCAACCGGGCTATTTACTGATGCCACCAAAGCGGCGTCCCATCTAAAAGGTGGTGTCAAGAAGGTACTCATTTCAGCCCCAGCCCGTAATGAAGATATTACTATTGTCCTCGGCGTTAACGAAGACCAATATGACCGAGACAAGCACAACATTATATCCAATGCCTCCTGCACCACTAACTGCATTGCCCCTGTGGTCAAGGTATTGCACCAGAGCTTTGGAATAAGTAAAGGGTTAATGACCACTATTCATGCCTATACCAACGACCAGAGACTCTTGGATATGTTTCATCGTGACCTGCGCCGGGCTCGAGCCGCCGCCATGAATATCGTCCCGACTACCACTGGCGCCGCCAGAGCTGTAGCCCAGGTTATCCCTGAACTCAAAGGCAGGCTTCACGGATTAGCCTTCAGGGTACCGGTAGCCACCGTATCTGTCGTTGACTTTGTTGCCGACCTAGACAAGGAGGTTAGCATTGAACAAGTCAATCAGGCTTTCCAGGCAGCGGCCGCGGGACCTTTGAAGGGCATATTAGAGTACTGTCAGGAGGAGCTGGTCAGCATGGACTTCAAGGGCAATCCTGCCAGCTCTATTTTTGATGCGCCTAGCACTATGGTCATCGGTGGCAACATGGTCAAGGTACTTGCCTGGTATGATAATGAATGGGGTTATAGCTGCCGCCTAGCTGACCTTGCTACCTATATTGCCGATAAAGGGGTATAGCTGGCAGAAAAGTAATGCTACTAAAGGGACTGTCTATTAGACCTAGCCCCGAAACAAGTTGTTTCGGGATGGATAAGCAGTTTCCCCAATAAAGTTGACATTGTCGAACGGTGTGTATAGAATAGTAACAAATAATACAATAATCGAGGAGAGAAATGAAACTTGTGGTTGTAGGTTTCGGACAATGTGGCTGCAGAATCGCTGACGAGTTTGCCCGACTAAATGGAAGGGCCCGCAGCCAGCGTGGGATTGAGATAATTACCGGTGTCTTTGCCGTAAACACCGACGCTGCTGACTTGAGCGGGCTAACTAGAATAAAGCCTAATTACCAGCATAGGATTCTCATCGGCGGGCGAAAGACTGGTGGGCATGGTGTAGGCAAGATAAATGAACTGGGTGCCGAGGTAGCCAGAGAAGATGGCGACAAGGTTATAGATGCCGTCAGAACCGCCCGGCGATTCTTTGAGACAGATGCCTTCTTACTGGTCGCCGGCGCTGCTGGTGGCACCGGCTCTGGAGCAATACCAATAATGACACAAGCCATAAAAGAGCGTTATGCGGATAAGCCGGTGTATGACCTAATTGTTCTCCCCTTCGAGCATGAGGAAACAACAGAAGAAAGAACCATCTATAACTCAGCCACCTGCCTTAAATCAGTCAGTTCAATAGCAGATGCGACAATTCTTGTTGATAATCAAAGGTATGTTAGGAAGGATTTCTCATTGAAAGACAACCTAGCTAAGATTAATGCCATGATAGTCGAACCGTTCTATGATCTACTCTGTGCCGGTGAAGAGAAAAAGGCGAAATACATCGGGGCAAGGATGCTCGATGCTGGAGACATAATCCAGACTCTGGCAGGATGGACAGTAATCGGCTACGGTAAATCGCTGCTACCGCTAATCAGGTTGCCCTTTGAACGCACTCGTAATTTCAGGAAGAAGAGTACCGAAACCCATAAGGGAATTGAGGCGATGGATGAAGCCATAAGTGAGCTGTCACTCAGATGCAACCCTATGGATGCCAGCCGAGCCCTATATCTAGTGGCGGCGCCAGCTAGAGAAATGAATATGGACCTGGTTAAAGAACTTGGCAGCTACCTAAGAGACATAGCCCCAGCGGCGGTAATAAGGAATGGCGATTACCCCCGGGAAAGAGGCATGCTGGATGTCACGGTAATCCTGTCCGAACTCAAAGATGTACAGAAGGTAAGAGACTACTATACTGAATCGGGCCTCATCATCCGCGATATTAAGAGCAAGCAAGACGAAATGAAGGGCAAACTCAGGGAAATAGAAGAGGTGTCAAAGGATATACCCTCGTTATTGTAAAAGATTTAAGTCTTAAAGGGGCTGTGCCAATGATGTGAATACCTTCGTATCACCGGGCACAGCCCCTTTATGCTTCCCCTAATAGGCGACTTAATAGTCACCCCCTCGGTATCTAAAAATTCAACCCTTACCTACTCAAAACCCCTTTGGAAACCAGCTAATATAGAGTATAATAGAGACGAAAGAAGATGGCTTCTCAAGTCTTTTATCGTAAGTGGCGCCCCCAAACCTTAGCCGAGGTGGTTGGCCAGGAGCAGGTAACAGAGACGCTACGCAATGCCCTCAGTAGTGACCATGTATCTCATGCCTATCTTTTTTGTGGCCCACGAGGAACAGGTAAGACCAGCACCGGGCGCATTTTGGCTAAGGCGGTAAATTGCCTTACCAATGGCAAGGGTGAGCCGTGCAATACCTGCTCCATGTGCCAGGCAATAACCGAGGCTAGGGCTTTAGATGTCATAGAAATTGATGCTGCCAGTAACACCGGTGTTGATGATATCCGGAGCCTCCGGGAGAAGGTCAATTATGCGCCTAACCAGGCTCGTTACAAGGTCTATATCATAGACGAAGTCCATATGCTTAGTACCAGTGCCTCTAATGCCCTACTCAAGACGCTTGAGGAACCACCGCCATATGTTATCTTTATTCTGGCTACCACCGAAGCCCATAAAATCCAGCCCACCATTCTATCACGATGCCAGCGCTTTGATTTCCGACGTCTCCCCCAAGTGGATGTAGTCTCAAAACTAACCCGTATTTGTAGCATTGAAGGCATTAACATAGAGCCTGAGACACTACGGCTTATCGCCAAAAGCGCCACCGGTAGCCTACGAGATGCCGAAAACCTCCTGGAACAGCTAACCACCTACTATGGTCCTGAGGTTGGACTCCACCAGGTTCGGGCTATCCTCGGCGCTACCGGAGACTGGCGAGCCAAAGAGTTAGTAAAGCACATCATGAATAATGATATTTCGGCGGGGGTGACGACTATAAACAGTGTCAACAATGATGGACTGGACTTAAAGCAATTTAATCGGGAGCTAGTAGAATACCTCAGAGCTTTGCTTCTGGTGAAGACTGGCTCTGACGAGGCGGTAGACCTCACTACTGAGGACGTAGCCGAACTAAAGGATTTAGCGGCTAGAGCCTCCCTACATCAGATATTGAAGGCAGTCAAGCTCTTTGGCCAGCTTGAGTTTGGCTTTGATGACTACTCTACCTTGCCCCTGGAGCTAGCCCTGGTTGACTGTGCTCTACCCTCAGAGGGGGAAAGGCAAAGCCTTGCTAAGCAACCTGAGTATGAGTTTCGCCAGCCTATACAAGCGGCTACCCCACCAGTCGCCCCATCCTATACCAAACAGCCGATATCTAAGTCCGAGCCAGCTAGTGTGGCAACGCCAGCAGCACCACCAGAAGCTACCCCGACTACTATCCCACTTGAAGCCGGTAGCGAACTTGAACGACTGAGAATAAACTGGAAGAGGGTCATCGAGCAAGCTCCGGAAGACACTAAAAGAACCCCAGCTATTGCCATTCTTAGGAGTGCTGGCGTTAAGCCAGTAGCACTTGAGGATGACACTGTAGTCTTAGCCTTTAGATACCCCTATCATAAGGAACAGATAGAAAAGATGGAAAATCAACGGGTAACTGAAAAAATCATCGGCAGCTTCCTGGGGCATTCCTGCCATGTGCGCTGTATTTACGAGACAGAAGACAATCACCTGCTGAAGGCAGCACTAAAGATGGGCGCGCAAATTATCGATGTGGAGGAAAAATGAACCTATCCATGTTAAGTCAAGCTCGGGAACTTAAAGCCAAGCTAGACAAGACTCAAAAAGAGTTAGCCAACACTATCCTGGAAGCAGAGTCAGGCAAAGGTGCAGTTAAGGTTACCATCAATGGTCAACAAAAAATACAGTCAATAAAAATATCGCCCAAGGTGATAGGCGCCGACAAGGCAGAATATCTGGAAGGACTGGTACTAAAAGCGGTAAGTGAGGCTATTGCCAAATCGCAGAAACTCGCTGCCAAGCAGCTAGGGGGAGTAACTGGAGGTCTTAAAATCCCAGGGCTATTCTAATATGGTCAAGGAGAGCTAATATTGGATCAGGGTCTGACCTCTACCGCCGAAGCCATAAATAAGCTCATCCAGGAGTTCAATAAATTACCTGGCATCGGACCCAAGAGCGCCCAGCGCCTTACCTACTATCTGCTGCGCGCCCCTGAGGAGCAGACCAAGCTGTTGGCTGAAGCCATACTGTCAGTAAAACAGAAGACCAGGCTATGCTCCACTTGTTTTAATGTCACTGAGTCTGACCCCTGTCCTCTCTGTGGTAGTGACCAGCGCGACCGGAGTAAGATTTGTATTGTGGAACAGCCACAGGACATCCTGGCTCTGGAGCATACCAGGATTTATGATGGACTGTATCATGTCCTCCACGGCGCCATCTCACCAACCGAGGGAGTGAAGGCTGACGATATAAGAATCAAAGAGCTACTACATCGGTTACAGGGTAGCTCGGTAAACGAGGTCATCCTGGCGACCAACCCCAACCTTGAGGGGGAGCAAACCGCCATGTATCTAAACCGCCTGATTTCACCTCTGGGTATCAAGGTTACCCGCCTTGCCCGGGGACTACCCTTCGGCACCGAACTGGAATACGCCGACGATGTTACCCTCACCCAAGCCATCGAAGGAAGACAGGAGTTTCAGTAGGTCTTGAGTCCATTTGCTCAAACGAGGTGGTCATATGCAAAGACTTATCAAGAGAGCATCAAACAAGGCAGGGCTTCCCCCAGGAACCCTTGTCCATATAGGGGAAAGGAAGATTGAGAAGACAAAGATTAGCCTCATTGACTATGATGAGACACAGTTCCAAGAGAAGAAAGTGAAAACGATCGAGGAGTGTTTCCCCTTTAAAGATACGCCGACTGTCAGCTGGATAAACATCGATGGTATTCACGAGGTAGATGTTATAGAGAAACTCGGCAGGCACTTTGACCTACACCCGCTCATACTAGAGGACATTGTCAACACGGAGCAGCGCCCAAAAATGGAGGACTTCGGAAGCTATGTCTTTATCACTTTGAAAATGCTCGATTATGTTCAAAAGGAGAATGAAATAAATTCGGAGCAGGTGAGCCTGGTTCTCGGTTCTAATTTCGTTATCTCCTTCCAAGAGCGTGAGGGGGATGTTTTCAATCCGATTAGAGAGAGAATTAGAAATGGTAAGGGCCGCATTAGGAAGATGGGTGCTGACTACCTTGCCTACGCATTAGTTGATTCTATTGTCGATAACTACTTTGCCATACTCGAGAGATTTGGGGAAGGAATAGAAGACGCCGAAGAAGATCTGGTAAAAATGCCCACCTCAGGAACATTGCAATCCATCCACAAGCTAAAAAGAGAAATGATATTCCTGCGAAAGTCAGTCTGGCCGCTAAGAGAGGTAGTCAGTGGTCTGGAGAGGGGTGAAACGCCACTTGTTCACGAATCTACCAGGGTATATCTCAGAGACGTCTACGACCACACAAT
>Ga0209979_1003763_pt1 | contig 13160 bp, 13 predicted proteins | sample AnhtaG_FD_183114 | JGI IMG/M metagenome (GOLD analysis project Ga0209979, IMG submission 183114) | Deep subsurface microbial communities from Anholt, Denmark to uncover new lineages of life (NeLLi) - Anholt_01485 metaG (SPAdes) (version 2) | ecosystem: Environmental > Aquatic > Marine > Oceanic...
TCGAGGCTAAGCTGCTTGGGCTGCTCTCGCCAATACACAGGCTCACCCCCTTTCTATTCAGTTTTTAGCCACAAAGAGAGGGGATACACCCCACGCACGGGGGCATATCCCCTCTAAAAAAGCAAAAAAGCGGGGTCACCCCCGCTTCTTTGCGTGGCTCTCTTTTCGGGCTTAAACGCTCTCTAGGCTTCGACTGCTACAGGCTTTTTCGCCTTGCGCTTGCCTTTGGGCTTATCGGTTTGGGCTTCGCCCTCACCTTTGCCCTCGGCTTGCGCCTCGGCTTCGCTTGCTACCGCTTCCGCCTCGGCTTCCACCTTTGACGGTATCACTACGGGCATTACCACAAGGCGATAGCCGTCAACGGTAAAGAGCATGGGCGCTTGTGGCGTGTTGACCTTCACCTCGACCATCCCGCCAAGCGCTTTGAGCGCCTGGATGAGGTATGCGCCACTAATAGCGGTTTGCGCTTCCCCCTCGGCTTCGGCTTCGATTTGAGCTTGCCCCCTATCATCGGTAGCGGACATTACCAGCGTTCCCTCTTTTATAGAGAGGGTTATCGCCGATGTCCTATCGAGCGATAAGGCGCTCAAACTTGCCCCTGCCCTCATTATCTCCCTTGTGTCGAACCGAGCAACCGCCACAAACTCACTGGGGATAACTTCCCGATAGTCGGGATAAGTCCCGCTTTCGCTCCCCCACTTATAGCGGATTGCCTCGGTTTCAATCACAAGGTTGCTGTCCTCGAAGCTCACCCTCACTCTATGCGCCTTTTTGAGCGCCGAAACTAACCCCTTTAGCTCATCGGCGGGGATAAGGGCGTTGCCTTCCCCACCCTCAAAGTCAAGGGTTACTTCGGCTAGGCGATAGCCATCCGCCGATGTCAAGGTTAGTTTCCCATCGCTTTGGGCAAATCGGATGCACTTCAAAACTGAGCGCTCATCCTTTTTGCCAGCAGCAAAAGGAATTACCCTTGACAGGGCTTCGGCAAGCTCCAGAGCGCCGAGGTTAGGAATTACCGAACCATTGGGCGAAACCCGAACCTCACAGGTATCGGACATCGCCATCTTGTCGGTAACCCACGCTCCATCGGTGAGGTAGCTTGTGTTGCTTCCGCAAACTACCCTCAAGCCTTTTTCAGTAGCCTGCGCTTCGCTAGCACTACCGTGAGGGGTTATCTTCACTACGTTTGAACCCCCCAAAGCCCTCAAATAGTTCAGGAAGCCCTTGCGCCCTAGCGTTAGGTTGATAACCTCAACCTTTGGCGCTTGCGCCCTCGAAAGGGCGCTCACAAGCCTCTCCCTGTGGCAGACAAAGCCTTCACCTGAGCGTTTGCCCTCGATATTAAGTTGTTCCACTAACCCCCCTTTTCAGGATACAAGGCGTCGGGCAAGTTCGCCTTGCTCTCCAGTAGTAAGCGCCCTCTATGCTGCGATACGCTAGCCATAAAAAGCGCTTCCACTAATATAATGAATTTGGGGGGTCAAAAGGTGTCCTTTTATAGCAGCCTTTTTTGAGCCTTTTTACGCCATTTACCTAGATAGAGCTTATCGGCATTGTCTAACGGTGTACCAATAACCCTCTTGTGGGCAACCTCAATAAGCCTCTTTGGGCAACCGAGTAGCCAAGTCCTGGCGTCAACCCAGGCTTCCAGGTCTATCGCTTTATCGTCGGCAATGGTGTCTATCATCTCTATGGTGTCGCCTTCGCCATCCTCTATCGTGTTATTGAGGCTTATCACCTTACCGTTGCGCTTCTCGGTATGCCAGTATTCCAGCACCACGTAGCTGGCTACTCTGACCATAGCGCCCTCGGTCAAGGGCTTGTGCCCGTTTCTCTGAGCAACCTCGGCTAGCCTCACTATGATATTGTGCCTCAAATCTTCCCTGTCCTGAAACCTGGCCTTGTGTTGAAATCTATCGGCAATTTCGCTATACTTTCCCCAGTCTAGCATCCGACTTGCTCCTTTCTGGGCAAGGCTAGGCTACCCCAGCTAGCTCAACTCTAGCTGGGGACTTTTTATGCCTTGCCTTTCGAGGGCAAACGCTTCGGGCAAAGGCTTAAAGTATTCGGTTGTTAAGGTAGGGCTTCACCAGAACACCTAGCTAGCCAGCAAAATCAATTCGCCAGCTTTAGGATTGCACAAAATGTCCTTTCGTTCATTAACAGAATGAACCTATATTTACGTGATATGTGTAAAAACCGCACGTTTGGAGACTGAATAATTCGGATGCGGAAGTGTTCAATACGTAAATTTTAACAAGAAAGGGGCTTGGAGCTTATCCATGAGGTTATCTGTGGTCAGGCGCTAACTACTGCCGTAGAGGGCGGTATGGGGGTTAATCCAAGCGGAATCAGTGGCTTCCTTCCCCTTCTTTGTCAGTCGGTAGTACCTGCGGGGCGGCCCTGGCGGGTAGTGATCCTGGAAGGCTGAGGGCTCTTCCCTGCCGGTAGGCTCGACCCAGCCGAGGCGCTGCAGGTTGGAGAAGTAGACGACGAAGGAGTGGTAGTTACAGCTGCTGGTCTTGTAGGGTATGCGGGCAAGGTATTGCTCGGTCAGCCTCTCTATAGCCTCTGGACTTATCCGACGCTTCTCTCGTCTTGCCCGTCTCTCCTCCTCTTTAGTGGCTTCGTCCAGTGCCTTCGCTCTCATGAGGGCGTTCTTGTAGTGAAAGAAAATGTCCGCCTGTGGAGCGCCAATGTCGGGGTCTATCAAAGGCGAACCGTAAGGCTCATTACCCAGCAGGAACTCTCTGATGAACCACCCGCAGCCGAAGGGGCGCAGAAAGCCGCCTCGCTTGGGCCTCAAGGCTTTAACCACTATCTATCTCCTTCACGAAGTTCCTTTGCTCCACAGCTTTTCATACCACCGTTTTAACTCCTGGCCAGCGACCTTTCTATACTTTGCTGTCGTGTTAAAGCTGGCGTGCCCCAGGTGTTCTTGAAGAAGCCTTAGCCCATCGCCAGAATCGTCAAGCTTCACCGCATGGACAGCAAAGGCATCCCTGAGACGGTGGGGACTCACGCCGTACACCCTGCCGGTCTTCGTATTAACTAGGTCGGGGAGGCTAGCTCTTTCGGCGCACTCCCTCACCACCTGCCAGGCGCGGTGTCTGTTGATACCAAAGATGAGCATCTTACCTTCCCGAGAGACCGGCCCGCCGCGGCGGATGTAGTCACTCAGCATCTCCAGTGTGTCGCTGTCAATGGGAAGGGTTCTCATCCGGCGATGTTCCTGTTCCTGGGTTAGCGCCTTCTCCACCTCAACGCCGCACTTGGGGCAGAAGGTATGTGTCTTACCGAGCCGCGCATTGCAGTTGGGGCAGGAAAGCCTCAGGCGAGCTTTGAGGTGCTGTATGGTTACCGTACCCTGATCCAGGTCTATGTCACCCACAGTGACGGCTAGGCCCTCTGAGACTCGGCAGCCCAAACGGAAGAGAACGCGGATGAGCAACCGATCCCTGAGATTGGTGGCCGCTTTCTCCAGCAGTTCTACCTCCTCCGGCTCAAGATATGTCTTCATCCCTTGTTCATTATCGTTTGCAGGAACGCCGATACTAATGACCCATCCCAGTTTGGCTAAAAGGAATCACCGCTCCGGGTACCAGCCCCACCAGGTTTCCCTCCCGCACTTGGTGCACCGGATCCGCAGCGCGACAAAGCCCGATGCACCGCAATCGCAGGCAAACTTGTGCTTGAGGCCGAGGGCAGGAGTGCCGTTGAGGCGGCTTTCTATAGCCTCTAGATCCTCCATGTCCGCGCCTGTTGCCTCCAGAACCTCTACCCGGGTGTCCAGGTCCCGGATTTGGCTCTCCAGAGAGGCCACCTTCTACTCAATTGGTGCTACCTCTACAGGCGATGTCGCTGATGGCTGAGAGCCGCTTTTCGCCTCAGCCCAACCTTTTGGAACTGGCTGAGTGGTTTTCTCCTCCCTCAACTGCCTCCGAACTCTGGTGACGATTGCCTTTGCAAAGCCCAGTTCCAGGAGTTCTTTAGGTTTGCGTCCTTCTCTCAGAAGGTGTTCCACATGCTCGGTCACTTTCACGCTGCACCTCCCTCCATGATTTTTTACACCCATATCAAACTATTGCCGCGAAAAAATCCTTGCCTCTGAGTAGCCTCTGGCTCGCTGTGATTGCCTGGCGTTACCTTCTAGCCTGCTGTTTCAGCCAAGCGAGGACTTCGTCTGCGAGATAGACCCTGGCCCTCGTAGTGAGCCTTACGGCGGGAAAGCCCTTTTCTCGCCTTAAATCGTCGAGCACCTTTTTGTCGATCCCGAGCAACGCGCATAGGTCTTCTTCGCTCAAAACGGCGTCCTCGAATCTTTGGCATTCCTGCACCATTCCCATGCCTCCTTTGCAAAAGCTTAGCTACTAGTTCTGTTTGCCATTGTGAGAGGTCATCGGTTATGAACTCGCTGGCTAAAACTTTTGCCAGCTTGTCCTCTTCGATGGCGACATTCTTAACCTTCAGCCTCTTGGTGTCGTTCGGGGTTTCACCACCGGGCACGAGGATGATCCCCCACGCATACCCATACCCGTCATGGAATAGGTCAAACTCATCCCACCAGGATCGGCTTGGCCCCTCAGCCTTGCTAGGTGATTTCCTTTTCCCCATTACCTATATCCTATCGACTTCCTTTCCTGGAATACCCCAGCTACTTGGATGTTGGTGTGAGGTTGAGGGGCTTTGGCTCGGCTAGCAATTTCTCTAGTGCCGAACGGGGCACCAGTAGTCTCCTGCCAATTTTGATGACCGGGATTTCCCCCGTCTTGACCCGATCGTAGCAAAGATTTCGACCGATACCCAATAGCTTGGCAGCTTCCTCAACACTTAGGGTGAGTTTATCTTCCATTTGTTTCCCCCCTCTCCCTATTGGTATTGCACTTTTCGATTTTATGTGGTATAATTGATATTTGTCAAGAACAAGCTTATTTGTCGCACCGATACTGCAACTAAACTGGGAGGTGTATTATGCGAAGGAGAGATTTGTCACATGAGGAGTTGGCTAAAGTTATAAGGCTGCGGCAAGAAAATGCCACTTGGTTGAAAATACAGCGCGAGACAGGTGTTCCCCGACGAATTGCGCAGCGAGCATACGAGCAATATGTACGCAGCCAAGCGAGGGAGGAACTCAAGGCCGCTCGTAAAGAGGTGGCTGCCGAAGAGTTCCGCACGCACCTGGGCCTCCTCACCGGGTTTGCGGAGAGTATAGTTCTCACAATATGTATACCATCGTCACCCAATGAGACGCGGCATGCCAAAGAGGTTCTTGGCATGCTATACCAAAGGGATAGGCTGCATGAAGTTGACTTCATACCAGCAATAGAGCCAACAGAGAGAGGGAAGCGGCGGGCGTCCTATCAGAACCGGATGCTCTTTGAGTCCCTTCAAGCTCACACCTGTGGAAAGGTACGCTGGCAAGCCTTAGACGAATGGGAGGAAGCATGGGACACATGTAGAGAAGATCTGATTAAACTCCGGGAAGAAGCCCATGAAGTACTGTCGAACATCCTCAATCAAAAGCCAAAATTAATAGACAGAATAGTGACAGAAAGCGTAAAGAAAAATGCAATGGAACGAGTGGCAGAGGGGGTGCTTTACATTGTATGGCATGCCACAGTAAACCAAGAATCCCTTTTGGTGCAAGCTCTGCCGCGCGGCGATGGGCGCACTGAAGTCACATTTGGTCGCCTCACCGGCTCAGGCCCCATATTCACTGAAGTGGATTTGGCTGAAGAGGTAGCAAAAGCATGTAAGTGGGCAGCTGAAAACTTGGTCAAAGGAAATACGACCCCGGTAGTAGCCGAGCAGATCAATGTAATGAAAGAACGAATCAAAGAACTGGAAGAAATGTTAGACCCGCTTATGCTTCGTCCTTTGATACTTGGCACTCAGTGTGACCTGTGTCCTGTATGAGGAGGCAGGACAGGAACAGCCGGGAAAACTAAAGAAAGGAGATAGTTATGAAAGGACATATAAGGCAACGGTCAAAAGGGTCATGGACCATCTGGGTAGACCTTGGGCGCGACCCAGAGACGGGGAAACGTAAACAGCAAACCCTAACAGTTCGTGGTTCTAAGAAAGACGCCGAACGCGAACTGCGGGCTACCCTAACCCGTATTGAAAGCGGTGCCCATGTCAAGCCGACAAACGTGACAGTAGGGGAGTACTTGGAGCAGTGGCTACAGGGCTATGTAGCGACTAACACCGCGCCTAGGACCCGTGAACGGTATGAGGAGATTGCGCGGCTTCACCTTATTCCAGCCTTGGGTTCGCTTCCACTATCAGGCTTGCAACCTCAGCATATTCAGAAGTATTATGCCAATGCCTTGGAATCGGGGCGGCGAGACGGCAAAGGTGGCTTATCGGCACGGACAGTCCACAAGCATCACAGGATACTTTATGAGGCCCTGAAGCACGGCGTAAGGCAGGGTGTCCTTATTCGGAACGTAGCCGAGGCTGTTGACGCGCCTCGTCCTCAGAACAAGGAGATACCAATGCTGGGGCCCGACCATGTGCGCTTACTTCTCGATACAGCGAAGCCGACACCCTACTATGCCGCTTTCTTTACTGCTGTATACACTGGGTTGCGACGCGGCGAGCTCCTTGGCTTGCGGTGGTACGATGTTGACCTAGATCTGGCAACACTGTCGGTAGTCCAGACGCTTCACCAACTTCGTAACGGAGACTATATTTTCAAGGAGCCCAAGAGCAAGCGTAGCCGGCGCCAGATAGCACTATCACCCTCACTAGCAATAGTACTCTGGGAGCATCGTATAAAACAAGAGCATACCCGGAAATTACTTGACAAGCCTCTAGCACCAGGGGACCTGGTGTTTTCTCATCCAGATGGTAGACCACTCCGACCGAATAGCATTAGCAGAGCCTTCGAGGTAATCGCCCAATCGGTTGGACTAAAGGGTACCCGGCTTCACGATTTGAGGCATGCTCATGCCTCAATCCTGTTAAAACAAGGGGTTCATCCCAAAATTGTTCAGGAGCGTCTCGGCCACAGCTCCGTGTCAACCACATTAGATATCTATTCCCATGTAGTACCTGGTTTACAGGAGGCAGCAGCACGCAAATTCGATGAAGGACTGCAAGATGTTTCAGTTGAAATGCCAGAGACTGCCATTCGTCAGTATAATGTTAGCAAAATGTTAGCAAACTTGCCCAGACGGGTAGTTTTGAGGTAGAATCTGAAGCTAGGAGAGGTGTCCGAGTGGTTGATGGTGCCGCTCTCGAAAAGCGGTCTCGCTTTTAGCGAGCGTGGGTTCGAATCCCACCCTCTCCGCTTTTTGCGCACTGTTAATATTGTCAAATGGCATCGCTTATTCTTGCGGAGAGGTGCTGGAGTGGCCGATCAGGCGCGCCTGGAGAGCGCGTGTCGCCTTTGGCGACCGTGGGTTCGAATCCCACCCTCTCCGCTTTTTCGACCTTTCGATCTTTTCAGTCGTGGCATTAGAAGAGATGCTACATCATCAGGCCAGTGTCGACAGCCCTTCTCCCTTTTTCCCAACCCTGCGTTACGTCAGAAGAGATCACCCGGACATGCCCCATGAATACAGATTCCGACTCGTAAAGCGTATCAAGTAATACCAAAAAAGATAGCTTGCCAGCGATTGGATACTATGTTATAATGCACCAATTCAGCCAAAGAACCTGGAGGAAAATATGAAGATCTCCATCGTAGAGCCAAAGACCCCATTTTTCAATTTCTATAGCGCTGTTCTTAAATACCTACCTCTGCTAGGACCCATCTACATCGGCACCATGCTGAAAAATGAGGGCCATGATGTCACCGTCTATAACGAGAATATCAAAGAGATCGACTATTCCCGGATCAAAGACTCGGATGTTCTAGGTATCTCGATCATAACATCCACCGCCCCCCGTGGCTATGAGATAGCCGAAAAGTTCAGGCAGCTCAATCCCAGGGGAAGGGTGATTATCGGTGGCAGCCATGCCACCTTTCTTCCTGAGGAGGCAGCTCAGTATGCAGATCATGTAGTAACCGGGGAAGGCGAGTCGGTAATCTGTGATCTCGTCAGGTATGGAGGTGAGAAGATTGTCAGTGGCAGCCCGGTGGAAAATCTCGACGATCTGCCCTTCCCCGATTTCTCCCTAGTGGATTGGGTGGGTAGATCCAATAAACCCATGCAGCTCACCCCGGTTTCCACATCCAGAGGCTGCCCCTTTGACTGCACCTTCTGCTCCGTTACTGCAATGTTCGGCAGGAAGTACCGCTACCGTTCCACGGAGAGCGTCATTGAAGAGATATCACGGCGCGAGCACCGGCGCATCTTCTTCTATGATGACAATTTCGATGCCAATATGGCCAGAACCAGGAAGCTATTAGAGAAGATGATTGAGCGTAGAATAACTCCTAACTGGATAGCACAGGTCAGGGCAGATGTAGCCAAGGACGAGGAGATGGTGGCACTAATGGCGAAGGCAAATTGTGGTGTACTATGTATCGGCTTCGAGTCGCTGAACCCGGAGGTGCTGAAGAGCTACAATAAAAAGCAGACCCCGGAGGACATTAGTGCCTGCATCAAGATGCTACATAAGTATGGCATCAAGATACACGGAATGTTCATATCGGATGGCTATACTGACATCTACCATAGACTGGGAATAGACAGCCTTCAGCTCTGCATTCTAGTCCCTATCATAGGCAGCAAGCTTTATACCGCAATAAAGAGCAGCGGCCGATTCATCACCGACAAGTTTCCCACCGACTGGAAACTATTCGATGGCGGCCATGTGGTTCACTGGCCTGACAATCTGTCGCCCGTGGAGATGCAGCGCCAAACCGTGCAAGCCCTGAGAAAGTACTATTCTCGGGCCAATATGACCAAACTGTTCCTTAAGGGGCAGTGGATGAACTTCCGCCTCAGGCAGATGGGGCATAGCGTGCTCAAGAATTGGGAGGCGCAAAACAAGGACTACTTCGCCAAACTAAAACAAACCTCACCCTTGCCATCAGGGTATCTTCAGGAAAACCCATAATTCCTCACCGCCCTTAGCGCTATCTACTCATAATCCCCTATTTCATGCCGCAGGGGTATTTGGCTTACCTTAACTACTGTGCTACAATAATCTAACTTATGAGCGACACTAAGTACTGGGTGGGATTCACCCTGATTCCGGGGATCGGGCGAGTCAGGCTGTCCCGGCTGGAACAGTATTTCGGCAAGATGGAGCGGGCCTGGCAGGCCAGTGCCACCGAGCTCGAGATGGCTGGGCTCGACAACCGATCCATCGAGTCGATCATAGAAAGGCGCCCCAAGATCTCCCTCGATGCCGAGATGGAGAAGCTGGAGCGTTACAAGGTAACGGTGCTCACCCAAAAAGATGAGGCCTACCCCTCTAGACTGAAGGAGATATACGACTCTCCCCCGGTACTTTATGTTAGGGGACGTTTTGCCCCTGAGGATGATTGGTCACTGGCCGTGGTGGGCACCCGTCGCCCTACCTACTACGGGAGGGAGGTTACTGAACAGATCGTGGGCGATCTGGCGCGAAACAGGATCACCATCGTTAGCGGCCTGGCTAAAGGGATCGATGCCACCGCTCACCGCGCTGCCCTGGATTCCGGGGGGCGGAGCATCGCTGTCTTCGGCTGCGGGCTGGACATTGTTTACCCCAGAGATCACGTGAAACTGGCGCGCGAGGTTATGGAGCGTGGGGCACTGGTGAGCGAGTTTCCCCTGGGCACCCCTCCCAGGCGGGAGAACTTCCCCCTAAGAAACAGGATCATGAGCGGGCTGAGCCTGGGGGTTTTGGTGGTGGAGGCCGGGAAGGGGAGCGGTGCCCTGATCACTACAGGTCATGCCCTGGAGCAAAACCGCGAGGTCTTCGCCGTTCCGGGAAGCGTGCTTTCCTCGGCGAGCCGGGGAACCAATCGATTGATCCAGGAGGGAGCGAAGCTGGTATTGGGAGCCAATGACATCCTTGAGGAACTCAACCTCACTATGGCGGTGCAACAGGTTGAGGTGAAGGAGCTTGTTCCCGCCACGAAGACCGAGTCCACTATTTTGCAAATTTTGCGAAATCTCTCCCCAGAGCCAACCCACATCGATGAGGTAGGACACCAGTCGCGCCTCCCTATCGCTACGGTCTCGAGCACCCTGGCGATGATGGAGCTTAAGGGGATGGTAAAGCAGGTTGGTGGCATGAACTATATCATTGCCCGGGAGGCCAGTGAGGACTACCGGGTTAAGGTGGAATAATGGTAAAAAGGTTGGTCATTGTCGAATCTCCGGCTAAGGCGAAGACGGTAAGCAGGGTACTGGGCAGTGGCTATAGCGTGAAAGCCTCGGTGGGACACGTGCGAGATCTGCCTAAGAAATGGTTGGGGGTAGATGTGAAGGGGGGCTTCAACCCCAAGTATGAGGTTCCCAGCGAGAAGAGGGCAGTGGTTAAAGAAATAAGGGAGACAGCGAAGAAGGCTGCCGAGGTATATCTCGCTACTGACCCCGACCGCGAGGGTGAGGCCATATCCTGGCATCTGGTTCAGGCTGCCAAGCTGGAAGGCATGACACTGAAGCGGGTGGTTTTTCATGAGCTCACCGAGGAAGCGGTAGCGGAAGCTTTCCGCCATCCCAGGGAGATCGATATGGACTTAGTTCATGCCCAGCAGGCGCGCCGCATTCTCGACAGGCTGGTCGGCTATAAGATAAGCCCCCTCCTCGGTCAGAAGGTGAGACGCGGACTTTCCGCAGGAAGGGTTCAATCGGTGGCCTTGAGAATGATCGTTGACCGAGAACGAGAGATCCAGGGTTTCGTTCCCCAGGAGTACTGGTCCATCGACGCCCACCTCGAAAAGATGGCCACAAAAGAGGGCTTCACTGCCACTCTTCTCGGTTTTACGGATGGCAAAAAGATTGATATTAGCAGCCGGGAGGAGGCTGAGAGTATTGTCTCCCAGCTTAAGCATGCGAGCTACACCGTGGCCCAAGTGCGAAAGAAGGAGGTGGCTCGCCATCCAGCGCCCCCCTTCATTACCAGCACCCTCCAGCAGGAGGGGTGGCGCAAGCTTCGCTTCAGCGCCAAGCGCACCATGGCCCTCGCCCAGCAGCTCTACGAGGGCCTACCAATAGGCAAGGAGGGATCGGTGGGGCTGATCACTTATATGCGCACCGATTCGGTTAGGGTAGCCCCCTCAGCCCTGACGGAAACTCGCGCCTACATCAAGGGAAAATATGGCGCTAGGTTCCTGCCACCACACCCTCGCATCTTCCGTAAGAAGGCGAAGGGGGCCCAGGAGGCCCATGAGGCCATCCGGCCCACCTCGATAAGGCGGGAACCTGAAGCGATTAAAGGCTATCTCACCAGGGACCAATTCAGGCTCTATGAACTCATCTGGAAGCGGATGGTCTCCAGCCAGATGTCCGCCGCCTTACTGGATACCACCGCGGTGGATATAGAGGCGAAGCGCGAAAAAGGCGAAAAATCCTATCTCCTCAGGGCTACCAGCTCCACAATGAAATTCCCCGGCTTCACCATCCTCTATAGCGAGGGGAGGGATGAGGCTGAGGATGAAAAGGAGAAGGCTCCCCTTCCTGAGCTAGCGAATGGTGAGCACCTGAAGCTTTTGGGGCTCTTCCCGGAGCAGCACTTCACCCAACCCCCGCATCGCTACACCGAGGCAACCCTGGTCAAGGCGCTGGAGGAGAGAGGAATCGGACGCCCATCAACCTACGCCCCCATCCTTGCCACAATCCAGGAGCGGGGCTATGTGGAGCAGGATGATGGGCGGTTCTGCCCCGCAGAGCTTGGCCTTCTAGTGAGCGACATACTTTGCGAGCATTTCCCTGACATCGTCGATTTTGGGTTCACCGCCCAAATGGAGGAGGAGCTGGACCGGATCGCTCAGGGAGAGAGGGAGTGGGTTCCCTTCCTGGAGGAATTTTATTACCCCTTTGAAAAGACGCTGCAGGCAGCAAAACAACAGATGGCAAGGGTCAAGATAGCGGACGAGCCCACGGATGAGGTCTGCACACTATGCGGCAAACCTATGGTGATCAAATTGGGGCGCTACGGGAGGTTTCTGGCCTGCTCAGGCTACCCAGAATGCAAGAACACGAAACCTCTCCTGGTAAAAATCGGCGTCGCATGCCCCAAGTGCGGTAGCGAATTAGTGGTGCGGCGGAGCAGGAAAAAGCGAACCTTCTACGGCTGCACAGGCTATCCCGATTGCGATTTCACTTCCAGCAATAGGCCTATTCCGCAGCCCTGTCCCCAGTGCGGTGGACTGCTGGTGATGCGGGGCAAGACGACGGCAAGATGCATAAAATGTGAGTTCAGCAGCAGCTTAGATGATGTGGAGAGGGAGGCTCTCAAGGTATGATCCCCCTAATTCAAAGCAGGGAAAGTATAGAGAAACTGGTTCATAACTACATCCGCTATCTGGAGGCAGAGCGCCACGCCTCACCATATACGGTGCGTAATTATACCCATGACCTGCGTCACTTCCTGCAGTTCCTTAATATAGAGAATGTGGCCACGCTGGAGGAGGTGGATCGCTACCTGCTGCGCCGTTACATAGCCACCCTACAGGAGCAGGGGTTTGAAAAATCCAGCGTGTCCCGCAAACTGAGCGCACTCCGTTCCTTTTATGGCTATTTGATGCAACAGAATTTCATATCCTCAAACCCATTGCTCACCGTATCCTCGCCGAAGCTTGAAAAGAGGCTCCCCTCCTTCCTATCCAGCGACGAGGTTGCCCAACTCCTGGAGACGCCCGATACCACCACCCCTCACGGGCAGCGAGATAGGGCGATGCTCGAGTTCCTCTACGCCTCCGGGCTCAGGGTGAGCGAGATAGTAGGGCTCGACCTGGTAAGCGTCAATATCGAAGCGCGGGAGATTCGCGTCTGGGGCAAAGGAGCCAAGGAGCGGATGGTGCTCATCGGCAAGCCGGCAGCCTCCGCCCTCAACATGTATCTTGGTGAAGGTCGCAGGCAGCTCCTGGGCAATTCAAGGACAGAAGCCCTATTTATCAATCGATACGGCAGAAGGCTCTCAGAGCGCTCCCTCCAGAAGGCAATCTCAAGGTATGCCCTCGCGGCAGGTCTTGACAAAAGGGTATTCCCCCACATGGTGCGGCATAGCTTTGCGACCCACCTCCTCGACGGTGGCGCCGACCTGCGGGT
>Ga0209979_1003764_pt1 | contig 13150 bp, 6 predicted proteins | sample AnhtaG_FD_183114 | JGI IMG/M metagenome (GOLD analysis project Ga0209979, IMG submission 183114) | Deep subsurface microbial communities from Anholt, Denmark to uncover new lineages of life (NeLLi) - Anholt_01485 metaG (SPAdes) (version 2) | ecosystem: Environmental > Aquatic > Marine > Oceanic >...
TGCAGCCCAAAACGAGAAGTAACGCCGCCATTAACCCCACTACTGAAGTCCGCAAAGCATATTTCATTTCAACACCTTACCTTTAGAGAAATCCGTGCAAAGAAATTCTATCTCAAAGAGGCTCGTTCCTTACAGATACTCCTAAGATTTCTCGCTATTATATCAAAAGGCGAGGGGATTTGTCAAGGGAAAAGGCCTCCCCGAATAAAATCGCTCTCCGCTCCGCGAGAAAGAGAGTATAGCTACCAGAAGCAGCTACTCCCCTTGACCGTGGGGAACCTCCGTGTATCCCTTGGGGAGCTCGAACTCGTCGTCGCTGATCTTCTTGGTCTTTACTTTGGTGGTCTCCGTGGTGGTTCTGGAGTGGGTCCCGGCTGCCTCGGTCTCCACGACCATCTTCAAAGGTAGCCCCTTGACTTCAGAGAAACCCTCCGCCAGAGGTCCGGCCATGAGCAGGCCTCCATAGAACTTGGAGAAGTCTATCTCGGGAACGATCTCCTCACTGACCCACATATCCCAGGTCATGTTTGACCAACTCATCTTGTATTGTTGGCAAGTGTATCCCAGGATCTTGTCTTTCTTGCCAGTCTTGATCACCTCCGGCGGCTTGCTCGTGGCAGCCTGCATCTCCATTGCCTGCTGCATCTGCTTTTCCATCATCGCCCTCTGCTCCGGAGGCAATGATTCCATCATCTTGGCCATCTGTTCTTGGCTTTGCTCCATGGCAGCCTTTTGCTGACTGTAGAGTTTCTTCAGCTCCGCGAAGGTCACCTGCGAATAGGTCTTTTTGTTGTGGTCTATCTCCCACATCAGTTCCTTGTCCAGCCTGATGATGGTGGCCTGTTTATCCGTCAAATCCTCGCTTCTCATGCGGTCAGATTTTACATACCCCTTTTGGTGGCCGACCTCGGTGGTCTCTCCTCCCGGAGTGGAAGAGTACTCCGTGCTGGTCATCTCGTAGTAGAGATCTGCCCAAACCGGGGTCGTGAAAAGAAAAAGGATAATTACCCCCCAAGAGAGAAAATTGAACTTGGAATGCAATTTGACTTGCATTTCTACCTCCGCAAATTTATTGGGTTTCCGATTTATGTTCCACTGTCCGATGTTGCAGAAGTCATAATTCCAATGATTGTGATACCAGTTCGGCAATATCAAATATCTTCAACCTCTCTTCAGCGTCCAAGTCTTTGATCCCGTCAGAGAGCATCGTCAGGCAGAAAGGACAAGCAGATGCCACCACTTCGGCCCCAGAATCCAGGATCTCCTGGGTGCGGATGTCGTTGACCCTCTTGCCGACGTCCTCCTCCATAAACATCCTGCCCCCGCCAGCCCCACAGCAGAAGGATTTCCCTTTACGGCGGGGGAGTTCGGTCAGGCTCCCGCCGGTCACCAACTTCAAAATCTCCCTGGGGGAGTCATAGATGTCATTGTAACGTCCCAGATAGCAGGAATCGTGATAGGTGACCTTTTCCTTCAGTCCCGCCTTCAATTTCAGTCTACCCTCACGGATAAGCTTTCCTATGAACTCGCTGTGATGCCAGACCTCGAAGTCCCCGCCGAATTGGGGGTACTCGTACTTGTAAGTATTAAACCCGTGAGGGCAAGTTGTCAAGATTTTTTTTACTCCGTAGTTCTTGAGAATCTCAAGGTTAGTCTCCACCAGAGTCTGAAACTGGTATTCGTCGCCCATGCGGCGGGCGGGATCTCCACAGCAGTTCTCCTCCTCCCCTAAGACCCCGAAGCTTACCCCGGCGGCTTTTAATATCTTCGCAAAGGCGATGGCGATTTTGGTGTTCCGGGCGTCCAGGGAGCTGGAACAGCCGACCCAGAAGAGATACTCCGCTTTCTTATTTTCACTCAACAGGGGTATGTCCAGACCCTCAATCCAGTCAGTCCGAGAGCTCTGGGGAAGCCCCCAAGGATTTTGGCTACGTTCCAGATTGCGCAGGGTGGTGGCGGCCTCAGGTGGCGCCTTTCCCTCCGATAGAACCAGATACCTGCGCATGTCAACTATTTTGTCAATATGTTCGATGAATACTGGGCAGTTGTAAACGCAACCGTAGCAGGTGGTGCAGCTCCAGAGGGCTTCCTCCTCAACGATGGGGCCGATCAGCTGTCCTTTCTCCTCCTCGCTTTCTCCTTCTTTGGCACCGGCCTTAGATTTCAGAAGCTCCTCCCCGGAGCCCAGTAGATGATGCTGCAAGTTCAGAATGACATCCTTGGGCGAAAGCGGTTTCTCCGAAAGGTGTGCCGGGCAATTGAGGTCGCACCGTCCACACTCGGTGCAGGTGTAGAGGTCCAAGATCGCTTTTCGAGAGAGCTCCTCAATTCTGTTCACTCCGAAAGATTCGCTCTCCTCCAGATCCATCTTTTTGAGCTGACCTCTCGGTCCCAGATTTCGGAAAAAGACGTTGAACGGCGCTGTTACTATGTGCAGGTGTTTGGAGTAGGGGATGTAGTCCAACAGGAAGAGAATCACCAACAGATGCGCCCACCAGAAAAGGAAATAGAGATCTCTGCCCACAGAGAAGCCCACTCCCCAGGAGCTGAAAAGGCCCGCCAGAGCGGAGCTGGCAAACGAGAATCGGTCTATACCTTCCGGGGCGATGGCGATCTTGAAACCGTCACCGACGAGGTCGAAGACCATTATCGCCAAAATCGAGAAGAGCAGTATGTTAGCGCCGGAAGAATAAACCGGTCCCGGAGGTCTCCAGATCAGCCGTCGATACAGGGCCATCAGAACCGCAACTATCACCAGAAGCTGCAGGAGGTCCAATAAGAAGAGGTAATACGGCTTCAGGACTCCGTCCAGAAGTGGCAGGCCAAACCCAGAGTAGAAGCCCTGTCCCACTGTGGTTATGTACCCAATTACAACGAAAATGAACCCCCAGAAGATGAAGAAATGGGCAATCCCTGGATAGGGCACCATCAAAAGTCGCCTCTGACCGAAGACATATTTCAAGAGGCTGGTAAGTCTTTTGCCGAAGCTGCCGAAGCTGTTCTCAGGTTGACCCAACTTCATGAGACGGATAAGCTTGACGACTCTCTGGAGGAAGATTGTGACAGAAATCACAAGGAGGAGAAACAGAATAACCTTGCCGATCATCCCGAACTGTAAGGCCTGCAGGTTACTCTGAGCAGTTTCCATTTCTGTCCACTTCGCACAAGGGAGACTGCTCTCTATCCGATTTCGAATTCGATTTGAAGAGTGGAGAAAATCGATCTTCGTGCGGCCCCTCGACAGGTTCTAGAGCAGACGGTTTCTGAAAGCTGAACTTCACTTCTAAATCGAAGCTAGTGAAAATTCTTTCTCAGGGTGAGCTTGACTGATTTGTTATTTCCCAAAAGATCGGCGCTGCACCGCAGTCGCCAGTTCTTCACAGTGGCGAATTCCCGAGCCTGGTTGAAGGATCTGATGGCGATGTAGGCATCGATGGCGCTGACAATGCGGTTCACCACCGCCGCCCCTAACATAAAGATCGCCCGACGGTTGGCGCTTTTGCTGTCGTTGCGCAGCTGTCGGAAGCGCTCCCGGGACTCGTCATTGTTCCACTCCCAGTCCCAGAAATCGTCTTCGGGATAGGTGTTTTCTTCGTTTCGATCATAAAGCCGGGTGATCTGGTTGTAGTAGTCGCGCGATTCATAATAGGTCATCTTTTCGTAGAAAGTATCATCTTTCGCTTGGGTGTTCACCCCGGCGTGCACCGCCGCGAAATTCTTGTAATCGTTCTCCCTCCAGCGGCCGTAAGATTTGAAGCCGTAATATCCCCCCCAGATCCCGCCTTCCATGGAGAGAAAGATGAAGCCTCTGGTCTTGGCGCTGGCGTAAAGCTCTCCAGCGCCGGGAACTACCAGGGAGAGAGCCATCGCCAAGGGGGCCGACTTCTGTTTTCCCGCCTTGGCCTCTCCCCAATCCCAGGTCAAATCCTCGTCAACGCCTGCCAAATCGGGGAGAACTGCAAGCTGCCTCTGAAGGGCGGTCTCTACTGAGAGCTCCTTGTCATGAGCGGCGGCCGCAAAGTTGCCCCACCAGAGGACAATCGCAACTGTGAGAAGTGTTGATGCCTTCATGAGATCAGTCTAACTTAATAGAAACTCTTGGTCAATGTCAACTGGGGAATGCTCTCATTTTGATACTCTCGCATCTTCATCTTCAACTGGAGACCTGCAAACCTCTCCTGTTTTTTGTTATAGGAACGGGCCGTGAAGGCGGCGTCGAAACCGGAGAGGACGTGGTTGACCAAAACGCAGACGGTGAAGGTGCGGGCGCGAGAGAACATCCGGTTAGACTCATCCCGCGTGTCTAAGTAAGTGTTGCGGTATGCACTGGGCGGGGGGTTCGTCGGGTCGAACTGGCTTGGGTCGACGCCGGCGTCCTCCCAGCCAACGGCGAACTGATTGTACTTCCCGATATTCTCGTAGTACTCGTGGTTTTTCTCGTCTGGAAGCCGATGTGAGAATTGATTCTGATCGGTACTATCTAAGGAATTCCACCAGGTATCGTACAAATCACGGTTGTAATGCAGATCGCCGTGAGCTTTGAACTCATCCTCCTTGTCGTTCCCCTTCCCGTGGTAGACGAAATATCCGCTCCAGAGGGAGGCCTCCAGCCCCAGAAAGAGGAGAGGCTTTATCTTCGAGCCGGCGTAGAATTCACCGGCACCGGGTATTAGCATAGAGTAGAAGAAGGCTAACCTGGTGTTCTTCGGCTTGAAGGCGTAGATGTCCTCCTCTAACTGGCCTGGCTCTTCAGTGAGGTATTTCGCCTCCGCCCAGGAAGGAGAGACCTCCTCGATTTTCAGATAGGAATCGAAGGGGCGATTCAAAGAGGCGAAATAAGAGCTGAGCGGCCCTCCGTTTCCAGTGGCCTCGGGTTGCGAAGCCCAGACCGACCCGCAAACAACTAAGATCGAGGCTGCAAATGCCCAGAGGGCGAATCTTTTCAATTTCATCTTATCTTCTCCTGTCTACTGAAGCTCAAACGTTTACGTTCACGGCCTATACTCGGTATCGATCTTGGGCGAGTTAATATCACCTCACTATTGCTATCTTGAAGATGGCGTGTTCTTTCAGAGAGCCACTTTGTGCCCCCACCCGGCAGAGATAGACCCCGGGCGCGAATCCGGAACAATTCAAAAGATAGTCGTTATCGGAAACTTGACCACGTTCTCTATCCTCGAAGACCAGCTCTCCGGTGAGGTCGAAAATCTTTATGTTCACCTCCGCGGGCTGATTGAGGTAATACCTTATCTTGGTCTCCTCCCCGGCGGGATTGGGATAATTGTAAACCGAGCCAGGGGGAAGAAACTCCCCTACCACAATTGGGGAAAGGAGCAAGTTTGGGAAGAGAAAAGTATTCTGCGGGTTCTGACCGAAAGTCGACCACGACAAGTCCTCTTCCGTAAAGGGGGCGGCCAGATCCCAGAAGGTGATGAAGCCGTCGGCGTAGGAGCGGACGCAGACCTCCAGATCTCCGTCATTGTCTAAGTCCGCCACCGTTGGGGAGTCGTAAATTGGGAAACCGGACGGGAGAGGGAAGCCGTTCACCGGATTGCCGTCGTGACGGTAGGCATACAGGTTCCCCTGGGGACCGCCCAAGATTATGTCAACTAGACCGTCACCGTCCAAGTCTCCCAGAACCGGAGTTGAAACTACGAGGCCCATGTTTGTTGAGCGGCTCAATCTCACCGGGAAATTGGAGACCAGACTTCCGGTATAGTTGTAAGCGTATATCTCGTTTTCACCGGGAAGGACTATCTCCAAGAAACCATCTCCATCTATATCTCCGAGAATTGGCGGGCCGCCGAGGATTTCAGCGACCTGCCGGGGCCAGCCGGACTCCATCTCCCCAATGAGATTCCAGACGTAGAGATAACCGCCGAGAGTCGCGGCCACGATCTCCTCAGACCCATCGCGGTCGATATCTCCTATCACCGGATTGAAGAGGGAATCGGCGACGATTACATATCCCCAGTTGAGATACTGGATGAAGGAAGAATCATTTCCATAAAAGCTAAAAATTATTTCGTTCCCCCCGGAGATTGCCATTCCCGTAAGAGGATGCAGGGTGATAAAATAGTTGATGAGGTTTCCTTGGTAGTCAAACAAGAGGAGTCGATTGCCGGCAGCGATGGCTATCGTCAACCACTCCCCTTCGGTGCCGTAGTCGAAAACCATCGGAGAGGTGCTGGCAGGTTCACCTAGGTCAACCGGAAAGCCTGGCATAAGGTCGGCGGCTCCGTCTGGCTGTGAATCCCTTGGTTTCCAAGCGTAAAGCTTACCATCGAGAGAACCAAGAACCACTTCCAGAGTATCATCACCGTCCAGATCGCCGAAGGCGGGAGTGCCTACGAAATCAGAATCCGCAAGCGCAAAGCTCGACAGGGGATATTTTTTCACGGAACCGTCGAACTGGATAATCCCAATGCTGTCGACATTGTTCATGATCTTGCTGCCGTCATGTCTCCAACCCAAAAGAACGTTGTCCCAGACCTGGAAGACCTCCATCAAGGAGTCTCCGTCAACGTCAACCACCGTCGGCTGACAGTCGGTCAGCCCGGGAACGGAGGTCTGGGGCCAGCCGGCTTGAGAGATCTCCCGGCTCAGATCGAAGGTCATAACGGTATCAGCCCGGCTTATTTCGGTGACGTAGATCTGGCTGTTGGCTCCGAGGTTGCTTTCGGTCGCCGGATTGGTGTAAGGGGTGAAGTTGCTGTTGTTGCCCCTTCTCCACATATCTGCAGCGGAACCGTATCCGGCATGGTAGTTCCCGCCGAAATCGATTATCCCATCGGCCTCCATCAGAGTTACGAAACGGCGATCAGGATCCCACTGCAAGGTGTTATTCAGGAAATTGTTGGAGCGGTTCCCGACGTAATCCAGATAACAGACGACCTCGTCCACCCGCCAGATGAGGATGCCGTTGCCGGGCAAGAGGCGGTCGTATTCGTCGTTTAAGACCTTGACCGTATCGGCACCGGGGAAATATGCATAACCCGGCCCTAAAATGACGCCGGTCTCTTTGTCTCCAATCAGGATATCGGAATAATCACCGACATCGACAAAATCAACCTCCCATCGGCGATTTTCCAGAAGAAAATACTCGTTGGCGTCGATGGGGACTTTCACCACCTCGACACCATTTCTGACCATCTCGGCGGCGATGACCTCGACACTATCCTCATTAGAGATCTCTTTTGGGACTGAGAATCCCAAGTAGGCTCGGCTCCAGGCCTCGGGGTAAACCGGCAGGGTCCCGAAAACTGCCGGACCAATATCAGGGAAATCGGCTCCGACGCTCTCGCCGTTGTTGTCCATCAGGGAGAAATCACCTATCTGGGTGAAGAAATCGTAAGTTCGATAGAGGTCAACCAGCCCCAACTGATGCCCGAACTCGTGAGCCAGGCCTGAATTCAAGGCTCCGATCCGATTGTCCTGACTAACGGTTTCCGGCAATATGAGACCGTCTTGGATTTCAACCATCCCGAAATCGACCGGAAAAGGGTCTGTAAGAATTAGAAAACCGGAGAAAAAATCATCAGGGGTATCTTCGACGAAGTCGAGGTTGCCCTGCTGGTCGGCGCCGGCGTGAAAGAGGATTATGGACTGATACTGGGAAAAGTCAATCTCGGGCGAGAGGGAATCGGCGAGTCTGACGGCGTCCATGAGGAAATGCGCCATCCGCTCTGCAACGTACGGCCCGTGAGGTCCATCCTCACCGTAATGTCCCATCATCACCGGCAGGCGGTAGCTCCCTTCATTCTCCCGGGGCCACACATCGTGGGTGAGCACCAGCTGATGATTGGAGACGCTGTACCAGTAGTGGTGCAATGCCTGGAGGTGGGTCTCGAAATATTTCTTGTTGTGGGGGGTAGGGTCGATGTAGTGTCCCTCCTCCTCTTCGAACTCTTCGTAGCTGCGAAGGTCGAACTGGCCGCGGCCGGTGGTGCGGGGATCATCGGGCTCTTCGCACTGGAAATCAACCCGCAGGGCGCATATCCTCAAGGTGTCCACTTGGAAAACGTCCAGGGGGAGCCCCTTTTTCAGGGTCGGCAGAGCTCCGGGAAAGGGTCTTTCCAGCCCCAACAGGTTCCTGCGAGAAACCGCGGAACGAAACCCCTGTTTCTCGACAGCATATTGTCTGTCCGGTTTCACTGAAGGACGAACAAACCGCCGGGGAACCAACAGCTCCTTAGCTTCGGCGGCGGACCAGGAGGACGCCAGGACGCCGGCCGTGATAATCAGAGTCAGAAGGGGGTGAGTTTTGGTCATGAGAATCGCTTTTCTATAGAGCCCAGCTTGGGACAAGCTGGGCTACCCTTTCCTGTCACCTGTTCCCTGTTACCTGTTTTAGAATCTCCCGGTCATCGAGAATCTCATCTCGTTACCACGGTTGTTCTCTTTGGAGCTGGGGAGGTAGGAGAAGTCGAAGGCGTAGTTCATGTACTGGAGTCCCACCCCCACGGTGGCGAACTGCAGGGCGCCGATCTGATCATACAGGTAACCGGCCCTCAAAGCCACGAAGTTGCCATACCAGTACTCCATTCCGCCGTGGACGATGACCTCCTCGATCTCGGTATCGAAGCGGTCGTTCAAGTCCACCAGGAGTTTGGTGAACTCCGCAATAAAGGTCAAGCGATTGAAGGGGCTGTCCACCAGACGGTAAGCCCCGGAGGCCACGAAATTCCGAGGCAGGGGGTCTGACTGATCGGCATCGATGTAAGCGACGTTGGGACCGATGTTGGTCACCACCGCTGCTAGCGCCAAACGTCTGAATGGGTTGTAGAGCAAACCGCCGTCGATGGCAAAGGAGGTCGCGATCCCCTCGCCTCTCTCCGCACCCGCTCCGGCCTCCGCGAGATGGCTGTAAATGTACTTGGTGGTGAGCCCCATGGCGAGGTTCTCGGTTATACTGGTGCCGTAAGACAGCCCCAGGGCATATTCGAAGGACTCAAAGGTCCCGAGGTAGGTCCCGACCTCGTCGGTGCGCTGTTGGCTGCCGTACGAGACGAAGGTGAGGCTGGCACCCAGGGTGCCGATGTTCTTGAAGTTCTGGACATAGGAGAGATACTCGTAATAGACATCGCTTGCCAGCGCCGGAACCAGATTGGTGTGCATCAGGGTGAGCTCCCTTCTGGCGTGTGCCAGAACCACCACCTTCTTTTCGGTGGCAAACCAGATTTCCCCGTCCTTTTCGATGATCGATCTGGTGGGGGTGCGCTCTAAGTTCTGGTGATAGTAACGTCCCCATCTTTTGCCGTCGTGTTTGATGGTCCCGTACTCGGTGCCCACCAGAATCTCTCCGCCGACCCTCTCGAGGTCGTAGACTTGAGCTCCGGCGGTATTGGCATAGACGTAGAGCTGCTCACCGGCCTCAAGAGGGTTGTCGTCGATTTTGTTATAGGAGGCGATCAAGCTTGCCAACCTCTCCGCTCGCTCCGGCTTCTTGGTGCCGACGAATTTTTGGGCCACCTCCAGGAGACTCTCTCCTCCCTCGGCGGTGTAAAGCTTGTAACCGTGCCGTCTCCAACTGCTCTTGTGGAAACTCCAGACGCCTGAGTCGGTGCCGATCCAGAGATTCTCCTTCTTGTCCAAAGCCAGGGAGGTCACCTCCCCGGAGAAGGCGATACTGTAAGGGATCTTTATCTGCATCCCGGGATAGAGGGAATCTGAATCGACCAGTTCGTCATATTCGGAGATTATGGCCGCAGCTGCTGCTATCTCAGCGCCGTGCTTCGAACCCAAGAAACGGGAGGCAATCTTCTCGAGGTCGTCCCCCACCCGCACCGGATAGTTGAGGTGACCCTTAACCTCCTTGCCGTCGAAATAGGCAATGCCGGCCTTAGTCCCGATCCAGAGGGTTCTGTTCTTATGGAGTTTCAATGCGGTGATGTGGTTGTCCGGGAGCTGTTCCTCGGCGGTATAGATGGTCCATTTACTTCCGTCAAATCGGGCCAGACCGGAATCGGTCCCCACCCAGAGCGACTTTTTCTCCCCAGCGACGACCGCGGTAACGTTGTTGGAGGGAAGACTGTCGCTCTCCACCGTAAAGGTCTTCCACCTTCTGCGGTCGTATCTGAAAAGCCCCTCGGGGGTGCCGAGGTAGAGGTAATCCTTGAAATCGGAGGCCAGGCAATTGATCTGGGGGGGCAAGACCAGGTTGAAGGGGATTTTTACCTCCTCCGGCATCTGGGTGGTGACCGGCTTGTCAACTCCGAAGGCCAGCTTGTCCAACTCTAAGCTGGAGAGGGAATCGTCAGCGAGGTACTCCTCCACGGATTTCTTTAAGACCTGAAGCGCACCAGAATCCAAGGTCAGCTCTCCCCAGGACCTCTTGAGGCTCTCCAGCCCCATCTTTATCTCCTCTAAATAGTAGTAGTTGTCCGGCACCTTCTCCAAAATCCTCTGTTCTAGAAGCTCCAGATCCTTGAAGGGGATGGTGGTGTTCGCCTCCGCGATCTTTCTGGCCATGTTCTCACGAGCTTCCCGGTCGTCGGTGCCGGTGAAGCGCTCGGCGATGTCCTGCAGCGATTCTCCGCTCCTGACCTCGTAGTCTTCCCCGAAGAGCCATCTCTCCCCGTTCCAGCGAGCCAAGCGCTCTCCGACCAAAGCCCAGATATCATATCTGAGGTAGTTATTCTCGGGGAGATTGTTCTGCAAGATCGCGATCTGGCGGATCTCTCCTTCAGCTTCCAGCTTGAACTCCAAGAAGGCCGGGGACAAGGGATAGCGGCCCAGACCGGCGGGGTTCCAGTGGGTGGCGGTGGCGTCGTCGGAGATGGCGGCGAAGCACTCCCCCATGCCTCCAGCCCTGGCCCCGGGAGCGATCATAAGGAAAATCACCCCGGTCTGGCTCACCTGACATAGCCCCCCCGGCGATAAGCCGACTAACAAGAGCAGAGCCAACGTCGATATGATTGTTGCTTTCATCTCAAACCTCCAAATTGGAAAAGAACCTCTTTTACCCAAACCCTGTTTCTCTGAACTTAAACGCCCTTTTCAGCGAAGGTGGGCTACGTCCCCGACCTTAGCTGTCTTCCAACATCCAGTTCACGCTGTAACTCTTATATTCACCTCTGATCAAACTGTTTCAAGATCCGTTTTTATCGAATTATCGGTCAAGTTTCAAGGGATTCAAGAGATCACTTCATCTTGACTGCCTTTTGGAACTGTTCGACAATCTTCTTTCCGGAACCACGGCCACTCGATTGATTAACCTCGACGGTAATTTTGTACATATAAACCCCGTTGGCGATTTGGTCTCCCTCCTGATCGCTGCCGTTCCACTCTCGGAAATTGTAGCCGAAGCTGGTGGGTAGATTCTGAAAACTCCTTATTCTCCGACCCGCGAGGGTGAAGATCTCTAAGCTCACCCGGTCGACCTCGTACCTGTTCAACCGGTACTGAAAGACGGTGGAGGTCTTGAAGGGGTTGGGGTAGTTCATGACCTCCTCCAGACGGAACTCCTCCGCGGAGATGACGCTCAAAAGGGCAGTTGCGACCGAAGAGTTATTAAAATTGTCCCAGGCTTTGAGGCTGACCTCATACTCTCCCGGCGGAACCTCCGGCAGCTGATATTCCACTCTCCCCCTGCGGAAGCTTCCCACCTCGTATTGGAACTGGTCGGTCAAATCCAACTCAAAAGAGACTTCCCCCTCCAAAGTCAAGGCCAGATGGTGTCCCAGCTGGCCGGTGATATTCACCCCGCTGGTGTCGTAGATCACCGCCTGCAGGGTGAACTGAGTTGGCACCACCTGTCGTCCACCGTTCCCCTCCTCTCCCTGAAAGTAAAGACTTATCCCCGGCCCGGTGGAATCGACCACCTCAGGGGTGGTGGCTCCCAGAACCAATCCCTCCCGGTAACCGTGACCATCTATGGAGCCGTCCTCGACATAGGCGATAATCTTGGCGGTGGAGTCCCCGTAGGTTATGTCTTTGGGGACGATGAAGTTGGCAGTGAACTCACCGCCCGCAATCTCCACCGGGCCCCGAAAGATGTTAGAGCCGGGGAGGTAGTAATAATAGTTGTTGGCGGCGCCGTAAGCGCGGGGCTTCTTGGCGTCGTAAACCGTTATCCAGGCGGTGCCGTTGAAGTCTGAGACCAACTGGTCGTCGAGATCGTGGACTTCCCCCTCGACGGAGATCACGCTCAAGGCCTCCAGAGTATCCGGCGATACCGAGGTGATCTCGACTTTCAGGTGTGGCTGCAAAAGCCTCAGGGTGGGGTCACCGAAGAGGGCGTATTTGCGGTCGTTGGAGGAGGGGGCCCGCAGCAGTTTGGCAGTGTAGAGGGCGGCGGTTATCGAGAGGGTGTCGGCGCCGAAGAGTTGGTCGAATACCTCGTAGTTGAGATAGGCGTTGCCGGGGGCCGACACCAGCCGGGTGGCGGCGATAGTGGCGATGGCGCCGTTTTCCGGTATCCTGACGAAGTCCTCAGCCATCCCCTCTCCCCCGGGCTCATCCCATTTGGCGATGCTGCAGGAGGCTCCGTAAACCAACGGGAGATGTCCCCGGGTCCCCAGAATCGGGAGATCTTGGGTTCTCCGGAGAACGTGCTCGTGTGCCCAGACCTCCTGGCTGCCGTGGCCGATGTAGTCGATAAGCAAGGTACCGGAGTTGAAGCTGTTTATGACCGCCTCCCGGGCTCCCGGTTTCTCCCCGCCCTCGCCGAAGGGATATTCCAGAAGGTAGATCTTGGAGACGTAGAAGCCTCTGGGAGTGTGTATTTCTGCTAAGTCTTCGGCCTGGGTGGTGTGAAACCACTCTGAGGAACTGCTGGCGCTGTACTGGTCATCGGCGACAACCGTGATGGTATTGCGCCAGTCCCCCGGAGGGGAGTTGGTCTCGTAATCGACGATCTTGTCGATGACATGCCCCAGCGCCTGCGAGCTCTGTACCGGAATGCGGGAGATGAACATGTCCACGGTGCCGTTGGAGTCTGCATCCGGCTTGCCGTAATCTCCGAAATAGATGTAGTTCTCATCGGCGGCGCTGTTGTCGGCTATGAACGGGGGGAGGTAGTTTCTGGCATTTGTCCCCTCGCTGTTCCGATAATCGTAAGTGCCATCCCCCACGAGACAGGCGTAAGCCGGAGATGGCTTGCTCCAGTTCTGAAAAGTGTATTTCAGGAAGTGACGGATCGCCAGGGGGT
>Ga0209979_1003765_pt1 | contig 13147 bp, 12 predicted proteins | sample AnhtaG_FD_183114 | JGI IMG/M metagenome (GOLD analysis project Ga0209979, IMG submission 183114) | Deep subsurface microbial communities from Anholt, Denmark to uncover new lineages of life (NeLLi) - Anholt_01485 metaG (SPAdes) (version 2) | ecosystem: Environmental > Aquatic > Marine > Oceanic...
TATCAACGTATTTATACCCCATCCTCGTATTGGGGAAACCTTACTGAAGAGCCGTATGCGGGAAATCCGCACGTACGGTTCTGTGAGGGGCATTAAACCAAATGGAGGTTAAGATGTCTACTCGACACAACAAAACTAAACTCATTTCAATCGTCCTATTTATTTCTGCCCTCATGATGCTTGTATCCTGCCATAAGCAAAAAGCTGAATGGAAAGGGACGGTTGAGGACGAAAATGGAATCACAGTCGTTAAGAAACCGATAGAACCTATGTGTAAAGAGGATGTATTTAGTCTAGAAGAGGAGTTGTCGACCGGAGAAGCAGAGGGGAAAGATGCATAAAGTTAGGAAATTCTGGGAAGATTCCTCAAATATTATCCCTTTTATATTATTCTTGATTGCATTGCTTCTACTTTCTTGTCTTCTATTTGAGAAGCGTTTCCCCAATCTATCCCTTCTTACGCAATTTTCATCGCTCTCATTCATGTTTTTTGGCCTTCTATGCTTGTTTATTGCTATTTTGCATGCATGGAAGCTAAAACGTTTCGACGACAAGTACGATTCAATCAAAGCCTTTCTAACCCCATTTCTCCCTGAAACAGAGCCCAAGACTTCGCTATTTTTAGCAACTCTTAACCATCTTTTTCTTTTTGTTGCAGGTTTAGCAGGAGCACTACTTGGGTGCTGGCTAGTACATTTATTGGATGCCATTGGAGCGTGGATGGTTCTTGTGATGCAAGCCTTTCTAGTTTTCTTATCGTTGCGAGGACATAAGGATATTATCCTCGGACTTATAATTCTATGCATCTCTCCTATTTTCCTCTATCTTCATGGAGCTTATTATGCCTCTGCTGCTGGCGCAGGCTTCATATCATGCCTTACATACATAGCAAAAAGAAAACACTCAATGCATTGGCTAAAGGATTTACATAAGTATGAATCGGGCATCGCTGATTTGGTGTTTAAATTTTACAATCTTTGTCGAAATGCTTATTCCTTGGTGTACGATAAAGCAACGAAAATCAATTTTAAAGCCTTGATTGTTTCAATTTTTTTACTTTTATATTTCGCTGGCACAAATATTATCAAACTCTTCCCACCTGAGCTAAAAAGATACTCACAGGGCTTGGAAGTTAACCTCGAACAGTTCAAGCCCCTATTACCTTATGTAGTGTGCTTATTATACTGCCTTTTCTCTTTTGCCCCAATTGTTAATCATCTAGTTAAGCCATTTATTTTTAAGGATGAAAACAGCTCGGTAAAGATATTTGTGAATTTGCTTATTGCGTTCTTCATAATCCTATGCTTAGGCCCAATTATTTTTATGCCTGTCTTTCTGATGGTATTGTGTATTTTCTTTGTCGGGGAACATATTTTTGGCACAGATTTCGCCTTGATTGTCGGTTTCTTCGTTTTTCCTGAATGGAGTGCTCGATTTTACGCGGCTGTTTTTGTTGTCCTACTTTTTTTTACACCAAGGAAGCTTATCCAACGTTATGTTGCTCCGTTAAGCAGTAGTTCGTCTTAAAAAGCAGTCTTTAAACAGTGACCTTGGCGATTAATAAACAACGATACCAATGAATTGGCCCAACGTCAAAGTTCAGTTTCGTGGGAGGACCAACACCAACCATGCTGGAACAACCAAAAACCGTTATCGGAGCAATCGACATCCGCAACGTGCGCGCGCGAACCCACGTCAACTGCAACGCTTTGTTAGGTTGCCATCAAGAGTTCATGTTGGACGACTTGAAGAGGAGGGGGGTTTCGGCTTGGAATCTGAGTTTGAGGTGGTTGATAAAATAGAATATAGAATAGATGATAAAAGTAATTTACTTTTTAATGAATTTGCTAACTTTTTAAGGTTACTGGAAGCCAAATCCCCTAAATCCCTGGCTTCCCTGGATTGAATCAGAAGGTCGGCAGTTCGAATCCCTCTCTCACTCAGTAAAACGTATCCATAATTAGGCAAGGTAACATGATGATGTAGTGCACCTCCACCGGGTGTCTATTTTGTGATAGATTTCCCGGGTAAAACCAATTTCACAAAGGAGGTGCCAGAATGAATTATATGGGTATTGACCATCACAAACAATACTCCCATATGACAGTTTTGGACGAGAAAGGGAAAATAGTTAAAACTGGCCACGTCCTGAACCGGCGTAAAGAAGTAGAGAACTTCTTAGAAGGATGTAGAGAGAGATTACTAGCTGTGATTGAGGCTGGCAGAGCGACTTATACGATGGTTGATTTACTGGAGGAGCTTGGAGTAGATGTCAAAATGGCCCACCCGCTGCAGGTCAAGGCTATAGCGCAGGCGAAGATTAAAACTGACAAGAGGGACTCGAAGATCCTAGCCCATTTATTAAGAGCAGACTTAATACCGGAGGTTTATCGTCGAGATTCTGCAAATCGCGCTTCGCAGCGGGTTTTGAGACATCGGATGTCCTATGTGCGGATGCGAACACAGATAAAGAATCGGATTCGAACTTTATTAGCCCAGCAAAGAGAAGAAATTCGTGAGATAGCTGAGAGTCAGACTCATCTTTTTGGAGTACATGGAATGAAAGTATTGCGGGAGTTAGAGTTGGCTGGAAGAGATAATGAGATGCTAAAGTCTCTGATGAAGACTTATGATCACTTACAGCGGTGTATTAAGCAATCTGATGCGCTTGTGAGAGAGATTTACGACAACTGTGTAGAAGCGCGCCTGATAAGCACGATACCAGGATTTGGAAGGTTCTTTTCGGTTTTAGTAGTTACCGAGATAGTCGACATTTACACTCACTCAGTAAAACGTTTCCATAATTAGGCAAGTTTCAGCAAAATCTGTGACGTAGCTGTGACGTGGGGAGTGGTGTGTTCTAATCTCTTGGTTGACAAAGGAAAAAGCGAAACATATTATTCTTTTCTAGTCAGTAAAATGGGATGGCTCAATACCATCTTCTTTAATAAATGATGAGATATTAGATTAAGCAGGAGTTTATTGGTTAATTAAAATATTTAATAGGTGCAAAAATGAGATTAAGAACATTATTCATTAAAGACATAAAGTGTTTTAAAGAAGTAAATATTCAGAATATTAGCGATATAAACTTATTCATAGGAAAAAATAATTCAGGTAAATCAACTATTATAGAAGCTCTTAATCTAGCTCACGAAGCTATTTTACCGAGTGCGAAGGTAACCTTCCCTAAAGAATTTGTGAGGATTGGCGTTACTGACCGTAATCCTGAAATTAGATTAACTTTCTCTCCTAATTCTATTGAGGCAAAGAAACTATTTGACTCATTTCAAGATAAAACCGAATACAAGGGAGGTGATATTAAAAATCTTAAATTAGCATTAAGAGAGATATTAACAAAATATTTAAAAATTCAAGTGGTGATTATATTTAACAAATCAAATGAATATAGGTCACAAGTGACGTGGGGTAAGCCTTCTATTGATGAATCACCTCCTAATATAATAAGTGCGGCGGCTATTATACGGATTGAAGGATTACATGGATTTGAGGCGAAAAGCGTTAGTGTAATTTTTAAGGAATTTATATTCCAAGAATTTGTAAAATTAGCTCGTCCCACGTTTAAAAAAATTCCAGATATACGTGAAATCAAATCAAGTGAACGGAAAGATTTTAATTTGTCTACTGGGAAAGGACTGGTTGAACATTTATTTAATTTAAAAAATCTTCAAGATAGAAAAAAGAGAAAAATTGTTAGTGACTTGCAAAAAAATTTCCAAGATATAACTGATGAAAAGTTTAGCTTTGATTTGTATCAAGACACAGATACTCCTGCAATAAAAAGGATGATAGTTTCAACTGATTTGAAAAAGAATGAGGAGCTAAATATTAAAGACCTGGGAATGGGGAGTCGGGAACTTTTGATTTTGTTAAATGCTATTTCCTATTTTAAAGAGAGTAATATAGGCATAGAAGAACCAGAAATCCATTTTCACCCAGAGTACCAGAAGCGATTTTTTTCATATTTAAAGAAGCATGCGAATTACTATGGAAATCAATTTTTCATTGCGACTCATTCACATATTTTATTCAATGAGAATAAAACAGGAGCATCTTATGTATTGAGGTCTATCGATGATAAAACTTCATCATTTTCTCAAGTGAACTATGCCGATGATGGTGATATAAAAAAAGTACTAGATGAAATAGGTTTAGGATTATCTGATTTTTATTTTTATAATGGATTATTTTTTGTAGAGGGAAAAGATGAGGAAGAGGCATTTAACATATGGGCAAAGTTTTTATCTAAAGAAAGATTGGATTTAAGAGATAGAGGAATAAATTTTATAGTAATGGGTGGTGCAAGAAACATGAGTTACTTTGCTGAATCAAAAGTTCTTGAAAAAATCTCTGCATTCGATATTCCATATTTAATTGTAATAGATAGAGATGAAAAAAGTAAAAAAGAGATTATGACACTAGGAAGAAATTATAAGAATTTAGTAGTTTTAAAAAAGAGAGAATTCGAAAACTATTTAATATCTGAGGATATTTTTAAAGAGTATATTAAAGATAATTACCCCGATTATTTTGATAATAGTAGTGAAGAAGAAATTAATAAAGCGCTAAAAAATATATTTATTGAATCAATTAATGAACTGAAAGATTTTTTCAGAGCAATACTATTCATAGATAAAGTTACGGATAAAATATTGGAAGGATGGTCAATCCTAAAAAAGAGTGAGGATATTTTGTCAGTAGTAGAAGATAAAAAGAAAATAGACTGTGATTTATTAATAAAGGGAATACTAGAAAGAAAAAATAAGCATTATTTGCTTCCAAAATTTTCTGCCTTCTATAGAAGTGAATATAAAGAATTATGGGATAAAGAAAGGAATAATTTCGAAAATAATTGGGAAGAGAAATGGAGTATGATGGATAAAATTTCAAATATTCCAGGAAAGGAATTATTGAAAAATATATTAAATAAGTTTGATGAAAAAGGCTTGAGACTTTCAAAGAAAGACCTTATCCAATTTATTTCAGAGAAGCCAGATTTGATACCTGATGAACTGAAAAATTATCTGGAAGCTTTTTCTGAAAAGATCTAAGCCAAGTGGAGGCCAAATTCCCTAAATCCTTGGCTTCCTTGATAATTGAGAGGGAATATTTCTGTTTTAATATTGTATCAAAAGAGAGGGGATTTATTGAAAAACAATAATCCAAATTTTTCAATCATTCTCTTCTTTTTTATGTTTGTTTTTTTTATCCCCTGTATTGATTGCCTTTCTTGTAGCATTTTTTTAATTGCTCTTACACTAGCATTCTTTTCAATATGGTCTATCAAACTGCTTTGAATAGGTATGCTTTCAATATTAGCAGAATTGACACTGTTTTCTATTTTTATTTTTTAAGTACTTTGTGGGTTCAATGAGGACACCACCAAAGTAAGGAGAAGAAAAATGATGGAAATTGAATCTCAACAGAAACATTGGCTTATCTTACATGAAAAAATCACGAAGCGTGTCAGAAAAATTGCAAGCCTTTTAACCGTTCTCTTTGTCATCGCTTTTATAGATGGATTTAATCATATTGAAAATATAAATAGACAAATTGATGCGAGAAATAATTTTCTTAAAATGTTGTCCAAGGATTCTAAATATCGCGAGAGAGCGAGAAAACTATATGATGAATATGAGCCAGAGGGGCCTCTTATAAGAATACCTTTAAGTCAAATAGAGGATTTAAGTGCTGAAGTATCAAACCATTTAACCCAGATGTTTCCCGAAGAAAGACGGACGATTTGGGGATTTAGGGTCTCTTTTACTCCTTATGCTATCGCACTAATTATAGGCCCTTCTTTTCTCCTTTTATTACTTTTAATCTATGCTTGCAAAATTCGCAAATTACACAAAATCTTACAACCTTCAGCAATCGAAGATGGTGAAATACAGCAAAAGCTAAACTCTCTCTTCCATGAAAGAGTAACTAAGTATTATAGCGAAGGATGGAAAAAACATGTATCATTATTTGCTATTGCGCTATTATTTGTTGCTTTGTTAACACCAATGGTTTTTTCCTCGACGATAGGAGGTATGTCCCTTCCATCTGATTTCATTATAGATAAATATGGGGGTATCAGCACACCTGGTGTATATTATTTTAATCGAGAGGATGAAAGTCGAAATATATTTGTAGTGGTTGTGATTTTATTCTCGTTACTTATTTGGAGCTTATTCTTTGTTAATGTTTTAAAGATTTGCAAACATAAAAAACATCCAAATTCGCATAATGACCGAAATATAATCTTAAAAATCCAAAAAATAAAATGAAAAATAAATGAGCCGCCTCGAAGCCAACCCCCCAAAAAAAGCCTGAGAGAATATACTCGTCGGGAAAGAGAGGAAACATGTATAAAAGAAAATTAGGAAATAGCAATAAAGTAAAGCAGAGCGGAGAAATCAACAAATTGAAAAATACTAAAAAAAAGTTCGATTTAATAGAAAATGCAAAAGATTCACTAGCACATGCAGTAGAACATTTTACTAAAAGTGCAAACCCAACTGCCAGTGATCTCAAACGTGCTATTTTGGATGTTTCTCATGTTATAGAATTAATCTTGAAAGAAAGAGTTCGTAGAATTCATCCAGCATTTATTTGGAGTAATATCGACCAATACCCATCAACCAAAGCTCAAACAATTGGAGTAAATAAAGCGATTAGCCGATTATTTAACCTTGAGAAAATATCGCTCTCTAATGAATCAAAAAATACACTATTAGCATGTCGAAGAATACGTAATTTGATTGAGCATTATGAATTTGAGATAGAATTGAAAAGAGCTAGAATAATCGTTGGAAGAATGTTGTCTTTTATTTTTGAGTTTGCTAAGCTTTATTTAGACCTTGATTTAGAATCAGACTTTAAGTCAGATAAACGTTGGTCTGCCTTAATAGATATATTTGAGTTTTGGGATGCACATAGAGATGCAACAGAACAGCGTCTCATGAAAGAAAGGGATGATTTGTGTGAGTGTCCATCATGTGGAGCAATTACATTTAGTTTGTCTGATATGGAGTGTCTTTTCTGTGAACACGCAGAGGAACAAGTTGAATGCGAACGATGTAAGGAAATGGTTTGGGAATCAGACATAGAAATAATCGAAGAAATAGATGGAGATGAGTCTGGATACCATCATTTTCAGATTGCTATGTGTCGTCGATGTTTTGAAAAAGATGTTGAAGAAGGACTGGCAGCAGATGCAGCAGAAGCTATGTATCGAGAAAAGTAAATTGAGATATTATTAGTTGACGAGGATTTGTTTGATCTAATACTTTAGTAAGACAGCAGCTCAATTCCTAAAAATATAGCGGTTAGAAGAGCCTGCAGATTAAATCCAGCTCCTAGATTCTAAGATAAGGGGGATTAAATGTCTGAAAGTCTAGATAAATTAATTGAGACTAGCGATAAAATGATTGATATAGCTAAAGGTATGCTTCAATCTTGTCAATTAAAAAAGAGTAAAGTTTATTCTACCTCAAGGTTTGTTGTTTCCTTTTTTCTTAGAAGGGCATGGGAAATGTTTGAGTCGTTTCTCATTCTTATCAAAGAGAATAGAATAATTGATAGTGCAGTACTGCTTAGAAGTCTTTTAGAAATGGGAATAAACATTGGGTATATTTTTGCAAAAGATATTGATGAAACAGAAAATGAAATTAGGGCGTTAACTTACCAGCTTGATGGAGATAGACAGCAATTGAAATTGACTAATTCTAACCTTGAAGGATTCAAAGAATTCGATAGTAATATTGAAGCAAGACGAGATGAATTAAAAGAACAGAAAAGAGTGATTGAAGGTGTATTAAAAGATAAGTATGGAAAAGAAGAATGGGACTTACCTAAAATAGAACAAAGAGCAATTATGTCCAAATATGATGTTCTAAGAAGTGTCTATAATCAATCATATAGAGACCTCTCAAATATTGAGCATCATAGTATTCTATTTGGTAAACATTATGTGGATAGTAAAGAGTGTGAACCAATAGAGGAAATTAAACATCTTGAACATTATTCTCAACTTAAACCTTCTGTGAGTCTATTCCTTTTCAGGGTGGTTTTCATTGAAATTTTGGGTGTATTCAATGATGTGTTCAAACTGAATTGGGATAAACAACTTGCAAAGGTTAGAAAGTTACAAGATGAAGAATATGGATTATTGAAAGATTGACTCCCTGGCTTCCTGAATCTGAATAAAACAGCTATTGAATTTCTTGTTTAACCAATGAAGCCTAGCCTCATCCCTCGATAATCAATCCTCCCAGCTTACCCTATCCCCAGAGGTAAATCTGCGTCGAATAAGAACTATTATGTCTCCTGGAATTTATAATTGGAAAGATATCAATTAGGTAGAAAGATTCACGAAAATGGGAAATAATTTCTCGTCAAAAAATATTTCTGAGGAATCCGTGGTTGCTTTTTGTCGATTTGAGCCTAGGAATCTATGTCTTGGCACAGTCAATCCTTTGATAGGTTCCGGATTAATTGTTCAAGACTCACAAACTCAACAATCAGACCATTGTATTCACGGCGGAATTTGCGTTTAACATCGTTAGCAGCCACATAATTCTTTCCATTCTTATACAAACGGCGGAATGCTTTCAAACCGGAGGGTTCAAAATGATCGGCAGACCATTTGCATTCGATGGCTATCACTTCTTTGTTCCTCTTTTTCCATACAAAGTCAACTTCATGGTGCCGCTTATCACGCCAATACAGGATCCTCCGATTCTGAAGTCTAGCCTGTATTTCATTGAGGAGGTAGTGCTCCCAAAGTAATCCCAGATCCTCATCCCGAAGCTTCTCCCATCCTTTGTAATGACAAATAAACCCGGTATCAAAAGCATAAACCTTGGGTGCAGAAACGATTTCCGTAGCCCTCCTACTGCTGAATGGACGAATAACATGCATAACAAAAGTCTGCTCGAGAACAGAGAGGTAGTTGCTGATTGTAGTCCGACTTACTTCACACGGAATAGCAAATTTAGTGGCCTCAAAAATGCCACCGCACTGCGCAAACAGGAGTTCTGTGAACCGCTGAAAAGAGAAACGACGCTCCAATCGGAATAACACCTGGATGTCTTTAGCCCAGTATTCATCCATCCACTCCTGAAATTCTCGCTCAGGATAATTTTTGGACAGAAAAAAAGGAGGTAGTCCTCCTCTGAATAAGCGGTGTTTGAGTTCTGTTTTTCCAAAATCCTGGAGGTCATCAGAAATCATGGGAGGAAGCCATATCTCGAACTTGCGACCTGTTAGCGTATCTCTGAATTTGGTAGAGGCACCAAGAGAAGAAGACCCAGTAGCTATAACTTTTGTATCCGGATAATGATCAGCAGCGATCTTGAGTAATTCTGATGGATTGCCTAGACGGTGGATTTCATCAAGGACAATCCTCTTTCCTTTGCATGACTCCAAAAAGGCTTCTGGATCCTCCATTTCGCGTCGAGTCCGAGGCAACTCACAATCAAAGTATGTAATATTAGATAAGGATTGGCATAAACAGGTCTTTCCCACCCGCCTCACGCCAGATAGCCAAAGAACAGAACGTTTTCCCCATGAATCTTCGATTAATTTGAGCCAAAAACGTCGTTTCTTAATGTGCATTAATTTCATTATAGAAAATCATGCTACTAAATGCAAGCAAGTTTGCAAATAGTGTCACTATTTTCAATATTAATGGCAAAAGGAAACAGTGAAATTAGCAGATTTTTTAAATCCGCAAAGGAGAATATTTAAGAGAAGGTCAACTCTTTATGTGAGGTAGGCTAACATTTTCAGTTAGTTTATCCACACTGTGTCCACACGGGAAGCAAAGAATATGTCTGCTCAAGAATTTTTTAATCAATTAGGACAGGTCTTATAGCCCGTCTGCTTGCCAAGCAGAAGGTCGTGGGTTCAAATCCCATCGTCCGCTCCAGCCTTTGGAGGGTAGATGATGGTCTTCTTCCTCAATGATAGGCGTATGGGAGGAATCACCTTCGGCTTTGCGGATCTTTCCTCTGTGGGCATTTGAGTAAAGACCGTATTATGCTGAGTTCAAAATTATGCTGAGTTAAGATTTTCTATTCTTCATAATTCTTTCTATTTCAAAAGGCTACATCTATATTCTCCTTTCCAAACTCAACATAACAAGGACTACAATAAATCACAAAAAACAGGAAAGGAGGAAAAATTATGTCACAGAAAGGAATTATCAACGAGTATGACAAGCATTTGCGACAGACCATAGGCGTTGCTGAAAGCACACGATGTCAATACACTCGTTATGTTCTACACTTTTTGAGTGAGACAGGCACAGATGTTTTTCTAGATAAGTCGATCAATCTCCAACCCAGCGAACTGATTCAGTACGTAATAAAACAGAGGGAACATCATCCTCTGCCAGTTCTTAAATCAATGATCACCGCCTTACGGAGTTTTCTCCGATTTCTGCAAATGAAGGGGCTGTGTGAAGCCCGACTTGTCAATGCCGTCCCATCTCTTCCTGCGTGGAAACTGGCCGGGATACCCAACTACCTCACGAAAGAGCAGTTGGATAAGTTTCTCACTTCTTTTGACTGTGAGACTCCAACTGGACGTCGGGATTATGCCATAGCCCTTTGCCTGGCCAGACTAGGCCTTCGCAGAAAAGAAGTGACTCATATCACCCTGGATGATATTGATTGGCGATCAGGGATTCTTCGCATAGCTTCGAGCAAATCCCGTCGTTTCAGTTCACTGCCATTGCCGGAAGATGTAGGAAAAGCGATTGTTGATTATCTCCGTGACGGACGCCCTCCAACAGAGGAGCGGCAGATCTTTGTCTGTCATCGTCATCGCATAGGTCGACCACTTCAAAGCGTCGCTATTGGAAACATAATACGCAGGCGGTTCAAACGTACAGGGATGGAGGTCTCTTCCAGAGGCACGCATATTCTTCGCCATACGGTTGCCAGCCATATGGTTCAAAAGGGGGTAACCATCAAGGAAGTAGCAGATCTCTTAAGACATCGCAGCCTTGATACGACGGTCATCTACACCAAGGTCAACCTTCCAATGCTTGTTGAAGTGGCACTGCCCTGGCCAAAGGAGGGAGAGAGACCATGAAGAGTCAACAAAGTCTAGTTGAACAGGTTCAAGAATATCTGAGGTTTAAACGGAGTTGTGGATATCGATTGGACGCGCCAGGGAAAGAGTTGATGCTTTTCGCACGTTATGCGGCGCTGACCGGCCACAAGGGGCCTCTCACCACAGAGCTGGCTATGAGGTGGGCCAAACTCCCTCAAGATGCCAACCCTCGCTACTGGGCAACCCGCTACGAGATTGTTCGACGTTTTGCTGAATATAGATTTCTTTTTAATCCAGCGACCGAGATTCCACCTAAAGGTTTACTGGGCCCATCAAAGCGACGCTTGTCACCTCATATTTATTCGGATGAGGAAATAGCGACACTCCTTCAAGCAGCATCTCGACTCACCCCAAGCAACGGCCTACATCCTCGGACATATGTCACTTTGTTCGGCTTGCTCGTCAGCACGGGACTGAGAATCTCGGAGGCCCTGAATCTCTCCCACAAGGATGCCGATCTCAACACAGGGGTCTTGACCATCAAAGAAACCAAGTTTCGCAAGTCGCGTCTTGTGCCGGTGCACCCCTCAACACTGCAGGCGTTAAGACACTACAGTAAGCTTCGGGACTCCTATCATCCTGGGACAAGATCAAAGACGTTCTTCTTGGCTGAGAAGGGAACACCTTTGAATTACCGCGGGGTGTTGTATATCTTCATCAAGCTGAGTCGCAAGCTGGGCTGGAGAGATCGAGACAAGAAGCACAGGATTCATGATTTTCGCCATACCTTTGCAGTCCGAAGACTGCTCAAGTGGTATAAAGAAGGAGCCAACCTGGATCAAAAGATTCTGGCCTTGAGCACTTATCTCGGTCACGCCCAGGTCACCGACACCTACTGGTATTTGAGTGCTGTCCCTGAGCTTCTGGCCATCGTTTCTGATAAATTTGAAAAATTTGCCACCAAAGAAAGAAGGAGGGATACCCCATGAATAAAAACGAGCTGGAAATAACTCTCTCAACATTGATCCAGCATTTTTTCTGCCAGCGCCTCATCACGCAACGCAATGCCAGTTCCCAAACCATAGCCAGCTATCGCGATACCTTTCGTTTGCTCTTCCGTTATGCTCAAGAGAAGATGAAAAAAGATCCGGCGTCTCTTCAATTCGAAGATATGAATACCGATTTTGTGCTGAAGTTTCTAAACGATCTCGAACAAGGACGAGGCAATTCAGCACGTACCCGCAACCTTCGACTGGCCGCCATACGCTCTTTCATGCGTTATGTCTCTTACCGGCTTCCCGGTTCTCTCTCGACTATTCAGGAAGTTCTGGCCATCCCCCTGAAAAGATTTGACCAGCCTTCTCTTGAGTTTCTTCAACGGGAAGAAATGGAAGCTATTATTGCAGCACCGGACAAAAGCACTTTCAGCGGCCATCGGGATTTTGTCATGTTTATGACTCTCTACAACACAGGATCCCGTGTTTCAGAGATCATCAGGCTTCGGGTAAGTGATGTCTGCCTGGAAAGTAAGGCCTCTGTTCTTATTCATGGAAAGGGACGTAAACAGAGGGCTGTTCCCTTATGGAGTAGTACCAAACGTCACCTGAAAAGGTGGCTCCTGCAATTAAAATCCGATTCCCATGAGCCTCTCTTTCCCAGCCGTGCCGGCAGACCGCTCACCCGATCAGGTGTTGAATATCGACTTCGTTTGGCCGTGAAAAAGGCCGCAGAACGATTTCCATCACTCGAAAAACGAAAGATATCTCCACATACCTTTCGTCATACCACGGCGATGCACCTCCTTCAATCTGGCGTCGATATCACAGTCATTGCACTCTGGCTTGGACATGAGAGCCCAGTCACCACACACATGTATGTAGAGGCTGATATGACAATGAAAGAAAAGGCCCTTAAAAAGCTCCAAGACCCGTCGTTGAAAAGCGTGCGGTATCAAGCTAGTGATTCCATTTTATCCTTCCTGGAGAGTCTGTGATTATGCTGAGTTTAATGAAATGTAATTGATTGAAAATCAGGGAATTACAGTAATAACTCAGCATAATTTTGAACTCAGCATAATACG
>Ga0209979_1003766_pt1 | contig 13145 bp, 10 predicted proteins | sample AnhtaG_FD_183114 | JGI IMG/M metagenome (GOLD analysis project Ga0209979, IMG submission 183114) | Deep subsurface microbial communities from Anholt, Denmark to uncover new lineages of life (NeLLi) - Anholt_01485 metaG (SPAdes) (version 2) | ecosystem: Environmental > Aquatic > Marine > Oceanic...
CATAGGCAAAAGTCCCTTCTCCAGGGGTGGTCACCGACCCTCCAGCGGTACTAGTGATAGTGACGTCGTATTCAACACCAACACAGCCCACCATCCCGGCAATTAAGGCTACCGTAATCAAAAAGATACTAACTCTTCTCATGCAAATGAGTCTCAGAGTGTTATTGTATCACCAGCGAAGGAAGTGTCAATAGGTTGCAGTATCCAAGACATACTATGGAGGTAGGTATCAACATTTCTCAGTGTGCAACTAAGTAACAAAACAAGTTAATGTGCAATAAGACAGGCTTTTGTTGCCTGAATGGAACGATGTGGAAGAAGTTGTTATGGAAATACCTTGATTTATTGCAAGTAATAAAAGTTGCTATAATAACGAGTTTCCCAAGTGAGTGAAAAATTAATGAAATAACAGGAGGAGATAAATATGCCGATAAAGTTCAAATTCGAAAATCTAGATAAGGGAGCGTGGGTCCTGCTGCGCCAAGCCTACAACCTGATTTTGAGGTGTGAGGATCGAGTATTTAGTGAATACAAACTCACTACGGAGCAGCACACAGTGCTTATGGCTATAAAACACATAAGTGGGCCTGTAAGAATAACTGATATAGCCCGGTGGTTAGACCGTAGCGTAAACAGCGTCAGTATGATAGTCGACCGCATGGTCAAAGCTGGTCTGGTCAGAAGGGTAAGAGACAGGAAGGACCGCAGAACAGTATTTGTGAGTATGACCAGTAAGGCGGAGAAGGCCTATGTACCGGCAACTGTAGCAGGCTGGGGGCTCATCCAGGAAATCCTATCGCCACTATCGGATGAGGACAAGCGTACCTTGATCAGGATTCTAGAGGCACTCAGAGACAAGGCATATGATTATCTCGATTCTGGAGAGGTTGTAGAAGAAGTAAGGAGAAATGAAACCAAGATAGATGATTTTCTGAAGCAGGCGGTCGAGTACAAGTCGCCGTCTACTCCCGAAGCCAAACGTCAGGGTGGTAAAAAGACGAAGACCATATGATAAGGGCAGTTAGCTTTACTTAATGCTAGCTGGCCTAGAGTAGCTCCGCAGTGTCTGCAATAATCCCACCAGAACGAAACATGCTCCCTGTCTCAACTTACTGGTAAAACACCTTAGCCACCGCGATAGGCCACCGACATTTTGATTAGTATACGAAATTCAGAAATGTTAGGTAACAAAATACGCAATTGTGTAATTCTTCCGGCAACTATGTAGCGGTTCTGACCCAACCAGCTAAGCTCCAGTTGCACTAAGGAACCGGCTGCCAGCTCAGGAAGGGATAGGTCTGTACGTCAACGATATTCCAGATATATGAAGGGTTGCGCGTGCTAGGATCGGCGACTGCGATTATGTTCCACACTGCCCCTGAGAAGGTGGCGATGTCCTGCATTTCCACGGTGGGCTTGCCCGTCCCGCCGTCGCTCCTTGTCTGTCCGGAAGTCTCCCTATCCCAGAAGCAGTTGCTCACAGTGCCTTTCCCAGTGCCAAAATAATTATGTCCCACCAGACCGCCAACATGCTCATCGCCAGTCACGCTGCCAGTAGAATAAGAGTTGCTCACAGTGCCACGGTCGCCGTTAGATCCCACCAGTCCGCCAATATATTCATCGCCAGTGACGCTGCCTGTGGAATAGGAATTGCTCACAGTGCCCTGCCCATGGGATCCTACCAGACCGCCAACATGCGTATTGCCAGTCACACTGCCGGTCGAGTAGGAGTTGTGCACAGTGCCTCCATTTCCTCCTATTAAACCGCCAACAACCGAATACCCCGTCACGCTAGCTGTGGAATACGAGTTGTTCACAGTGCCAAAGTTACTGTGTCCCACGAGACCGCCAACACCATCTTCGCCAGTCACGGTGCCGGTGGAATAGGAGTCGCTCACAGTGCCCTCGCAGGTATCTCCCACGAGACCACCAACACTTGAATAGCCAGCTACATTTATGTTCTCGACACCCAGTTGAGTAACTTTTCCGTCAGGAACAAGGTATCCGAATAGTCCAAGTGGCGAAACTAAATCAAAATTCAAGCTCAAGTTCGATATTTTGTGACCATTTCCATCAAACTCTCCGGCCAGATAAGGGATGTACAAGTTGGGTTCACGGCCTAAATCCAAGTCGTTTGTCAATCTGAATTTCAATGAACCATTTTGACCGAACGCCAGTAGCTGTTTGAAAGCACTGACGTCGTCAATTAAGTAATAACCATTTTCTTGAGCTAACCTTTCATTGACATCCAAAACCCTATTGTTAGCCAGCCATTCCTCAAAGTCCTCACCGAACAAAGCCCCGATAGTAATTATGTGCTCGCCGTTAATCAAAACCTCATCACGGTCATAATAGGAGTTGCTCACAGTGCCATACACGACAGTGTCTCCCAACAGACCGCCAACATCTGTCTTGCCTATCACGCTGCCGGTGGAGTAGCAGTTGTTCACAGTGCCACCAAAAAGATTCTGTCCCACCAAACCGCCAACACAATATTGGCCGGTGACGTCGGCGTTGGAACAAGAGTTGCTCACAGTGCCATAATTCTCTCCCACCAGACCACCGACTGACGAATTGCCAGTCACGATGCCAGTAGAATAGGAGTTATTCACGGTGCGTTCATTCCATCCCACTAGGCCGCCAACATCCCACTCGCCAGCCATAGTGCCAGTGGAATAGGAGTTGCTCACAGTGCCGGTACTAACTCCAAACAGACCGCCAACACGACTCCGGCCGGTTACATTGCCGCTGGAATAGCAGTTCAGTACGGTGCCATTATTCTTTCCCACCAGACCGCCAACGTTATAATCGCCAATCACAGTAACGTTCACCACGCCCATATCTTTGATGACCTCTTCCCCATCCCATCCCCCATCGATCTCACCAAAAAGCCCGACCCAACCCTCGTCAGGCCGGTTTATAAATAGGTCACGTATCTCGTATCCTTGCCCGTTGAATGTGCCCATAAAGCCTGTATAAGCGGTGGGACCATAGGGATGAAAAATTCCAATCGGCTCCCAGCCCTTTCCCCCATTGGCTGTCGGGCTCGCCAGATCCGTATAACCGGCAGTAGTGGAATCAAGGTCGTTCATCAGAGTGTGGTTGCCGGCCAAGTTGTTCCTGACAGCATCCAAATCATACCAAGTCTGTATTTCCAGGTTTCGGGAAGGAGGAAGAGGAGGAGGACTACAGATACCGCCATAGCCTGTCATCCCGGCAATTAAGGCTGCCGTAACCAAAAAGATGCTAACTCTTGCCGCGTAACGGCGTCTCCTCGAATCAAGTATTACCACTCTGCGACCTCTCTATCAGCCAGGTTAACTGTTACCGGCTTGGCCCCGTGCTCTTTATTAGTTACCTGGCTAGTTTGCGCCTGACACCTTCCGCCGATTTCTTCGCCAGAGGTAGAGCCCAAACACAGGCACAATAATGATGGTGAGCAAAACAATATCGCCGCTGTTCGCGTTAGTCTCGGCAAGTGAATCTAAAGAATCTCCTTCCGCATACCTAACCAGCTCGATATCTACCATTTGGTCAGCAGTGACCGTGCCTCTCAATTTCGTCAGGTAGAATTCATCACCAGACAAACACAGAGAAACCAGCACAGGTAATATCTCATAATCAGATAGGTCCTCAACAGACACCTTGTCAGCGAATTCTAAGGAAAACGAGTTTTCGTACCAGCGACCATATCCAATATATAACGGGTATTGTTCGGGCACCATTACGTGGTCAGCAAACACATACAAAAGCACTTCAGGCGACGTTGCACTCAGCGAGGTGATTCGCAATGGATAGACTATCTCCTCAGATGCAAAGCTCAGTACTATGGGCTCAATGGCCCCCTCCGTCAACGCATCGCCGGTGTCTTCTTCAACTGCGTTGATCTTGGTGGCTACAAAATACCATTCCTTCTCGATGTACTCACTGATAATTTCCTCACCATCTTCTGGGAAAATGTACCCGTTTGCGTTCAGCCAGTCTGCCAGTGCTGTCGCGTTCGTCGCTGATAAAATCGCCGTAGCATATGGACCGACCACCTGTTCCTCAATAACATCCACTCCATCCTGATCCCCTGGAGTAAGGCCGCCAAAGGCGCACCCGAACCCAGGACTGGGGATTTCTGTTCTGGTGAAGTCGGACAACTCCCAGAATAGCTCGGCGTCGGTAACTGCTATCTCAGGCTTATCAGGCACGGGGATGACCCAGGCGAAGTCCTCAGCATCACCCTCAAAGCTGACCGACAAAATCAAGTGCTCGGTATAATTCCCTGTACTATTCCCATATAATATGACAGCTCTCTGAGCCGATTCGTAAAGATCGCGGTACATCGAATCTGGAAAGAAACATCCGTCGGCAAGGACTGGAGCAGCCGTCGTCGACAATAGAAACAGAACAGCGATCAGCGGTGCGGCTATCAACTCTTTCTTCATATGTCACCTCCAGATTTTGTAGTAGCATGACTTATGAGACACTCTGCTTTTTGTCATTGCGAGCACCCGAAATCCAAATGCTTGTATGACAAAACTTGTCCTTTGTGTCATTTCCTATATTCTCCTTAAAATACTCATGTTACTATCATATAGTACCATTGTTAAATTTTCATTAAGGAAATTGTCATTAGCTTTTTGTGTGGTGTCCAAGGCATACTATGGAGTTAAGGAGTCACAAAACGCTATATTGTTCAGATTTGGTGTTTGGGACAGTCAGTCAGCTATTTGCTATGTGAGATTTATTCTGGGGAAATAATACCTAATTTGTAGTAGGCCTAATTGGTATGGTGTCCCTGGAATTCAGGTTGCTGACCGCCACCGCTTCAGGGAAGACTGTCCACAGATGCTAAAGCCTGCCCCTCCGCCAGGATACCAAATATAGAATAGCAGGGACTACGTATATTAATCCAATAACGGCTGCCCAGTTATCTGTATAAAGGGATATGATTGGCGTAAAGATAAAAGGGATAGCCAGAATCAGCATGATTATGGCCCCGACAAGAGGTTTTCTCTCAGCAACAAATCTGGCGATTAAAAGAGGACCTCCTATGAGTAGCCCCACCTGTAGCGAATACCCAAAAGCATCCCCAATATCCGACCACGTTAAATCGTGAGGAGACCAAAGATAACGGGCGATTAGCCTATTGATAGCAAAGCCTAGAAATACCAGAATAGGTACGATCCCGAGAATTAGTGAGGTAATTCGTGCGGTCCGCTGTATGCTTCCGACGCTTAACCTAGACATTGAAATTGCATTGGTTCAGTCGTTTTCGGACAAATCGACTCTGCCAAAACTTTAAGCCCCACCTCGGTTTTTGTCAATCTATTAAAATCAGCACTAGGGACACTGAACAATATGAGTAATTGTGAAATATGCCTTGGCCCGAATAGTCGCTACACTATTGAAGTCTAGTTCTCGTGGGTAGCAACAGAATCTGGACGAAAGCATGGACATTAAATCGGCCACAGGGTCAGTGGGCTGTACTTTCTTTCAATGCTTCAATCAACTTCTCTGCTTTACTTGCGTCGTTACATTCCTTACGTTTCTTATCCATATATTCCTCCAATATTCCAAATATGGCAATATCAGAAACGTAGCGGAAAAGACCAGTTAACCACGCTTGGGAGTCGGGGTTGCGCGGGTTTTTGTGATAGTTCCAAAAACGAATTTCATATTTAAGCATGTCGTCCAACATGGTTTCCTTATCACCGTATAAGAACGTTTCTTTTCCAGGATCTTCGACTAGCTCAATAATCTCAAAGGCGCCGACTATTAAGCGGTGCTGAGAGTCTGGAGGTTGAGTAGTTAAAAGAGCTACTTTGCCCCGTTTCGCTGATTTTATTTTTCGAGGACGGATAGGTTCTCCGTGTGGGCCATGATCCCAGCCTGCACCAAAGTTACAGTCTATTAAAGCCCTTGATTCATAACAACAATCATCAGGGGGGGTGGGAAGGTTCACGAATTGCCTGCATCTGCTATAAAGGCACCACGGTCCCCCATAAATTTGGTTATACTGGTATATGGCATCGCTACATATCCCTTTGTAATTCTTATCGTTCCAGTTGCACTTAAAAGCAATATTACCGTCTTCCTTCTTACCAGCCTCTCTTCTTTGTAGTCCGTTGTCAACATTCTGACACAAGATGCTAATCTTAATCTTGCTATTTTGTATTATTCTTTGATGTACTTCACTTTGGGGATTAATTACCGTTACCAGCTGTTTGTATAGCTGATCCACCTTGGAAAGGTTTTCCTCAGCCTCTTGAAATTTAAGACTTTTGACAAGAGCAGCTATTCTATCAATTTCGTTATTTAAGGCAATTCGTGCCCGGGCTACTTCTTCGCCACTCATAAACCAACGGCCTCCTTAGAAGTATAAAAAGTGTCCAATAGAAACGGACAAGGCCGAGTCCCATAACTGGTGGAAATTCAGTCTAGCCATATCCTACCCCTGTTTACCATAGCAGTCAATCCTTTCAAGCAACCATGGTTGTGTTCAAAAGTTGGTTATTTCCCGGCCCACTTAAGAAAACATATACCACTACCCCCTTGTCAAGTTAGCCTAATTAGAGGTAACAAAACCGAGTAATGTTCATCCAAGAATAGCTTACACAGAATTAGCCAAGTTCTGCCCATCGCGCCAGAGCATTGGGCCCATTTTTACTGCTCCTGTCTAGTGAGAATGTGGAAATCATGCTCTGTGACCCAGCGGGTTGCCTGAACAAACCAAGCCCAATGCTTATCAGGGGCACGATCTTTGAATGTGTCTAATCTGCTTCTTAGTTCAGCATCTACAACTACGGGATTTTCCGTATAAACCTTGACATCATTCAAACGAAAAACCCAAGGGTAATCTTCCGGATGATGCACACTCGGATGCTGTTTCTTCTCAGGTAGCGATGCCACTTTAGCATGTGCAACAATACCCACGGTAGTCGCGTAGAAGCAAATCCAATCACCCGGTTTGAGGTCTTTTCGGCAGGGTGTTCTTTCCCCAAAAGCATAGATACGTTCCTTGCCGACAAGAGTTTTGATTATCTCTTCTGCAGACACATCCTCCTCAGATTTTGTGGGAGTAATTATGTAATTTGCTCTCCCTATTTCTGGTGGTTCCTGAGGTGAGATTTGCTCAGCTTCTATGCTCTGCGGGCGCTGAGCTACCAGGCGTGTCATTATGCTAACTACTGGATCAACTATTGGAGTGGATGGTCTCAAGACAGCAAGGATATCTTCGTGACTTACATCATAAACACTCATCATCTCAGCCAGTGAAACTAAGGACTCAATTGAAATGATGCGAAGTCGCCCAATATTCCTCTCAGCTATTATTGAGTTTTCAAGCTGACGGGTTTCAGGGTCAGGACGACCAATGACATATAGTCCCAGGGCTTTTCCCCAGTCAGGAATACGGTTATCAGAGATTAGAGCATCGATATATCCAACGAGAGTTGCTGTCTTGACCGCGTAGGCTTCTGTTGTTTTGACTTCTACAATAATGTGAAATCCTGATTCAGACTTCCAATGACCGTCAAAACCAATTTGGCCTTGGACACCATGGTAGCGTCCAAACTCGACTTCAAAACCGAGTAATTCCCCAATGTGATTGACCAAGTCCTGGAGTGCCCGACTATACTGATCTCCTGAGCCTCTAAGACATTGCTGAACATAGTCACGTACTTGACCAAGTTCAGTCAACTTACTTTTGAGAAGAACACGAAAACGCTCACGCGGAGTATCACTACCTGGAGAATCATCAAGCTTGCCTATGAAATCTAAGATCTCATTTAGTGTCATATCCATCTTGTCACCTCCTTGCTTTACCACCTGTGATTATACCAATTTAACATTAAAGGCGGATGACCAACAAGGCACGGAACGCTGGCTATAATCAGATGGAACACTACGTCAGAAGGTACAATATCAGATGCTGGGCTGAAAAATCACCGTTCCCCACTCCAAATCCACATAGCTTAGCTAGTCCTACAAGGTAACCGCTGAAACCTCAATGGGCTGTGATATATCACTAACCGTTACACTTTGGCCGACAGCTAGTTCAAACTGCTGCTCACCCTCGGGCGAACTGACAAAAACAAGGCAATCAACATTACCTACATTCTCAATCATGACCCCATTATCTACTTCAGTTATAGAAATCTCCAATGTAGCCTCTGGGGCGCACGATAAGCCGACTAAGGCTAAAGCGAGAATACAGCAAATCAAAAACGTTGCTTTCATAAGCGCTCAGTGATATCCATAATAAGCCAACTAGCGGGCGCAGTCAATTACCATTTTTCGCGTATCCGATAGTGCCCTTTACCGTCACTGACTTACGCTCAAGCTGAAGTCAGGAAAGCGTAATCCCCTTTCGCGGATTAGGTGTTACTTGCTCGTAGGAAGCACGAATAGCTGTGGATGGCACAAAAAAGTGCCCCAAGTAACCTCCCCTTCTTTGGTTTCCTCCCCTCAACCTTTCGACTTCCGCCTACTCAGTCTCGGTTCTTCGTCCACCAACTTCCTGTTCGGCTGCTTGGGACAACTTTAATACTACCACATCCGTCAATAGTTTGTCAAATTTTCGTTCCGGAGCCCTGAAATGGGCATTAGTTGATACTTAAATGACCAGCAAATACACATTCTCCTATAACTAAGCTCCTTTCTCTGCATTGCACAATTGTCAGAATTGTTGGGTGTGTAGTATTGTACCAAAGGCCGATAACATCATTGATTAGAGTTTGGTTTCGTAAGCATCTGTTGGCGGCTCTATCCCTAAGAACTCTCGGTAAATCCTATCCTTATATTCGCGCCCAATTTCATTCACAGCGTCAATGAATGCCCTATAAGTTCCTAAACCCCCAATCTTCTCCCAGAACTCTTCGCCTATTAGTACTACCTCGTCTTTTCTCATGTTGAACCATCGGGCAGGAAAGCTCCAACTGTAATTTTCTTTAGTACCATATGGATTGTAAGGAAGAGCATAATATGCTTCATCAATTTGGCGAGGATCCATACAATATAGCTTCAAGATCTTCTCTTTGCTTACTTTTGTTTGGTCGCTATTAGGAAGTGGTGCCTTGAGCTCAAATGCATACCGATTGCTGCTTTCGACATCCTCGGCATATACGTCGCAAATGATAGATACAGGGATATTCTCTCCATCCCCAGCCAAGATATAACTCAGTTCCGTATTCCAGTCAGGCTGGATTTTTCTTTGGCCCCTTTCCGCATGTTCCAACCTATTGAGTATCTCAGTTATTCGCCGAAGCCTTTCGGCCTTTACGACACCATCGATTCTGTGGTTGGCTATCCCTTGGCCGAGACCAGCTTTTGCAGCTACGACAGCCAAACTTTGCCAGACGTTGCCAAAGGGAGTGACAAATCGTCGTTCAAAGTGCGACCCCTTGAATATTTCGTCGGGGACGAGAGCTGCATATAAGGGCCTTTTCGCCCTGTGCTCTTCCTCGATAAATGGATCAGTGACTAAAACTCTCTCCATGACTCTGTCCATCATTGCCTTAATGACGTCTTGGATAGCTGCTTTCATGTCTTTTGTCTTATCCATATAAGATTCCTTCATACTTTCTGCCAGACAAAGATAGATTCGTAGAATTCAGAAGAACGCCGTCCCGTTCGACGGTTGACATGGCGGTTTAATATCGCAACCTCTTCTACGCCACATAGTGAGCCTATTTCGGGGTAAAGATTTGATTTGTCGTGAACAACGACGATGATCCACCCGCCTTTAGGCATCGCATCTATCGCCCGGCTGAAGACCCTCGCGATGTCGAGTTGGTATTGCCTTTGCGCCATATGACTGGAGCCATTCACAGCCGCCCCGATTTCAGCTTTGCGGCGATCCCGAAGTCCGAGTAGGTGATAGGCATATGCATGTTGAACATGGTAATCGATTAGCCCAACATAGGGTGGGCTTGTTATGATTCCATCTATTGGTGGAAATTTCGCATAACGACTGTCAGCATGCCGAACATCCGATCTTGCCTTGGAGTGCACGGCAGCAAATTCTTCAATTCTGCGTAATGTATCTAGGCTGTATCGGCTAATGAATTTGAATGCTTCTTGTGTTGGATGACATGTACGAGAGTGCTTATAGCACCAATACGGCTCGGTTTGGGGTTTCTTTGGAAAATCAAGGTCATAATGGGTTGTTAGACGTGCTGAGCGGGCTGAGCGAGACAATATTACTTTTAGTAGGTCTTTGTATAGATACCCCTCGGTCTGGATTAAATATCGGTACGTTAGGAGTTCATTTAATGCTTGGGGCGCATACCAGCGTCTTAAATATTCGCTATCCGCCTCAGCAATGTTTAGGTCATAGACCCTCTCTTCTATTTTGTCTTCCCACAATCCTAGTTGAGTCCTCGGTTGACTGAGATTGCGAAGTTTCCCAAGAGCGGCCAGTACTTCCTTTCGAACTCTTCTCCCATTGTAGTTACGGACTTTTGCACGGCTCAATAGCACATTGAAGGCAGATATATCATATCCCACCGCATCGATTGACAATTCATTAGCCTGGACCAAGGTGGTGCCGCAACCGGAAAACGGGTCTAGCACTGTTTGGCCAGGCTCGAAGAATTTTCGAAGGAATATTTCAACTAACTGTGGGATGAATTTACCCAGATACGGATGCAATCTATGAACGTGCTTGGTGCGTTCTTTCTCCGGGAGATCTCTCTCCTTCCAATTAAGATTAAGACTCTCCAGAGGAGTTATATGGGTGACTTCGCTAGGGATAGTCGGGATTCCTGCAGCAGAGTAAACAGACACTCTCTTTTCTTCGTTGGTTAATTCGGGCTCAAATAGACCTATTCTTGATTCCTGCATTTATACTAGTTTACACTAGGCAGGTGGAGAATTAAAATGGCTGGTTACTTACAGGCTTGCTTACACTGATGATCACACAAATCGTCAGAAGGTGTGGTCAGTCAATCGGTGAAGGCGCGCACTAGTGGCGACAGGGCGTTTGATGTACTACATTAGTACATATTGGTATTAGTAATAGGAGAGAGGAGCGTTCATACTCGGCAAACAGCTTTCTTGATAGCCGATAGTCGTTTCAGATAGCTCTTATCGCCTATTCCAAGAGCCTTTCGGCGCACATCTCTAGTTTTACTCCTTAATTGTACTGCATCACTTCTGCTTGGATGCTCAGATGACCTTCTGACATCACTCAGTGTATGCAGGTACTGCGGTAGGTATACGCATAGAAAATCCTTATCCTCCCGACTGATGGGAAAGCCTTCGACCAGTTCCCTTATTCCAAGGGCCGCGAGCGAATGAGTATTTCCTGCCTCCGTCAATAAGATTGCCATTTCTCTCAGGCTAAGTCTGCTAGTATCCCTGGATTCGATGTTCAACCGCCTCCTGAGTTCCTGATTGTGCAATATCTGGCTAACAGTGTCCTTGGCACGTTCGAAGATGAGAACTCTTAGCTCGCTTTCGAATACATGACGCAGCTCATTAGCCGTGGCCTCAATTCGTCCTCCCGCCGGTTGTGATTCATACCAAGCAATCTCTCCTTGGATAAGCGCCCTGAGTGATTCTGGTTCCAGTGAACTGGTCGAGTCCTCAAGGAAATCGTTTTTTAGTCGACTAAGGTGAGCAGACTGTTTCTCGAGGTCTTGCAACTGTTTGAACTGTGTGGGTGACATCTCGTTATCGGCACGGGTACTGGCTCGTTGCCAATAGCTAATTGCTGGCCAGGCCCAACCCTGCTTATCCAAAACATCTTGCAGAATATGCAAATCGTAACTATCCGGATATTCTGATAGGCTGCCCAAAACAAGGGAGCATGCGTTCGCGACACTTTGCCAATCACGAACTGCCGACTTGCACAAAAAAATGTCCTCACAGCAGTCAACCGCAGCTTGAAGACTGAGCTCACCTTCTAAGGCTGAGGTTGCACGTGCCAATAAGTGGACCGCCGTGCCAAAACAAGACAGTGCTTCCTCGTTTCTGTTATGTATCCTGTGTGCTTTGAATTGTTCGTTGAGAAACAAGGACATAACCGCCGACAGGGATTCTTCTCTCTGCTCTTGAAGTGGCGGTTTAGGTGTTGATTCTGTGAAATCAATTGTATTATTCTGTTCAGACGTAATAGGAGTGATAATATACCCAGCTTGCTCTAGCAACCGCAGTGCCTGTCTTTCACTTAATACCGTACCTCCGTACAAATCAGGGTATTCATATATATACGCAAAAGCTCTCTCTCCCAGAGAAATGAGGTTTTCTGCCGCTTCGGGACCACCCCACGATATCTTGCTTACGGCCCTAAGCAGAATAGTAGCCAGATGTAACTGTGCAAAGGCAACAGAGAGCAACCTGTCTTGGCCACCCCCTTTTATATCCATCACAGATTCCCGATCTAGTCCTAACAATACATTGAAAATCCGGCCAAGTATTGCCACGTCAAGCCCTATCCATGGATGTTGTTGAATCAAAGAAGGTGGTACCGATTGCCAATTCTTTTCCCTATAGTCTTTGCGAAATAGTGCTAAAAGAGCAGCTTCTTTATCTCTGTTCTCTTCACCAATCACTGCTGAGAAAGCTTGGTCGAAGGAATATCCAACTTGTTCCATGGACTGCACATCTCTCTCAATTTCAATCACGGCACTCAGTTCTTTTAGCCCGAAAAAGACTTGCCAGAATAATGTTGACGAAGCTTCCCGACAAACAGGATTGGTCTCAAGTTCATCTACAGGTTGTTCGATACGGAAAAACTTGTTACGGTCTTCCTCCGGCACCCAATCCTCATAACTTGACCTAGCCATGACTAATCACCTTTCTGCACTCGCCTCCGCTGTGGTAGGAGCAATTCTAAAGCTGATTTATAGACTTATGCTAAGCGTCTGTAGTGCTGCTGTGAGAATAATACAATATATTACCATTACCGTATAGTGCAGCACTCGGGATCGAGATCAAGATTGACTCACTGTTGCTCTTTGCTTTTGGGATTACTGTCTCCACCCTGCCCTTTGCACATTAAGCCAACAAGTGCAATTAGCGCGGGCAATTGACATTACAGCGGCAGCTAGTATAGGCTTCAACAAAAAGGAGGATAGGCGCTTGAAAGGGAAGATAAGGAGGCTCATCCGGGAAAGAGGTTTTGGGTTCATCGCCGCTGAAGATAGCAAGGA
>Ga0209979_1003767_pt1 | contig 13137 bp, 8 predicted proteins | sample AnhtaG_FD_183114 | JGI IMG/M metagenome (GOLD analysis project Ga0209979, IMG submission 183114) | Deep subsurface microbial communities from Anholt, Denmark to uncover new lineages of life (NeLLi) - Anholt_01485 metaG (SPAdes) (version 2) | ecosystem: Environmental > Aquatic > Marine > Oceanic >...
GTCGTCTCCATGCTGAGAGGTGGTCTCTTCAAAAACCTGTTGGATACGACATGCCAGAAACTAAGAGATGTTTCTCTGTTTTACAAACCTTTTTTCGGCTCATTAGTCTACCGCCTCATTTGAGCAATAGTCACAGGAACACTTGACAGCTTATCTCTTTCTGTTTATTTAGACCGAAACGCCAGTCGTCAATAGAGACAAGTAGCGTGAGAGAGAAACTACTTACAGCAATAGCCAAGCTGGCTGAAAGACGGCCTTTCTTGATGTTCGGCACCGCCCTGGTGATCACCGTCATAGCCGCCGGCCTTGCCACAAATCTCAAGCTGGAGATGCACTTCAAGAACCTGATGCCGCAAGACCACCCCATGGTGCAGGAATTCAATCAGATTATTGAAGACTACAGCACCGCCTCTTTGATCATTATTGCCGCCAGAGGCGAGGAAGGCGAACTCAAACAGTTCGCCGATGAACTTGCTCCCAGAATCGAGGCCATGACCGAATATGTCCAACGGGTTGATTATAAGCTGGAGCGTGACTTTTTCCTCCAACATGGATTTATGCTCCAGAAGGCCAAGGATCTCAAAAACAGCAAGGATATTTTCAAGGACCTCAGTCTTCTGCCCTTCCTCGGACATCTGAATGACAACTTCGAGAAGACGTATGTGTATGACCAGGAGAGTATTTCCACCAAGGAGAAGGAAAACAATGCGGTAATGTTCTTAGACGGCATCAGATACTGGCTCAAAACCATGGAGGAATACGCAGTCGACGGGGATACCTTAGATTCCAATGTGGCAAAGATGGCGGTGGACCGGTTTCTGATCGGTGATGACTACATGATCTCCCAGGATAAGGACATGCTTCTTATTCTGGCGCAGCCGACTTTCACCATTAACGATATCGACATCGTCATAGCCGCGGAGGACTCAATAGATGCTGTAATTGCTGAAGTTGCTGAAAAATACCCCAGCATCTTTGCCGGCACCACCGGAACAATGGCCCTCGCCCGAGATGAGACTGTCGCCGTCGGTGAGGATATGTACCTCACCTCGATAGTTGCTCTCCTTTTGATCATCGCTCTGTTTATTGTCTCCTTCCGGATGTGGGTGGCCCCCCTTCTTGCAGGCGTCAGCTTGCTTTTGGGCGTTATATGGACCGCCGGCTTTGCCGCCGTGACCTTGGGCAGCTTAAATATCATGACCTCGATGTTTGCGGTGATTCTGATCGGGTTGGGAATTGACTTCTCCATTCACATAATTACGGTTTACTCCGAAAGCCGCGCCGCCGGTCGCTCAGTGGGAGAGGCACTACGTTTTTCGCTATTGAGATCGGGCAAGGGAGTAATCACCGGGGGCCTCACCACCGCCTGTGCCTTTCTGACACTGACAATTTCCAAGACTGCGGGAATGTCCGAGTTCGGAATCATTGCCGGCAGTGGCGTCATATTCTGTATGATCGCTACCCTTTTCGCACTACCAGCAATGCTTTCCCTGCGCGATAAACTGTTAGTTAAGTTTCGTCAGGATAGGTATAAAGCAAAATCCACGAGCTTCAGCTTCTTAGGCAATCTTGGGGAGGCGATTTCGCGAAAAGCAGTTCTCGTCCTCACTGGGGCAACAATCGTTACCGCACTGCTTTTCTATTCTGCGCTAAATATCACATTTGATTATAATTATCTGAATATGGAACCCGTCGGTCTGACATCGATTAAGCTCCAGCATGAAATGGAGCAGGAGTTTCATGTCACCCCCGATTTCGCGATGATTACCGCCGCCTCGGTTGAAGAGGCCCGAAGAATATCTGAGACCGCTAAGGATCTGAAGATGATCGGCATGGTGACGAGCATTTCTGAGTACGTGCCTTCTTTGGAACAACAGCAAAGGCGCACCCCACATGTTCAGGAAATCCGTGAGCACTTAGAACACAATCGAAAATTAACTCCCCTTGCGGAGAACGAAATTGGGCAGCTTTTTGACGAACTATACCGGCTGGAGGATAACGTTATTGAGCTGGCCCAGTTGACCTATCTCGGCGGACAGGATAAGGTGGATGAGAAATGCAGGGAGCTCGTCGGTGATCTGGAGGATCCAGAGAATAAGACCATGATCGCTTCCTTGATAGACAGACTCAGTGCCGACGGTGCGAAAACTGTTGGAAATCTCAACCTGTTCCAGAATCAGTATGAACCTTATTTTCGGCAGGCTGCACTGGGAATGGCCTCGTTAGAGCGCATTGATGTAAACAGTTTACCCCAAAACATCCTGGATCAGTTTGTGAGCAAAGACGGCAGCAAATACCTGGTGACGCTCTATCCCAAAGAGTCGGTCTGGAACCTGGCCTTTCTGGAGAGGTTCACAGCTCAGATGCAGAAGCTCGATAGGAGAGTTAGCGGGATGCCGCTGGTATTTTACGTTCTCATACAGATCATCGGCAAGGACGGAAAGATAGCGGCAATTTTGACAATTATCGTGGTCTTCCTTCTTCTGCTCTGGGATTTCAAGAAGATACACTTGGCGATACTGGCAATGGTGCCGCTCATCATCGGAGCGATCTGGATGGTCGGGACTATGCATCTTTTGGGCCTGCAGTTGACATTGGTAAATCTAATGGGGCTGCCGCTTATCTTAGGCATCGGCATTGATGACGGCGTCCATATTCTCCATCGCTATAGAATAGAGGGCCGAGGAAAAATCAGAACCGTCTTCACCAGCACCGGAAAGGCGGTTATGTTGACATCGCTCACCACTATGCTGGCCTTCGGCTCCCTGGTATTTGCCACCTATCGCGGCCTGGGAAGTTTAGGGATTGCATTGTTCATAGGCGTCGGAACCTGCTTTTTGACCTCCGTCATCATTCTGCCGGCGCTGTTAGGATTAATGGAGAAAAAGAATAGGGTCGACACCGCTGAAGGAGAGTGAATTATATGTTGAGACAAATCGTTTTCATGGTGGTGACCGCTGTCCTGACAGCCCAAGCTCAGCAGTTGACTCCAAAAGAGATCATTCAGAGAATCGACGAAACTGAGCGGGTCGCCTCAAGCGAGGCGATTGTAAAGCAGATAATCACCACCTCCGGTGGCAAAAAGCGCACCCTGGAGATGAAGTCATTTACTAAAGACCAGAATGACAAGCAGCTGATGATTTATACGAGCCCAAGCCGGGTTAAGGGGGATAAGATTCTGATGCTTAATGACGGTAATGACATCTGGTTTTACACTCCGAAGACAGACCGGGTGCGACATCTTGCCAGCCACGCTAAGAGGCAGAAGGTCCAGGGCAGCGATTTCTCTTACGAGGATATGTCCAGCGGAAGCATAGAGGAAGACTATACATACACTCTGCTCGGCGAGGAAAAGATTGACGGGACGAGTTGCTATAAATTCGAGTTGATTCCTACAGAGAGCGGTCCTCACTATTCGAAACTCATCTACTGGGGAGATAAAGAGAGATTTCTGACCATCCAGATTGATTATTATGAAGACGGTGAACTTCTCAAGCGATTGAAATGCTATGATGTCAAGAAGATCGATGGGCACTGGTATCAGATGAAGCTGGTGATGACCGATCTGCAGGAGGGTGGCGAAACCGTGATGGAAACAACCGAGATCAAATTCGATATAGATCTTGATGATAAGATTTTCACAACCGGTAATTTGAAGCGGCGCTGAGATGCTCTCTACAAGGATAACGTGAAATGAAGCGCCAATTCCTTTCACTCCTGCTGATTCTGATTACCTTCGTTTCTAAGGCTAGTACCCAGGCGTTGGAATTCACAGGATATTACGAAAACCAGCTCTTTCCCCAAGAATTGAATGACAAACTAATCCTGCAGGATTATAACAAACTGCGGATAGATCTCTCCGCCGAAATAGGTGGAAATGTAAGTTTCAATGGAGACTACATCTGCAGGCTCTTTCACGGTGCAAAGAGGTTCAATTCCTTCGATTTTATTCCTGAGAATGTGGTGTCACAATACGCTCGTGAGTCACAGGCTTCGATCGATTCCCTTCGCCCCGATTTCGACTTCGAATATTCCGATGAGAATTTTTTGGACAACGCCTATGTGACAATCTACTCAAAGCGTGCAAACATAAGAATCGGCAAACAACAGTTGCCGTGGGGTTCCGGGTATTCATGGAATCCAACGGACATATTCAACCAGAAGAATCTGCTGGATCCAACTTATGAGAAAGTCGGCGTCAATGCCTTCAAATTGGAGCTGCTGTTCGGAAGAGAGGGAATGTTAACAAGTATTATAGGCATTGGCGAAGAGTGGGAGACTTCCACAAAGGCACTGAAAGTCAAGGAGCATTTCATCGGATTTGACCTCTCCGCCTGCTTTGTGGAGAAAACCCAAGAAGGTTTTGATTATGTCCTCTTCGCACCGTCGTCTGAAAGGCGGAGACTGTTCGGCGCAGATTTCTCAGGAGAGCTGTTGGGATTGGGTGTCTGGGCGGAGGGAGCTTACAACCAATTGGAGGATTCTGACGATTTCGGCCAATACCTCCTGGGCGCTGACTACACGTTTGAGAGCGGACTCTACCTGATCGGCGAATACTACCGCAGTCAATTAGGGAGAACGGACAAAAGCGAATATACTTTCGATGATTGGATGCGTCTTCTGAGCGCCGATGGAGAAAATCTCGGAGTAGACTACATATCTTCGGGCGAGATGTATCCGGTCACGGAACTACTGAACTGGTCAAATTATCTTATTATCAATCTGAATGACAAAAGCGGCATCTTCTTCCCCTGGTTTGAATACAGCTTCAGTGACAATACCGAGGTAATTCTGGTCGGGTACGTTCCATTCGGGGAGGATGAGACCGAATTTGGCGAATTCGGCCTCGGAGGGTTTGCAAGAATAAGAGTGTACTTCTAATCTCGCCTTCTCGCTCTGAAAGTGCCCGGCAGAGCATTGTTCTCGGGGGACGAGGCCGGCAAATCTAACGGGGGTTAAGTCGAACTTTTCAGCAGATTATCCCCAGATGGCTGGCGGTTCTGCGGTTGCGCCGATAACGGAGGTTCAATTCTCAGGGTGCCTCTTGTTGAAGGCATCCACCACCTCTCTGATTGCGGTGATGTGATCAGGAGTGGTGCCGCAACAGCCTCCGATGATATTCACGCCACACTCTAGCAACTTTTGAGCTCCCTCCGCGAAGAACTCCGGGGTCTCCGAATAGACCAGCTGGTTCTCTTTCATCTCGGGAAGGCCGGCATTCGATTGAATAATCAGAGGGAGAGTAGTGTACTTTCTGAACTCCGCAGCAATCTTGATCATATTCTCAATGCCGTTACCGCAATTTGAGCCGATGATGTCTGCGCCGGCATCAGCGAGACCTTCTGCTGCCTGCTCGATGCTGGCACCCATGATCGTGAAAAAGCCCTTCGGGGTTGGATCGAAGGTCATGGTGGCGCAGACCGGTGTAAAGGGCGAGACTGATTTTGAGGCTTCGATTGCAAGCCTGGCCTCCTCCAGATCTGTCATAGTCTCGATGCATATCATGTCGACTCCTTCGAGGACCAGAGCTTTCATCTGTCTTCTGAATCCCTCCGCCACCTCCCGCGGACTAACATCTCCATATGGCTTCAGGAGCCTCCCGCACGGCCCGCACGAAGCGGAGATATACGCTCTGTCCCCCACAACCTTACGCACCGTCTGGACGGCATTAGCGTTAATCTCTTCCGTTTTCCCCTCCAGGGAGTATTGCGAAAGTTTCAAGGGACAGGCTCCGAAGGTGTTCGTCTGGATTATGTCGGCGCCGGCCTGAAGATAGAGCTTGGCGATCTCCTCGAGAATTTCCGGTTGCTCAAGATTCATCCTTTCGGGGCAGTCCCCGGCCTTCAGTCCCCTTTCAAGCAACATCGTTCCCATGGCACCGTCAGCGACCAGAACCTCCCCCTCTATAAGGCGATCCAGCAGTTTTTGCATATCACCCAACCCCCACGAAACCCTTGACACAGTCGACGGCATTGAGACCATCGTAGCAGTATGCGTCCGCTCCGATCTCTTTGGCATACGCAGACGATAAAGGGGCACCGCCGACGATTATTTTCGTCTTACCATAGATCCCGCGCTCCTTGGCCAGATCGATCACCTTCTTCATCACCGGCATGGTAGTGGTCAGGAGAGCCGACATGCCGATCACCTCTGCAGCTTCTTCTTCGGCCACCTCGATGAATCTCTCCGGTGGGACGTCATTGCCAAGGTCGATTACTTCGAAGCCGGCCCCTTTGAGCATTATAGCGACCAGGTTTTTCCCGATGTCGTGCAGATCCCCCTGCACGGTGCCAATAACAACCTTGCCGATGGTCGGAATCCCCTCCTTGATCAGAAGCGGCTTCAGAAGATCCATCCCCGCGTACATAGCCTTGGCAGCAAGGAGGACCTCCGGCAAAAATATCTCGTGCTTTTTGAATCTCTCGCCGATGACGGCCATCCCGGCAATGAGTCCATCATCCAGGATTTTCTTCGGTTCAAGCCTCTCGTCGATTGCTTCCTGCGTTAGCTCGGCGACCCTGTCGCCATTGCCCCTCTGCAGATTTTCAGACAACTCCTGAAGTATATCCACGTTGTTCTCCCGAATTCAGAAGCGCTACGCTATTGATTCAATACAGCTTCTATTCTGTCCCGACATGAATGGGTGTCACAATCGCTGCAGAACGGGAAATCATCATCGAACTCGAAGATCTCTTTCGCACCGACAACGATAACACCGCTTATGGATTTGAGAGGCTGCATCAGAAAACTCTCACGGAGGGTGATTCCAACTTCATCCGGTCGGAGGTGCTGGAAAAGCTTCTTTTGTCCGCTCATATGCCATCCGCAATAGCCGGGGCTGAATTGCATAACTCCCACTGTGGAGTCAAATCGACCGCTTTCCTTCAAGTAACCAGCATAAAACTTCTCCAAAGCTTGAGCTGCCATCTCGGCGCCGAGGGAGGCAGCCGAATCAAGCATTGACCCAAGGGCAAATTCGTTTTCGTGGAAGAGCCCGGATATCTTTGCACCGACATTTTCACCAATAGTTACAGCGAAAAGGGCCAGGCTGTCAGAGGCTTTGTAAATCTTGTCTAGCGGTGTTTCTTCCTCGTTTTTGCCTTCGCCGCGATAGACTTCAGTGAAGTCCGGCTTCGAGATCTCCATGATGATGCCAGTCGGATCTGAATGGTCCCTGTAAATTGAAATAGACTGCTGAGCTAACCGGGTCGTTGTCTCATCAGGGGTGACGGCTTCCGGAATGCCCTGACCCTTGAGGACATCGCCCACGGAAGGGACATTGTTCTTCCTTGGGATGGGAATCGTCTTTCGCACTAACTTATCTCCGGCAAGCTCTCCATCCCGTAACGTTGAGCCTCAGCCTTCATCAGCTCCGTCATTTGCCTCTTTACCTCGGCAGAAAGTCTCACCGGCTGGTGCTCTTCAATCAGTCTTTCTACCTCCCGGTGTGCCCTTTCTCCCAGGGTCAGACCTCCTTCTTCCTGCCATCTCGACCTGTTTGCCCGGTCAATCACTGGCCCGGGGAAATAGACTTCCTCTTTCAGATAGCGGCGGGTATGATCCGATATCAAAAGATGCCCTTCCTTTAGAAGCTCTTCGAATCTCGGCTGAGAGGGGAAGTCCTCCTTCGGTTGGATGGCCTCAATCATCCGAAAGACCATGCCGCAGATCTCGTTGTCGAGGACTAGCTTCTCCAGGCTAAAGCAGCTCTCGAAATCGAGCATTCCCGGACCGGAGACGCTGTTTATCCCCGCAAGCGCTGCCAGGGTAGCACCCATCGATGATTCCAGCCCTGCCTGGGCATCGAGAAGTTTGGCATCGCTGAGGCCGATATACGCCTGAGTCGGTAAACCGAGATACTTCCCGATTTCATTGTAGGCACAGTCTATCATCATGGTCTCGATGGCGCCCATCGGCGTGGTTTCATATCTGACATCGAATATGGCGGGCGAGCCACCATAGAGCACCGGTGTCCCCGGGCTTGTCAGCTGGCTTATCACCAGGCCACTCAACGTCTCTGCGGTGTGCTGAATAAGTGTCCCAACGAGCGTGACCGGCGCCATGAATCCGGAAAGCGGCATCGATATGTATTCCACCGGTATCGAATGGGTGGCGCAGTCGATTAAGTTCTGGCAGGTGACCTCGCTCCACTTGATGGGGGAGGTGGGGCAGCATGAGAAGATCGTCAACGGCTTGGCTCTGAGTTCCTCTTTAGATCCCCGCACTGCGATCTGGAGCTCCTTCATGATTTCGAAGGCTTCAATCGTAAATGCGCCGGTCACCACCGGCTTTTCGCAGAACAAGAGTGAGAGATAGAGGCGGTAGCTGTCAGATATTCTTTCGTGCACATCAGAGGGGACGATCGCCGTCGACTGTGAAGCGATGTGGTCCATCTTGTTCATCAACTTCGCGTATTGTATGTAATCTGCTGTTGTCGGCGGGCGGATCCTGTTACCCTTATAATCCAGGATATTTATGGCCGCAGAGCCGGGCGTGAAATTGACCTTAAATCCTGAAAGATCGAGGGCTTCATTTCCGAGCGAATCATAGAGTCTGAACGAATCGGGCGCACTCTCCAGGGCTTTGTCGATCATATCTTGGGTGAGATGAGCGCGGCTTTTGTCCATATCGATCCTTGCGCCGTGATCAGCAAGCATCGAAAGGACAGCCTTGTTGTGTATTTCCACCCCGAGCTTGCATATCAGTTCTCTGCCTTCAGAGACGATCTTCTCTATCAGTTCGTCACTCAGGAATCTTACTGCAGGTCTCACCTCAAAGCTCCTTTCGAGCACGATCTTCAGGATGTTTCGGCCACTCTCTATCGAAAGATAGGGAATAGAAGCTACCTTTTCAACGGAAAAGGATGCAGTCCGTTGTGTTGGTTACCCCACACAAAAAGAGCCCTTCGACATACTAGCCAAAGGGCCTCAATTTACATCAAAGCGGGAGCTACGAGACGAGTTCATCAACCGGGTAATTAGAATGCCTGATACTTAAACAGCATTTTCGGTCCCGACCCCACTTCCAGCAAACTTCTGTGAGCTTTGAATTTGCCATTTCGAGCGGATACAAAAAGTGTCCATGGAACTCATTGGAAAACAATTAGTTGCGAAAAGCCTAATCGCTCTGCCGAAATGATTGGTAAACCTCACAGCTACACATTTGAGCACTAATTGCTATTTCAACAGCAACATCTTCTTAGCTTCAGTAAAATCTCCTGCGTGAATTCTGTAAAAATACACGCCGGATGATATCACTTTTGCATTCCAGATCAGATGATGGTAACCGGCCTGCTGCTGCTTGTTAATAAGCGTAGTCACCTTTCGGCCGAGGAGGTCATACACTTCCAGGGTCACATCAGCATCATTCGCCAGAGCGTAGCTGAATGTGGTGGTGAGGTTGAACGGATTGGGGTAGTTGCCGAACAGCTCGGTCCTTTCCGGCAACAGCTCCCTGCCCTCGTCAAACCATCCCTCCAGGGTCCAGGCAACGCCCTCGCTCACCTTTCCGGAGGTGACGGTGAACTCGAAGGAATCCAGGGAGATCACATTGGAGGGATACTCGCCGCAGTAGGCGGTGTAGACGTAATCTCCCGGAGGCGCAAGGCTGGAAACGTTTTGCCGGATGTCGGTCCGGGTTCTGGTCTGGTTGGGCCCAAAAGGCACATTGCTGAACTGCTTCACCGGCCCATAAGGATCACCGTTAGGTAAAGTAACCATAACCCAGACATCGACTGTTTGCGATGTGGGTGTATTGTTAGCAAGAATGCCGGTGTAAGTGAATGAACCCCCCGGCGGAACCTGAATGGGCGGGTTATCCGGAATCAATTCGATGGAGACTGTGGGGAGCTCCTCGCATTCCACTATCACTACCCTAAAAGCATCAATCCCAGCTTCAACAACGGATGCGCTGTCAAGATCTGAGGCCTCAAAGCGGACCTTAATCTGCTCAGTGGGGGTCACAAAGTCGGTGACATTAAACGAATGCTCTGCCCAACCGCCGATGCTCGCGGGGCCGATCGTCTCAGCCAAAACCCAGCTTGCGCCGTTATCGCTGGAGATATAGGTCTTGAACAGATCATTGTTGGGAGCATTGCCCACATTGTTGGTGTACCACAAGGCGTACTCGACTTGAGGGTCTTCAATCTCGCAGAGGTCGATGGTCGGAGAGGTCAGATAGGTGTACCCACCGTCAACATCGGAGTCTCCGACTTCATTGCCGGTAAGATAACATCGCCCGGAGCCATCGAAATCCCTCGGCGGATCACCTCGTCCACCACCGCCTACCGGCACACCTCGTTCCCAGTGACCGTCGAGAGCATTCCCGGAGACGGTCCAGCCTTGATGAGTTTCGAAATTGTCCTCCATAACTATGGTTACGGTCCCGACCAATGCGGTGTAAACTGAATTGGGCGCATCCGGCGGACTCAGTACCGTGGATCCCCCGTCTCCCATGGCACTGAGGTAAAACTCCGGGACGGCATCACAACCCGCGGGCGGGAGGGTGGCCTCGTAGAGGCCGTTTCCGATGGAGGTCAACTCGGAGGTCAAGAAATCACCACCGTCATAGCGATAGTGGAGCCTCCCGGTGCCGGCAACATAATTCTGGCTGCCATTCCCGATCCGAACTATAAAAGTGGTGGGGACACCTGGCTCGAGGTACTCAGGCAAGCCATCGGGTAAGAGAATGACCAACGGCCGAGGCACGGGAGGAGCCATCCCCAGATCCGGATTACCCCAGAGCGCTCCCCACTCAAACGTCTCATACTTGACATTATACCATAGCCCATACAGGTACATATCCCGCAAGGCCCTTTGATGAGCCTCACCCTGACTATATTCGCCTGAGGTGACATACGTTGTGAAGAAGTAGTCTAAAGACTGACTGGAGCCGTCGAGCGGACCGGTCCAGCCTGGACATCCGTAAGCGACTTTAGTAGCCCCCCAAAAACCCACCGCCCCTTGCCGCATCATTGCCTGTCCGATATTCAGGTAATCGGTGTCTGAGTTGCTGCAGGCATCCGCAAAAATAATAGCGGGATAGTCGTCGTTGAGCTGCGGACAGTTGCCCGAATGGATGAAAGCCTCCCCGGTATCGTGATATCTATGGCTGGAAGTAGGCGATCCGTGGCCGGCCCAATTGACAAAAGCATAGGTGCCGGACGACCATACCGAGACCACGTTACTGTTCCTCAGGTCGAAGTCCATTTCAAAGGTGGAATATCCCATCTCATACATCCGTATCATCGTCCAATCGGACATCCACGGTTGATCGACCTTTGCCTCCATGAGCACGGCACAATCAGTACGAGGGTTAGGATCATCGTCCCAGAAGAAAGCCCCCAGAAGAAGTATGTTCTTTTTGAAGGTGGGGTCGTTGTTCTCCTCGTAAGCAACAGACTTCTCGCAAATACTTGATACAACACCGGGATCACTCCAGGGAATTCGACCAACGTTCACCTCCGCATAGAAATCATTTATGTCCGCATCCTCACCATATAGATGATCTTGGTCGATATCCCAGGATTGGTCATCCGGTAAGGAGAGTTCCGCATAGTAAAAATCAGTCTCCGGCTTTCCGTAGCCAAGATCCTGCCATGTGCGACGCATCGGAACATCATCGTAATGACCTACAAGCAGCACATCTTCAATGCCCCATTCACTGGAGGGGTACTTCTCTCTGAGGAAGTTTCTCATCTTCTCCGCCAGGTCGTAGCCACTATAGTTGGCATCAATCCAGGAGGTGGTCACCACTTCAACGTTTCTGCCTTTTGTGGTCTCCCAGTCCACCAGAGGAGCAACCGATTCTGCCAACGAGCTCAGGGTAATGATTACGAAGTCGTGAAGATCGCTGACCATTGGCATCTCCTGTGGATACCAGCTCATAGCTTGGTCATAGTTGACTATGATCTCCTCCGCGATTCGCTCAGTTTCCTCCAAGTTGTCAACGATTGCCTCGCTTAGCCTGCTTGAGGGTCTGTAGCTTACTTCGACACTGATCTCCGGGAAATAAACTAACTTGCCAGATATGGGACGATATGTAAATGGCGCAACTCTCACATCCACCAAGTTGTATTTCCTGTAACCGGCAGTACGTACGAATTCTACAACCTCTTGAGGATATAGGTCATCACTACCGTAAACAGACTCAAAATTCTTCTGATAAAGCTGCTTTTCTTTCTCATAAATGAGAGGGTCCTCCTGACCGATCACTCTCGGCAAGGGAGCCGGAGCTATTTCATAAACTCCGGGTAGCGTAATACCGCGGCCGGCATCAAAACTGACATCAACAACCTCAGCACCTGGAGGAATCGCAATAGCAAAGATCCTCGAAGGGAGGATTGGTTTCCCTGGCGCCAACAGATATCCAAAATCTTCAACAGTGATTTCCTGTCCACGGTCCGTGCTTCTGATCTGGTAGTTCCCGACAGGTATGGTAACGGTGATTGCCTGCCCTCCCCCCGCAGCTAAAGCACAAGGCATTACAAGCAACGAGAGTCCAAATGTCACAACCACCCCGAAGAGTAAAATGAAATGTCTCATTTTATGGCTCCTTCACTAAGAGAGGTGAGATATTCCGAATGTCCCAAAGCACTCTTCCTAAGAGGACTTGGACCGAATTGCAAACAAAGATAATCAAAAACTTGGCAAAAGTAAATCAAAAAATCTGCCTTCAGGGGTTCTTACAGGTTGTTCGGTAGTGAAGATTACCCCCACCCACAGTCCATTACCATAGAACCGCTTACGGGGAGGCGGGGCCAATATCACTCTCAGCAGACTTTTGTGAGCTTTGAGTTTGAGGTTTTTTATGAATTTCAAAATAGAAAGTGTAACTCGCTGGTCTGAAGACGTACAAGCTGGCACCTGCAGTGATTTTGTCTTAATGCCCCCCCGGAAGGCGATTTCCTGACACTAACGATTATTTAAATGATCATTCTCATTTCCATGGATCGCTAGAATGACCAGTTGACGATGGGAAAGACTGGAAACTGGCCTCCTTGCCGGATGATATTCACAAGCCCGATCTGCAGGCCTTTCATACTCACGGCATAGTTTACAACCCCAAGCTGGAACCCATTCGCATAATTAGCGTAGTTTACAATTCCCCATTGGAATCCTTTGAAATTGCCCTTCGTCA